>JGI12547J11936_1000408_pt1 | contig 11519 bp, 10 predicted proteins | sample LakEriepJuly2011_2_FD_11936 | JGI IMG/M metagenome (IMG submission 11936)
GATAACCGAGCATCTACTTCTGTAGATACACGACCAGGGATAATTTGCAAAATTTTCAATCCAAAAGATACCGCCAAACGGTCAAAAGCTAGAGATACCACCTGTGCTTGACTAGCACCAGCGCCAGCATCTTTTTTAGCTTTGAGTAAAGTCTGATCAACAATATCCTGATATTCCGGCATTTGTGCCGCAGCAGTAATCAGTGAGGGATTGGTAGTAGCATCTTGAGGTTTAAACTGTTCAATTGATTGGATATCTCCGGTATCCGCTACCACAACGGTCACCGCCCGTAGTGCTTCTAGTAAGTTCTTAGGCATAACATACTCCAATGTCAGTTGTCAGTGGTCAGTTGTCAGTGAATAGGCAAGAGGCAAGAGGCAAGAGGTAAAAATGTTTACCAATTCCCAATCCTCAGTCCCCAATCACCCATTTTAGATGCGTCATGCTGTAATTGGCTGTCCAATAGAATGCACTTTAATTAAACTTGTTGTTCCAGATTGACCAATTGGGACACCAGAGGTAATCACCACCTTGTCTCCTTCCTGAACTAAACCACTATTTACAACAGTGTCTACCACATTCACAAACATTTCTTCAGCATTGTGAACAGGTTGAATCAGTAGCGGTTCTACACCCCAAGATAAAGCTAATTGACGGTAGGCGGTACAGTCGGAAGTAAGAGCGATAATTGGTGTGCTGGGACGATATTTAGAAACGAGTTTGGCTGTGCTTCCTGATGTAGTATTACAGAGAATCGCTTTTGCACCGGTTTCATAGGCAATGCGACACACCGATTGAGATACTGATTCTGTCACCGTCAAACTACCCGCTTTCGGACTCCAAGAATGTCTATTTCCCTCTTGAAGTACGGTTTCTGTTCTTAATGCAATATTGTGCATAGTTTGGACAGCAGCTATGGGATATTCACCCATTGCGGTTTCTCCAGATAACATTACCGCATCTGTGCCATCTAATATTGAGTTAGCCACGTCCGTAGCTTCAGCGCGAGTAGGGTCGGGGGCGCTAATCATGGACTCTAACATTTGAGTAGCTGTAATCACGGGTTTACCAGCTTGATTACAACGACGAGCAATGTCTTTTTGAATCAGGGGGACTTCATAAATCGGTACTTCCACCCCTAAATCCCCACGAGCAATCATAATACCGTCAGCNGCNGCAATGATAGCATCTAGCTGTTCCACAGCTTCTGCCCGTTCAATTTTGGCAATGAGACGAATTTTTGAGCCAGCGCCTTCAATCATCCGGCGTGCAGGTTCGAGGTCTTGGGGCGATCGCACAAAGGAAACCGCCACCCAGTCTACTCCTAATTGTATCCCAAAACGTAAATCCATTAAATCCTTTTCTGTAATTGAACTTACAGGTAAAGGAGTTGCAGGTAAATTTACACCTTTATGAGAAGAAATCAAACCACCAATATTCACATGAGCGCGAATTCTATCAGCGTCTCGACTGGTAACAGTTAATTTCACCCGACCATCATTAATTAAAATCGTTTCACCACATCGCATCATAGCAAAGAGAGTAGGNAGAGGTAAGGGTAACTCATCAATAGTTTCACCCTTCTCTTGTAAAACAAAAGTTACCTCAGTCCCAGCTTCTAACATCAGTCCTTCCGGTGGTAATTTTCCCAACCGAATTTTTGGACCACACAAATCCTGCATAATCGCAATTGGCTTGTGTAAATCCTTGCTAATTTGCCGCAAATGATGAAAAACCTGAGCATGTGCCTCATAAGCGCCATGAGAAAAATTCAACCGCGCCATATTCATTCCTGCTCTTACCAAAGCTTCTAACTTCTCAGGTGAAGATGTAGCAGGTCCAATAGTACAAACAATTTTAGTGCGACGCATAAGTATGTAAGGAGTAACGTTAAGGTAGCACACTCCGTTAAGCCCATGGAGAATATAGATTAAATGAACCACGAAGAAGCAAAGAACACGAAGGAAGAAGGAAGAAGATGGATAATTTTACACTGGAGATGGAGTGTCATTAATCACCGATTTCCTAAATCAATCCTTCTTTCTTGGCCATTGACAACATTAAATCAATGACGCGGTTGGAGTAACCCCATTCGTTGTCATACCAGGAGACAATTTTGAAGAAATTGGCATTGAGTTCAATTCCTGCCCCTGCGTCGAAAATGCTAGAGTGGTCATCACCTTGAAAATCCGTAGATACTACCTCTTCATCGGTGTAACCCAAAATACCTGATAAATTACCTTCCGCAGCTTTTTTCATCGCTGCACAGATTTCTTTGTAAGTGGTAGATTTTGTAGTTTTGAAAGTTAAATCAACCACGGAGACATCAGGAGTGGGAACTCTCAAAGCCATTCCAGTTAATTTACCTTTCAATTCTGGTAATACCAAAGCCACCGCTTTAGCTGCCCCTGTAGCGGAGGGAATAATATTTTGACCCGCACCTCGTCCACCGCGCCAATCTTTACGACTGGGACCATCTACCGTGGGCTGAGTGGCTGTTGTGGCGTGAACTGTGGTCATTAACCCTTCGGCTAAACCGAAGTTATCATTAATGACTTTAGCAATGGGGGCTAAACAATTTGTAGTACAACTTGCATTAGAAACAATTAAGTCCTTGGCTGGGTCAAATAGGTGATGATTTACACCCATGACCATTGTTTTTACTTTCTCTGGTTCTTTTGTCGGTGCAGAAATCACAACCCGCTTTGCACCTGCTTTGAGGTGGTTTTCCGCCCCAGGGTAGTCTGTGAAGAGTCCTGTGGATTCAACAACATAATCTACACCCAATTTACCCCAAGGTAATTCGGCGGGATTTCGCATGGATACGCAGGGGATAAAATGACCGTCAATAACTATCCCGTCTTCTCTGGCTGCAACTTTGCTTTTCAATCTCCCGTGTGTAGAGTCGTACTTGAGAAGATAAGCCAGATTATCGGGGGGAACTAAATCATTAATTCCTACAAATTCAATATTGGGATTAGTAAGACCAGCACGTAACACAAGTCTACCAATTCGACCGAATCCATTAATACCAATTTTCAACTTCGTCAAAATTAAACCTCCTGTGTTGGGAATTTCAGCAAAGGTTAACTGGCCCGGTTAATTCTAGTCTGACTTAGCTGATTCTTACAGTCACAAAAGGCATAAAGTTAATTTAACTGGCATATTTTAAGGTTTAGCTATTGTTCATTGATTACTTGCATTAAAATCTTCGTGTCTTCATAGAGGAGACTGATACTTTTAACCGAGACATTCCCTGACATCTGAGATATCGTGAATATCTAGTATAACATCACCAACTGAGTTAGTGAAGGTGGTATCCCACATTGCCTTGAGGAAAATCCCCACGGCTCCATTAAAATCTCGCGGTATTTCATAACCGCAATTAGGGCAAACAAAGTTCTTAGAACTACCAAGTTTTCTATGAACGTGTCCGCATTTCGTGCAAGTCTTCGATGTATATTCTTCAGTTATTCTCACTAATTTAGAACCGTAACGGTTACACAAATGTTCAAGAGTTTGAGAGAACTGATAGAATGCCCAAGTCATCATTGCCCTAGCTGTTTTGCTCCTTAGCTTCCGTTTCTTTTTAACAACCATTTGGGAAGTCTCAAAGGTAGGAAGTACAATCACATCATAGTTTTTGGCTAGATATGAACCGACTTGTTTATGGCACTCAGAGCGAAGATTTTTAATCCTAGTTCTGAGTCTTTCCATCGCCAGTCTAAGTTTGGATCTAAGACGTTTGAATTTGTGTCCAACGCTTAGATCATGTTTTGATTTAAGCTTATCAAGGTGTGAGCAAAGTTTAGCTATTTTGTTGAAATCTCCATTCCCAAACTCTAAGAANTCGCTGCCATCAAAACCAGTCATAAAAGTTCTGATGCCGGGGTCAAGTGAAATTATTTTATTTGTAACACTTGCGGTCTGCTGCAATTCTACAGGGAAGTGAGCAAACCAGCGACCCTTGTTGTAGGTGAGTTCTGAAGACCCGTCAGTTAAAACACAAAAATCTTGTCCTCTAAATTCAGGACGCGGTAGATGTTTAGTTGTTGATACCATCCATCTACCATTTTTATATGCTGACGGGTCAAATTGAATGGTTAGTTTTTGGTCACGGATACTTCGGAACTTAGCAATCCTTAGTCCTGCTTGATGATGCGGTTTTTTGTCTTTACCTTTATTAATTGTTTTGGGGTTTTTGGCTGTTTCTGACCAGGCTTTATATGCTTCCATTGCAGCGTTGTCTAGTATTTTAGAAACATTCAAATCTAAACACCATTGAGGGATTAAACCGGAGGCTTTAAGCATGGTTCTAAACCCCATTTTTCCACCTTTTTTACCAACCTTACTAAACCCTTGATTTTCGTTTAAGTAGGCAATGGAAATGTTGTAAACCTTGCGAACGGCAGCCACCCATTTTTTCCAAATAAACTCAAGTTCCTTTACTGGATACACTCGGTAACTCACTGTCTTCAGCGACTTGTTTTTTGTACTTTCTGAGTCCGTACAATCGCCAACTGAAGACATGGATAATGGCAAGAATATCTTCAACCATTTCGCGTTCTGGACTGAGGTTCGCTTGGTTGAGAACCAATACTTGAGTTTGCTGTCTAGCACAGAGCCATGAGATAAGATCGAATCCAAAGCGACAAAGCCGATCTTTGTGGGCAATGACAACAAGCTTGCAAGTGTTGCCGAGAACTCTGTCCAGTAAGGTTTGAAGACCTTTTCGCTTGAAGTTGAGTCCGCTGCCGATGTCAGTGATGATTTCTGCGTCAGGGTAACGAGACTGGAGAAACTGAACCTGTTGCTCAAGGTCGTTTTTCTGACTGCGGCTTGAAACTCTGGCATATAAAAGGGTGGCTCGTTCGTCTGGCGGATTGCCATGTCGAACAGGGATAATTGAATCGAGGTTATATCTTCTTTGTCCACCTTGGGTAAAGATGCCTTCGATTTTCCCGTCTTCAAGCCACCTTTCAAGCGTTTTGGTGCTGACTCCCAATCTGGTAGCAGCGACTCTTGGAGGTACATAATTTACTGTCATCTGATAGAACTAAGTTTGTTGCTTGTCCTATCATACCACGAATGTCCGGCTATGTCTAGTATGTCATGGTAAATTACGTCCTATCTCTAACTCTATTTCCTTTAAAGCTTGCTCAAAATCATCATTGATAATTTTTATATCAAATTCGTTAGCAGCGGCAATCTCCTCTTCAGCACGTTGCAAACGACGAGAAATAGCCTCTTCCGAATCTTGTCCCCGTCCACGAATGCGGTTTTCTAGTTCTGCAAATGAAGGTGGCAAAATAAAAATACTCAGGGCGCTAGGGAATGTACGACGGATTTGTCTTGCTCCTGCTAGTTCAATTTCTAGCAACACCAACTTACCCAACTGAATATAGTTCAAAACAGCTTCACGGGGCGTACCATAACAGTTACCAGCAAATTCTGCCCATTCTAAAAATTCGCCTTGAGTAACTAACTGTTCAAACTGACTCCGACTAATAAAGTTATAGTTTTTACCATTGATTTCTCCCGGACGAGGTGAACGAGTCGTTGCAGATACTGAATAATGCAATTCTGGATAACGCCGGAGAATTTCATTCATTAACGTACCTTTGCCGACTCCACTCGGACCGGTTAAAACAATTAGTTTGCCCAGAGGCGGACATTCCTTCGTATTTGCACCATTATGGGTAGGTAAAACTTGCATTATCCGTGAAAAAAGTGAATTAATAAATACAAATGATTCCTTAGTCTTGTTTTAGCGACTAAAATAACTAATACTATTTTGAATTTAGGATTTGAGATGGTTAAATACCTACGGTATCAGCCTCTGCGGCAGTATTTCTTATCCTTACTCTTCAAAATAGCATCAAGACTAAAGAATTTGTAGCCCTGGTGACAGAAAACCAGTCTAATTCACATAGTACAGCCGATATGGTACAAATAGAGTTGGGTTGATAATTATGCCAATGATTAATTATCTACAACATGATGATCACGAGAAATCACAAACCGATTGGCTACGGTTTCTGGTTGAATCGCAGAGAGAATAACATGACTAGAATCAGTAATAATCACTGCCCTAGTCCGTCGTCCATAGGTAGCATCAACCAGTTGACCTCTATCCCTAGCATCGGTGATAATGCGTTTAATGGGAGCAGATTCTGGACTAACGATGGCAACGACTCTGTTGGCAGAGACGATATTACCAAACCCGATATTGATTAATTGAATTTCCATAAAAAAAATTTCAGCTAAACGAGAAATGAAAAGCTTGTAGCAAACTTATTTCCATGTTATCGCTAAAGAATCGGAGTTACAACGATTTAAACCACGTTAATCTGAGTTTTTTCATAACAAATGCTTTTTTTAGCTATATTATCAACGGAATTTCTTAAAAATATTCCATAAGATATATGCAAAATTACATCCATATAAGCTAGTCACGCTTTCTTTTGAATTTAAAATAAGTATAGGTGAGATGAGCTTTTTGAAGTTGGGAATGGTTAAACTGCTAGTACTGCAGTACTGGATTGGGAATTAAAAAAGTAGATTACACAGGATTTACTATTATAGACTCAAAGACATCTTATTGGCAAGATTCAGGAGCAATAATTAATGGTAATTACCCAATCTTTGAGCCTAGAATAAAAGCCGTAGGGGCAATTCATAAATGCCCCAAATGATCAAGAAACGCGATTCCTTTTAACTTTCTTCAATGCTTGCCATCTTTGTTGTAACTGCTGCCAGTTGGGAGTATGTCCACCATAACGCCAACTCACATAAGCATGACAGATTTCATCTATCACCTCAGCTATTTCTGGAGAATGGTGTTGGTATGAAACCTGGGCATATTCTAGAGGTGTTTGACTGGGATGCTTACCTAAACCCTTGTTAGCAGTCCATTGCAGCATTTGTTGGTAAAGTCTTTCCATTGGCGGTAATTTCTTTAACCACCGGATATTTAGCCACTTACGCCATTGTCCCCAACCCAGCCAACCTAAAAAGGCTGCGATTGTCCCCACAATTAAACCAGTTAATACCCCCAACCAACCTTTAGTAAATAAAGCCAAAAACCAAGCTATTCCTGGGAATAACCAGCTAAATATCGTCCCAAATACAGTATTTAAAATAGCTGTAATTGGTGAAGGTAGCCAACCAGCCACCCAATTCCAAAATTGCCGCAGCACACTAAAAGTCTGATCTTCTTCTATCGAAGGGGGAATTAAAGGATGTCCAGGAATTGGATCAAAGGTAAACCAGCCATACTTAGGAAAATAAACTTCCGTCATCGCATAGGCATCAGTATTGCGGACAACATACATTCCTGTAAACGGATTAAACTCTCCTGGAGCAAATCCCGCTACTAACCGCGCTGGAATGCCGATAGAACGCAGCATCACCGTTAATACAGTGGAAAAATGGTCTGGATAACCACCTTTATTTTTGAATAAAAAGGTTTCTACCAAGTCATCCTTTTCATCCAAATAAGGCAAATCTAAAGGGTTTGTCGGTAGGGTGTAATTTTGTTTGACATACTGGGCTAAGTAAAGAGCTTTTTCATAAGCTGAATCTAGGCTTTTCGTCCCTGGAGAACGGGAAACCCTTTGTTGATCATAACTAGCCAGTGCTTCTTCGGTGCGTTTTCGGACTTTATCGGCAATTTTTGGCGGGATTTGCAGGTAATAGTTTTTAATATTGGCTGGATATTTAGTTGATGCTTTACCTAATAAAGAGCGATCGCGGTAAGGAACATCCGAAACTACGGTATATGTTAGCCCTTCTGATAACTGTACTGGCGCACGTAAACCATCTTCTTGATCAACCGCTATCATTGGTGTGGGAAAGTACAAACCTTTGGGATAGGACATTGCCGGAATCAGATTAGGCAACTCTGTCACCAAATTATAGGTTTGCACTACCTCTTTAGTGAGAGTAGCGAAGGGTGCAAAATCAATAGAAATGCGGGAAGTCCAGGATGATTGTCTGAGGGTAGTAACTTGATCATTACGGGAAATCTTCCAACCCTTACCCGTATAATTGTCAAAGGCCAGGACGCGCCAAAAACCTGCTGCTTGCGATCGCACACGCATCACCACCTTGGGTTTCATTTCCCCCCGCAGGTTTTGGTTAATCTCGCTATTGAAACCGTAATAAAAATTACTGTTTATTTTTCCTGGTTCACCAGCTTTTCCTGAGCCACTACCACTATAATTGCCATTACCTTGACCATTACCCTTGCCTTCACGGACATAACCGGGGTTAATAATACTCCGCCCCGTAAAATTTTCGGGAATTTTCAGGGGCGCACTCACAGGAAAAGACTGAATCTGATAACCAGGAACTCTGGGTAAAATTGCAAAAATCCCCAGTCCTAAAGCCACAATCAACAAAAAATTTAAAATTAGAAATTTAAAATTGAAACTAGAATTGTTCTTTTTGGCAGATTTTTCCGAAGTAGATTGCTTGAACCCTAGACGAGAACGGTAATCAAGCACTAAAGTGGGGAGAGATATTCCTAAAAATAATAGCAACACAGGTGCAAACGTCATAGTTTGGCTCAACGTCGCCGCCACACCCAGCAATATCAACCCAATCACAATCGAATAGCCCAAATCTTTGCGTCGGGGCGTATCAAAACTATGTAATAGCTGCAATTGAATCAATAACTCCGCCAAACTTAGCCGAGTATCATTCCAATTATCAATAAACCGCCCAAAAAAAGCCCCCAAAGCCAATAACATTCCCATCGCAATACAGAACTGCACAGGAATATTAGAACTACGGCGACGGTAGTAACTCCACCCCGTTCCTACCATAGTTAATGGTACTGTCCACAGACTAAATTGAGTTTCACCAGCAATATCCGTGGCCACAATCCCCAAAATTACCAAAGCCATCACCAGCACTCGTAAAGGAATTGAATCTTCCACTTCCCTTGTTGGAGATTTTCCTCTAGTTTGTTGCCACTGATTACCTACCGATAAACGCCAAAACCGATTCATCCTGGATAAATTAAACATTTTCAAACAACCAAAGCTATGATGTAGACGCTGCGGACACAATGCTAGGTATGAAAACTATTATCTTGTCTTCACCCCCTTATCCTAGCCGTATACTCCCTAAGAGTACAAGTATCCTGATCATAGCTAGGGTTCTAGATACACCTTTAATTAATATTGTTGATTCCCAAGAGAATTAAGTTTTAAAGCCAGAAAATTAATCAAGATTATTATACATCAGTTGCCATTGCTCCCATCTAATTCCTAGATATGGCATTTGCCTTAGATTTTCACCTGAATAGCCAACAATAAAGGCTGTTGATCCAATTCGGGAAACTCCACTGCCAAAGTATAAGTTGGCTGATTTCTATCAATTTGTAACTCTATCATCGGTATTTCTGAAGTCTCAGACCTCACAAATTCTTGAGTAGGATTACCCTGGAGTTGTAAAATCCCCAATGTAGGTAATTCACCCTGAACCGTCAACTTCGTAAATTTACCTAAATTCCGTAATTCTACTCGAATACTCAAAGTCCCCACCGTAGTGAGCCATTGTCTTTCTAGCAGTGGCTGATTAAATGAAATCGGCAAAGTTAGATTTTCTAACAGTTGCTTGGCTGCCATTAACGACAATGCCATTTGTTGACGTGGTAATAAATCAAAATAATCGCTCTCAACATCAGCCGTAGCTGTCAAAGTATCAGCAGAACGATAAGAGCTTCTCAACACTAACCCAGCCAAATCATTGATGACTTGAGTATCGGTAGGAAACATACTTTCTACCACCTGAACTAATTTAGCTCCCAGAGGTAGGGAAGATGTCAATAAAACCTGACATTTGGCCAACAATTGCCAAAAAACTTTTTCGGGCAAAGGAATCGGTAAATTTAACTTAGATTGGTGGACCGTCCACCCCCAAACAGGAACTAATCCCAGAGATTGTTCTTCTACACAGTCAGGATACTCCACTGATTGTGTTTCCCAGGGGAACAACGGCGGATTTTTTTCTACTTGGTCTTGTAAACGACGCTTAAGAATAGCTTGAAAACGTTCTTGCACAGTAGGAATTTCTCCCAATTGAAAGGTTTGGGGCTTTTCTTGTCAATCTGAGTTCACCAATCATTTGGCTACCATCTGGAAATGAATGTCTGCCCCGTCAATTTCCTCACATTATAACAAGCTGTACAAGTAGGTGCTGAATCTGTAATTTTTCAATACCCAAGCAAGTTGATGATTTTGTGAAGATTCACAAGTCACCATTCATGGGTAGATGCACTAGATCCGGACACTAAGGAATTCCGAATTTCCCAAGCCTGTTCCAAAATCTTAAACCAACGTTTCTGTAATTGTGCCATTGACAAGCCTAAAGTCTTAGATATTTCCTCATCAGGTTTTCCTGCTTGCTTCAAATCTAAGATGGATCTTTCTTTATTATCTAACTGGGCTGTATAAGTTTCCCATTGAATTGGAGTTAAACCCAAATTAGTTGGTAAAGAAACTTCTAACCACTCATGTACCAATTCCCAGCGATGTAAAAGAGCAAACCGAATTAAATGATATTTAAACCGTTGCTGCAAGTAATCACGCTGCCGAGATGTTAAACCCAAAATTGACTCAATTTCTGGTGCTGATAAATCCTGAAGACGAAGAGCAAAGTAATCAGCACAGTCAGATTGTTCTTTTTCTGCTAAATAGTCTATTAATTCAGTAATCACAACCGAGCGCAGGGTATCTTCTTCTGGTTCGGGCTGCATTGCCATAGCCGAGCGCAATTGGTGGATAGCTGGCTCTTCCCAAGAACCGTCAGACTCACCACCCCCACCAGATGATGCCTGTTCTATATCTACACTTGTTTCTAAAGGCTGCTGTTTAGAAAAAGTTTGCGCTCGCAGAATAATTAACTGTTGCTGCCTACCGGGGAGGGGAATCCGCCGTTTACCATATCGTTCGGTAAATGCCATGTATTCTCCCAATTCCAAGAGAGTATGGGGACGATAGGTAAGACCTAATTGGTTCTCCCTTCTAAAAGCATTTAAAGCCTCCAGATAAAAACTCTGGAGAAAATCTTCAATAATCGTCAACCGCCCTTGATAGCTTAATTGCTTGTGAGGGGGATTAATATAACGGTAAACAATGGCACTCAATGTGCTATGTAATTCTACCCTGCCACGACTTGAACCTAACTGATAGTATCGGATACACTGTTGTAACCGATGTTTAGCTAGGCTCATGGCTGAACTTTCTACAGATCCGGAAGTTTGAATGCGTTTACTTTCATTACAAATCCGCAAAACTTCGTTAGTAATTCTCACAGATACATCGTGACAATTTTGCTCCGAAGCCTTAGTTGACTGTTGAAGTTCCTTAAATAGGAATTGAAAGATGACCTCCACGCTGATAGAAATTTTCCCCTGATTAGTTGCGATTGCTGTTGAATTCATAGTCCCAGTTCTCAAAAAGACCCTAACATACTTTGGACACGACTTGTCAGACCTTAGATAATAGCTG
>JGI12547J11936_1000410_pt1 | contig 11506 bp, 11 predicted proteins | sample LakEriepJuly2011_2_FD_11936 | JGI IMG/M metagenome (IMG submission 11936)
TAGTTCCCCCCTTAACAAGGGGGGTTAGGGGGGATCTGTAAGTGCCTAAAATCACAACTTAAAACTTTTCAAACATCCTCTTAAATCAATGGGTAAAGTCCGATTTCCTGACATCGCATTTAGTAAAGTTGACTTACCATGATTAAATGGTGCAAATACAGCAATCTGAAAATTAGGATTAACTAAATAATCACAAATATAATTTACATCTTGATGTAGTTGAGAATTTCTATCCAAATTCAATACTTTACAGGTAGATTTTAAAACATCTGTTAATTCCCTATAACCTTGATATTTTTGCTGCATGATTATTCTTTGTTAATTATATTTTAGTAATACTCTTGTTTCTCCAGTTCCTTCTGCTTTTGCGCCTCTGCGTCTGGAGCGTGAGAAAAAATCTGTGTTGAGTTTCCTTGCGTCAACCCAACCTACTTATAATTAGCTGTAATAAGCTAAACAAATAGCAATTTCTGAACGAACTTGAGAAACCCGTTCTAAATCATTGATAAATTGCTCAGTTCCCACTTGATAATTCATGATGATTATACTTTATTTAGAGTTTTTAATTTGCGATTCTAAGAAAAGTTTGTAAACAAGAAAAGCCAAAGCCCCAAAAATAATAATTCCGGCTAAAAATGAGGCTACTCGAACTGCAACTATAGTTGCAACAGCCAAACCAAAAAATTTTCCACCAAGAATGATTTTTCTTAGCCAAGGTTTTTGAGATTGTTCTGGTTGATGTTTCTGAGTTTTATAAACAGGTTGATCAATAGCATTGATTTGATCATCCATTTCTCGGAGTCGCTTTTCTAGCTGACGTTGAATGTCTTGATTGTGTTCATGGGGGGATTTCATTAATGTCCACCTTGTTTATGAAATCATTTAGTATATTGTATGATAACTTACGCACAGAAACAAACAAAGCAATATTAACATTGCTAGATTGAGTTTAAATTCAATCTTTTGTACTTGCTTTTCAGAAATTTTCGGGAAGAAGATCCCATTAGAATTGAGATTATAGCAATTTTAATGTATTTCTTCCTTAGCGTCTTTGCTCCTTAGCGTCTTTGCGCGAAACAAAATTACATAAAAATGTCAAAATTTGATTGGGAAAAACTCAGGTAGATACAAAATGGATATCAAAAATGGATTTGTTGGTACAATTGGTAACACCCCATTAATTCGTTTAAACAGTTTTAGCGAAGAAACAGGTTGTGAGATCTTAGCCAAAGCCGAATATCTGAACCCTGGTGGTTCTGTCAAAGATCGGGCTGCGCTGTATATTATCGAAGATGCAGAAAAAAAAGGACTTCTCAAACCCGGTGGTACAGTAGTCGAAGGAACAGCGGGAAATACGGGAATTGGACTGGCACATATTTGCAACGTCAAAGGTTATAAATGCTTGATTATTATTCCCAATACCCAATCCCAAGAAAAAATAGATGCTTTAACTACCTTGGGTGCGGAAGTTCGTCCTATTCCTGCCGTCCCTTACAAAGATCCGAATAATTACGTTAAACTATCTGGTAGAATTGCGGCAGAAATGGAAAACGCCATTTGGGCTAATCAGTTTGATAATTTAGCCAATCGTACTGCCCATTATGAAACCACAGGTAGAGAGATTTGGCAACAGACAAATGGTAGAATTGACGGCTGGGTGGCATCAACTGGTACTGGTGGTACTTATGCTGGTGTGGCAATGTACCTAAAAGAACAAAATCCGGGCGTTAAATGTGTTGTTGCTGACCCTTTAGGTAGTGGACTATATAGCTATATCAAAACTGGTGAGATCAAAATAGCAGGTAATTCGATTACTGAAGGTATTGGTAATAGTCGCATTACCGCCAATATGGAAGACGCACCTATTGATGATGCTATCCAAATTGATGATTCTGAAGCCTTGCGTGTTGTTTATCAACTATTAAGAAAAGATGGTTTATTAATGGGTGGTTCAACGGGAATTAATGTCGGTGCGGCTGTGGCTTTAGCTAAACAGTTGGGTCCAGGACATACTATTGTAACTATTTTGTGTGACAGTGGTTCTCGCTATCAATCACGAATATTTAATAGTGCATGGTTAGCCAGTAAAGGATTAGTGATCAATTAGGATTTCTTAGCGATCGCCACATATACCAAATATAGTATCATAGTGGCGATTTAGATGAAGCCCAGTGCTTGGGTGTTACTTCTGATTCTATTATTAAATTATGGCTGGCTGAACGTCTTGATAAAAAAGTTACTAGCAAGTAAAAACAGTAAATATTTGGATATTTTCAGTGAATTAACTGTAAACAAATGTCAAACGTCCCAACTCAGGAACAACCCCTGCCTATTTCTGTAAAAGTATGTCAACATCGTACTTGTAGAAAACAAGGTGCAGAAGAAGTATTAGCAGCTTTACAAGCTTTACCTGCTCCTAATGTGACAATTGCAGCTAGTGGCTGTTTAGGTCAATGTGGTAATGGTCCAATGGTGCTAGTTTTACCCGAAATGGTTTGGTATTGTCGGGTTTTACCTCAAGAAATACCCAGATTAGTGGAACAACATTTATTAGCTGGTAAAAGAGTTAAGGAAATGCTTTATTATCGGTTTCATCCCCAGGGATAAAGATCACTGAAAATATATAAATGCTGTAATTTAGTACAGTAAGAAGTGAGGGAATGAATGGATATTCAGCATCTACGTCAAGCATTAAAAATGAAGTGGCTAATTTATTACGAACAAAATCGTTCTTGGCTAGTTAAAATGCGAATCTGGAAAGATTATGCTGGCATCCGCAGACCTTCTTCTGGTTACATTTTAGCAACTTTATCCACTTTAGAACCAGAGTTAAAAAAAATCCTCCCTTTCATTTTGGATTTAAACAATGATCCTGATAGGATCATTGCAGCTTTGTGTTTGCACTTCAATCCTGAACAGGAATTAAACTTATTAAAATCCCAGCATTCTACCGCAAAAAATGAGATTGTGAGTACCTCTCCTGCTCATATAGCCTTGACAGATTCACCTGTACCCAAAGAACGCAAACAGGTGTTATTGAAAATGACTACAGGCATTTCTGTGATTGCAGTGGCTACACCGATTCATCATCATTCTTCAGTTAAGCTACCTGTCGGATTGGCCAGGGAACAAATAGATAAACGATTGATAACTACGGGAATTCCCAGCCCAAATATTACCCGGATTTCATCTACTCATGGCAATATTTTTCCATCTTGGCTAGATGAATTGTGTCCAGGTAGAGGAAATGGGTAATGGACAATTAGACATTACTTAATGGATATTCGTGGGAAACAAAGGGAATAGCAATTATTTCTCCTTCTGTTTCTCCAACTTGTACTTTTAAGCCAACTCCACCAGCTTTACTTCTGATGTAACCTAGTCCAAAATGACCATCAGGAGTGGTTGTATAGCTGGTGAGTTTACCTACTTTTTCTTCCCCAATGGTGATGACTGTTCCTGGTTCAGCCGCAGCACTAAGACGAATTCCCCAAAGGTATTGCTTTACACCTTTGTATGTATTAAGTCTGGCAATGGTTTCCTGACCGATATAACAACCTTTGCTAAAGGAAACTGTCTGCCATAAACCCACTTCCAAGGGGTTATAATCATCCGTGAGTTCTGAATCGGTCGCGGGACGACCTTGTAATATTCGTAACATTTCCCAAGCGCGATCGCTCAATTCCACAGCCCCCAATCCTAGTATTTTCTCCCACCATATTTGTTTTTCGGCAATCGGTAAAATCAATGTATATCCAGGTGCAGCCAAGCCACTACCCACTGCAACTATCACCCGATCAACTAAAATATGATTACCATCTGGTTGACCAATTAAATCACCAGCTCCTAAATTTTCGACGATAGCATGGCTTTGAGGTCCAATCAGGCTTAATGTCGCTGTTTCCTCAGTCACATCAGTTAATTTAACCTTATCTGCAAAGAAGATATAGCGATCTAACCATGCCATAAGTTCCTGACGACGGTGAGGGGAAACTAACAATAAAACAGCATCATCTAATACATAAGCAGTCACTAAATCTATCGTCCGAGCGGTAGATGTCACCATGACAGTATCGCAGCCCTGACCAGGTTTGCGAGATTGAAAATCATTAGTGCTTTGATTATGTAAAAAGCGGAGACGATCATCATCAGAAATCCGAATACGCCCCCAATCAGAGCGATCTCTGACCACGACCCCTTCCCTTACCGCTTGAATAGCATTTATATCGTTAGTATCAATTGCAGATGTTAACATAGTGGTACAGAGTTGATAAAATTATCACCATAAGCAGATAGAGGATGTAGGTTAACATCAAGCTCTTTCAAAACTATAGTTTTCAACTTGGATCTAGTTTATACTCAGATACCGGACTTCTTTAAGAAATCCGGTATGTAGCTTTTGTAAAAATGGAGAGGGGGGGATTCGAACCCCCGAAGGGATATAATCCCTTAACAGATTAGCAATCTGCCGCTTTCGACCACTCAGCCACCTCTCCAGGTCATGAGTAATAATCGTAGCAGAAGTTTTTGAGCTTGTCAATAGTTATTTTGTAAATAGATTCATTGACCATTGACCATTGACCACTGACCAATGACCAATGACCAATGACCAAGTTATAAAACTTGAGATCGCATCCAAGCTGCTGGCAAAGTACGTAACTTTTTCCATTGGGGAACATAAGCTCGCTGACTGAACACATCATAATTATTGCGCTCAATCACCTCTAAAATCTGCTCATAGAGCATGGATGCAGCCCAAACAGGCCACCGAGCATCAGCAGAAAGATAACTAATACCTTTATCTGCTTGAATATAGAATTGACGGGCGCGATCAATTTGAAACCGCATGAGTGAACGCCAACGGTCATCCACTACGCCGCGAATACATTCTTCCTCGGTGTAATTAAATTTGGCCAAATCTTCTAGGGGAATATAGATTCTGCCTCGACGGGCATCTTCACCAACATCACGGAGAATATTCGTGAGTTGATTGGCAATTCCCAAAGCGATCGCTTCTTCTATAGGAAGATAAGGCTGTTGGCCTTGATGCCAAGGGGCGGTATAGATATTATCATCTATACCCATAATCGTTGTTGACATCAAACCTACAGTCCCCGCTACTCGGTAGCAGTAGAGGTATAAATCCTCAAAGGTTGCATAGCGACTGCGATACAAATCCATCCGCTGACCGGCGATCATATCCCGAAAGGGTTGAATGTCTAGCGGAAAGCGTTGGAGAGTATCTACTAACGCTACATCATAATTATCCAATGGGCATCCCGCAAAAATGGATTCCAGTTGCTTTTCCCATAGTTCTAGGGTTTCTGGCGTGGTAATAGCAGATGCAGGACCATCCACTAATTCATCTGTGCGGCGACACCAGGCATAAATTGCCCAAACAGATTGACGCTTGGCCGGACTCATCAACATTGTCCCCAAGTAAAAAGTCTTGGCGTACTTAGCTGTGAGTTCCCGACAAAGGTTGTATGACTCATCTATAGAGACCAGCGTTTTCATGCGCGGGGGGGAATCAGGCAGTTGCAGCATTCTTGGCGGGCGGTCGTGTTGGCGTTTGCAGGTTAGAGGGATTTGCTACCGTCTGTGCTTGGAATATCGCCTGCGCTGTCAGTTTACCAGAAAGTACAGCCCCTTCCATGCTGGCTAGATAGCGCTGCATGGTGTAATCCCCAGTCAGATAGAAATTAGCAATGGGGGTTTCCTGGGAAGGACGGTACTGTTGACGACCTGGGGTAGCCTTGTAAACTGAACGTGGTGTTTTTACCACATGATATTTCAGCATTTTGGTAGGATTATCCCCCCCAAAGTGTTGGGGAAAGAGTTTTTCTAACTCAGTAATAGTTGCAGCAACAATGTCCTCATCGGATTTAGATATCCAATCTTTTGCCGGTGCTAGAACTAATTCCAGCATGGAACGGTGAGGATTGGCGTATTCACGGCAAGTATTACTCATATCAGCATAAACGCTGAGGAGAGGAGAACGCGAAAATAGCAGATGATCAATATCTGTTAATTTGCGGTCGAACCAGATATGGACATTAATCACTGGTACCCCTTCTAAACCCTCTAATTTTTGGAAAAATGGCATTTCTTTCCAAGAAATGGGCAAAATCGGCTTTAAGGGGTCAACTGGAAGGGCAGAGACATAAGTATCCGCTGTAAATATTTCATCTTCTGCCCCATTTAAACCGCGGAGGAGGAAGCCTTTCACAGTTCCATCCTCATTGAGTAAAATCTCTTTCAAGGGCGCATTCAGACGGACTTCACCACCCCGTTCAGTAATGTGGTCAATAATGGGCTGACACAATCTTTCTGTGGGTGAACCATCAAGGAAGGCCATTTTTGAGCCGTTTTTCTCTTGGAGAAAGCGATTCAAAGCCGTTAAGAGGACAGTAGCAGAAATTTCATCGGGGTCAATGAAGTTTAAGGCTTTGGACATCGCAATGAATACTTCTTTTTCTACCCTGGGGGGGACGTTTTGTTTTTGCAGCCACTCCCGGAAAGAATATTTGTCCATTTCTTCGACATACTTTTGCCCTTGGAGAATGGCAGGTAGTAATCCGATGCCAAAACTGATTTTCTCCGGCCAGGTCAGCATATCGTTGTTTCTGAGAATTGCTACCATCCCATTGATAGGTGCTGGTAAATCGGGGAAATCAAAGCGGCTGTAAGTCCCCGGCGCTTCGGGCTGATTGAAGATCATTGTGTGTTCTTTCCACTGCAACCGCTCTTCAATATCCAATTCTTTGAATAACTGCAACATATTGGGATAAGCCCCAAAGAAAATATGCAGTCCTGTTTCGTACCAGTCCCCATCAGCATCCTTCCACGCTGCCACTTTCCCCCCCACTACGTCTCGGCGTTCCAAAACGATGGGTGTGTGACCTAGATCCGTGAGATATTTTGCACAGGAAAGTCCTGCTAGACCCGCTCCCGCGATTGCTACGCGCATTTAAACCTACTATTATTTAATATTTCTTAACTGTTTTGCCGTTCTAATTATACGTTGCAATCCGTTACATTTGGCGATTCTAGTTTGATTGCTTCCCAAAAAATTCCCAAAATCTTCCGCCAACTATCTAATTTACCCTAATCATCAGTCCAGGGATTAACACAAATTTTTTTGAAGTCAAAAATATTTAGTGTAGTTTATGACTCATCATCAATCCGTGTATATTTTTGGGTAACTGCTTGTCACAAATACAAAACCTGATTTTTTATTAAGTATTAATATGCAAGATGCCTATGTGACTTAGTAAAGTAAATGGCAGGATAAATCGCTATTCATAAGCAAAAGTAATAGAAATATTAGTAATACCTGAAAACTAGATTTAAAACTTTTATTTATTTAAATACCCATTACGGTATATGATGATCCCAGATAGTTTAATCATAATTAAGTCTGAAATCTTACAGAGATTGTCTAATTCAAAAAAAATTTGTTCGCTGTTCCATAAAACTCTTTTTTATTCAACCTGGGGATTATTTCTCTAGGAATTGTGCATCTATCTGGAGAATAAATAAACTATGATATCAACGGGAATAATATGGGCGACATCCTTCACAGGTGGTACTTTGGTGTTGACAGCAAATTTACCGCTGGGTTTAATAGCTGCATTTTCTCCAATCCAACTTACAACCAACTTAGTCAAGCCCCAGGCTCAATTTCTGACCATTTCTCAAGAATATAAAACTGCTTGGCAAAAAACCTTAATATCAAAAACCTCTTTCACATTTGATTGGATAAATAGGCGATTATCATCATATCGAGATAGGTCTATGACTCTACCTTCAACAACCTTGAGGGCAAAAGAAACAAAATTTTGTGCCTCTGTGCCGGAAAATATACCTGCACAACCTCACTGGCAAAATTTTACTAACTTTCGACAGATAATATTTACTCAAGTTAGTGTTCCTAAACTAGATTTGTCACCAGCTACTGTTGTGCGATCGCTCGAAAGCTTCTTTAATATCATCAACAATCCAATTGAGCCAAATGGAAGTTATGATTACTCACCAGTATTGATTGTCAAGCGGAATTCATCCAGTTATGAAGTATGGGTTAATAACAGCTTTGTTGCCCGACTACCTGATCAAATTACAGCCAATGATTTACAAAAACGCTTACAGCAATTAGTAATATCACGTACTGAACAACCTACGCAATTACAACCAGGTTTAGTTGATAAGACTCCTTCTCTGATGATAGGTAATAGGTTACTATTTGCAATAGATCGAAAAATCTCTGATGAACTTGGTCGCAGCGGTGATATTTTAGCAATAGAATGGACGAATAATTTACGAATAGCCCTCCATACTAAACCGCTAACACTGATACAAGGGCAAATGGAAATGTATGGATTACAGTCCTCAAATACAAAACTTTCTGGTATAGCTTCTTGGTATGGTGGCTATTTTCATGGTCGTTTAACCGCAAATGGTGAGATATATAATCAAGATGATTTCACTGTTGCCCATCGTAGCCTACCTTTTAATACCTTCTTAAAAGTAACAAATTTACAAAACAATAAATCCGTGATTGTGCGTGTAAATGATCGCGGTCCGTATATTGCACCAAGAAGCCTAGATTTGTCTCGAACTGCGGCTCGTTGTCTCGGTAGTGAACATACTGGAGTCGTAGCTTATCAGGCTGTGGTTTTACAACAAAATGCGCCACAAATGACGTTGAAACCATCTCCACCAAAAACTGAAAATATGGCTAATGCTAAAAGTGAGTTATTGGTTTTTAACTTTTAGTAACATGGAAGGATAAAGTAGAGAAAATGCGTTGCATAATGGCAGTATGAATTCTGTTTCACGCAAAGAGGCAAAGGAGCAAAGACGCAAAGGTAAGAGTTTTAATTGTGTAGCGTAAGCTATAAGTTCAATCAGGAGAATTTCATACCTGAATTTAGCAACACCAGAAAATACTTTATCCTTTACTTAAATCACCAAATTATGTCAATATCTCAATTATCACAAAGCTTTGGTAATCATCTCATTCTGGGTATTTCTGGGACAAGTTTAAACGATGATGATAAACGGGCGTTAAATGAATTAAAACCGATTGGTGTTATCTTTTTTGCTAAAAACTTTCTTGACGGTGTACCATATCCAGTCTGGTTAGAAAAGTTTAAAACCCTCATTGACGAAGTTCGCCAATATTCTGAACGCGACTCCATTTTTACTACTTTAGATCATGAAGGTGGGCGAGTTGTGCGGACACCTTTACCAATTACTCGCTTTCCTTACGCTTATTTATTGCAATCTCATGCTTATGAAGTTGCAAAAGCCACAGCTTTAGAATTAAAATCTCTGGGAATTAATCTTTCTTGGTCTCCGGTTGCAGATATTTTCTCTAATCCCCAAAACCCAATTATTGGACCCCGTGCATTTGGAAATACACCGCAAACCGCTAGTGAAGGTGCGCGGGAATATTACCGAGGATTGCGGGAAGAGGGCATTTTAGGTTCTGCTAAACACTTTCCTGGCCATGGAGACACTAGCACTGATTCCCATTTGGAGTTACCAATATTAAATTTGAGTCGGGAAGATTTGCGAAACCGGGAATTGATTCCTTTTCAAACATTAATTCAGGACAAAATTCCGTTAATTATGACGGCGCATATTTTGTTTCCGCAAATTGATCCAGAAGTGCCAGCAACCTTATCTAAAATCATTTTAAATGATATTTTGCGGAAAGAGTTAGGTTTTGAAGGTGTGATAGTTTCCGATGATTTAGATATGAAAGCTGTCTCGGAAATTTTTATGCAATCGGGAACAGTTGCGCGGGCTTTTCATGCTGGTTGTGATTTGTTTATAGTTTCTCGTAATATCAATTCTTCTTCTTTAGAACGAACATATAAAATAGCTGAAGATTTTTCTGCTAGTTTGAATAATGGTAGTTTAAATGCAGGAGTTGTAGAAGCTGCGCGGGAGAGGGTGGAAAAGTTATTGCGGATAACTCCTCAATATTCAGTTTCGACTCTTGATAAGGAGACGTTGGTGAAGAATGCAGAATTAGCTATTAGTTGTTGTTTGTAAGGGAATTGACTAAAAATCAGGAGTGTGAGTGATAGCCTACTTACTCATTGGATTCATCCAAATTTCCAACCTGCTAAAAAGTTGGGAACAAATTAAAGTTAAACACAAATAAATTATAGCCACAGCAGCATAAACTTCAAAAGCGCGATAATTTTCCGAAACAATTAATTGTCCTTTTCTAAATAATTCCTCAAACCCAATTACAGCAACTAAACTAGTATCTTTCAATAAACTAATAAACTCATTACCTAAAGGTGGTATCATGCGGCGTAATGCTTGAGGAAAAATCACATAAGTCATAGTTTGCACAGGATTTAAACCGAGTGATTTGGCTGCTTCTGATTGTCCAATTTCAATAGATTGAATTCCTCCACGCACAATTTCCGCAATATAAGCTGCACTATTTAAACTTAACGCAATTACTCCAGCCGCAAGACGATTTAAAGTCAAAGTAAAACCCATCTCTTGAGAAATTGCTGGTAAGCCAAAGTAAATCATAAATATCTGCACTAATAACGGCGTTCCTCGGAAAAAATCTATATAAGCCCTGGCTAAAAAACGCAAAGGTTTAATATGAGAAAGCCGAATTATCCCAATTAGAGAACCGCTAGTTAAACCGCATAAACCTGATATAAATGCTAATTGCAATGTTACCAAGACACCACTTAATAAAGTTGGTAAAGATTGCCAAAATACATTAAAAGAGTTTAATTTGGCTGTGTTTTTATTGATAAATGGTAATATTTCTGGCAATATTGGCGGTGCAGATTTAAACCATTTTTGGTAAATCTGTTGATAGTTGCCGTTTTTTAAGATCTTCGTTAAACCGTGATTAATCAAAGATAAATAAGGAGAATTTTTAGCAGTTGCAATTCCGTAAAATTCCTCAGTTAGTAGTTGTTCTATAACTTTGATTCCTTGCAAATTACCTGTATTAATAGCATATAAAGTTACAGGTGCATCATTAATAACTGCATCAACATTGCCATTTTGTAATTCTTGGAGGGCTAATGGTGCAGAGTCAAAACTGCGAACTTCCGCCCCAATCACACTTTTAGCCTTTTGTGCGCCGGTTGTCCCCATTTGAACAGCAATTTTTTTATTTTGGAGACTGTCAAAACCTGTAATACTTTGATTATCTGCACGAATAGCTATGGCCAAACCTGCTTTAAAATAGGGACGAGAAAAAGCCACTGTCTTCGCCCTCTCTTCAGTTATTGTAATGGAACTAATCGCCCCGTCTATGGTTTTAGTTTGTAGCGCCGGAATAATGCCATCAAAAGGTAAACTCTGAAATTCTACCCGAAAATTAGCAGCAGTCGCTATTGCTCTCATTAAATCAATTGAAAACCCTGCTAACTCTCCACCTTTACCTTGAAACTCAAAAGGCGGAAATGCTGGTTCAGTAGCTACTCGGAGAATGTAATTTCCGCGAGAATTTCCA
>JGI12547J11936_1000412_pt1 | contig 11468 bp, 10 predicted proteins | sample LakEriepJuly2011_2_FD_11936 | JGI IMG/M metagenome (IMG submission 11936)
TTGAAATAACTATGCAAAAAGTTAATCAAGAGCTCGCAATCAAACACGGCCTAACGTCTGAAGAATATAATAAAATTATTAAATTAATGGGAAGAAATCCAAATTTAGTAGAGCTTGGAATTTTTTCAGCCATGTGGAATGAGCACTGTTCTTATAAATCCTCAAGAATTTGGCTACAAACTTTGCCAACAAAAAACAAATATGTAATTCAAGGACCTGGAGAAAATGCAGGAGTTGTTGATTTTGGTGATGGAGATGTTGTAATTTTTAAAATTGAAAGTCACAACCACCCTTCTTATATCGAACCTTACCAAGGAGCCGCAACTGGTGTAGGTGGAATATTAAGAGATGTTTTTACAATGGGTGCAAGACCTGTTGCTAATTTAAATTCTATAAGATTTGGCTCACCTAATCATGAGAAAACAAAATATTTATTAAATGGGGTTGTGTCTGGAATTGGCGGATATGGAAATTGTATAGGTGTGCCAACTGTTGGAGGTGAGACTGAATTTGATGAATGTTATAACGGAAATATATTAGTTAATGCCATGAATATTGGTATTGCCAAAAAAGATAAGGTTTTTTATTCAATTGCTAGCGGCATCGGTAACCCCGTTGTCTATGTTGGTTCAAAAACAGGTAGAGATGGAATCCATGGTGCAACGATGGCATCAGCTGAGTTTGATGAAGACTCCGAGTCAAAAAAACCAACAGTGCAAGTTGGAGACCCATTTACTGAAAAACTTCTCTTAGAAGCTTGTTTAGAGTTAATGCAAAAAAAATCTATTGTCTCAATACAAGATATGGGTGCCGCTGGTCTTACCTCCTCCTCTATAGAAATGGCCTCAAAGGGTGATCTTGGAATTAAAATTAACTTAAATTTAATTCCTTGTAGAGAAAATAATATGACGCCTTATGAAATTATGCTCTCTGAAAGTCAGGAGCGAATGTTAATGGTTTTAAAAAAAGGAAAAGAAAAAGAGGCTCGAAAAATATTCGAAAAATGGGGATTAGATTTTGCAATTATAGGAGAATTAACAAATTCAAAAAAACTTGAACTTGAGTTTAATAAAAAAAATGTATGTAGCATTCCAATTCATTCATTAGGTGATAATGCCCCTAAATATAAGAGAGAATATGTAACTTATAATTATCCAAAAACAGTTAATCACGACTCTGAAATTGAAAAATTAGATATTAAAGATTCATTAATTAAAATTTTATCTCATCATAATTACTCAAATAAATCGTGGGTATGGGAACAGTATGATCATATGGTAATGACAGACACTATTCAAAAGCCAGGCGGTGATTCTGCTATTGTTCGTTATCATGGAAAAAATAAAGGAATAGCCGCTACGGTTGATTGTGTGCCAAGATATTGCAAAGCTCATCCAAAGTCTGGAGCGATGCAAGCTGTTTGTGAAACTTGGAGAAATTTAATTTCAGTTGGAGCTCAGCCTATTGCTATCACTAATTGTTTAAATTTTGGAAATCCTGAAAAAAAAGAAATCATGGGTCAGTTTGTAGATAGTATCAATGGAATGAAAGAAGCTTGTGAGGCTTTGAATTACCCAGTGATATCTGGAAATGTATCTTTATATAACGAAACAAATGGTGTTGCCATTTATCCAACTCCAACAATTGGTGGTGTTGGTCTTTTAAAAAATATTAATAATATGATGACGTTTAATTTCAAAAATACAGAAAGCATTATTGCCATTATTGGAGAAACCTCGGGTCATCTAAGTCAAAGTGCATTAATTTATGATATTTTAGAGGATAAAGACGGTCCTCCTCCACAGATTAATTTAAAAGAAGAAAAAAAAAATGGTCTTTTTATTAGCGACTTAATCAAGGGAAAAATGGTTAGTGCAGTTCACGATATTTCTCACGGTGGAATAATAGTTACATTAGCTGAAATGTGTATGGCATCTAATATTGGTGCCAAAATTAAAGTATCAGGATCAAATATCGATAAAATTAAATATTTATTTTCTGAAGATCAGGCTAGATATTTAATTGAAATAAATAAGAAAAATTTAGAGAAAGTGAAAAATATTGCAAATGATAAAAATATTAAAATAGATATTATTGGAAAAACTCAAAGTGAGATATTTGAAATAGAAAATAATTTAAAAATTAGTGTTAAAGAATTAAAGACAAAAAATGAAAGTTGGTTTAAAAATTATAATAAAAATTAATTATGGCTATTAAACAAGAAGAAATTCATAAATTACTAAAAGAAGGTTTTCCAGATGCTGAAATTGAAATAAAAGATCTAGCTGGCGATGATAATCATTATGCAGCTAAAATTAGATCTTCAAAATTTAAAGGTAAGACTAGAGTTCAACAACATCAAATGGTATATGCTTCTCTTAAAGGAAAAATGGGTAATGAATTACACGCACTGGCACTAACAACGGAAGAAATGTAAAATGACAAACATTAATGAAAAAATAAAAGATATTATAAGTAAAAATGATGTAGTTTTATTTATGAAGGGCACTCCTGATATGCCGCAATGTGGATTTTCAATGACTGTTACTAATATTTTAAAACAACTTAAGGTAAAATTTAACGGTATTGATGTTTTAGCTGATCCTGAAATAAGACAAGGAATTAAAGATTTTAGTAATTGGCCAACTGTTCCTCAACTTTACGTTAAAGGAGAATTTATTGGTGGCTGTGATATTGCAAAAGAAATGTACGAAAAAGGTGAATTGCAAAAACTTCTAAAATAGAAAATTATCTAGAATAGTATTCAACAACTAGTTTAGGTTCCATTTGCACTGGATATGGGATCTGATCATACTTTGGAACTTTATTAAATTTTGCAGTCATTTTTTTGTGGTCAGCAATAATATATTCTGGAACTTCTCTCTCTTTGCTTTGTGTTGCTCCGATAATTGGAATTGATTGTTTGAATGAGTCTTTTATTTCTATTTCATCATTTTCAGAAACTAAATAACTTGAAATATTAACTTTCTTTCCATTCACTTTTACTTTTCCATGATTAATCATTTGTCTTGCAGCAAAAACAGTAATGGCAAATTTTGCTCTATAAATAACAGCGTCTAGTCTTCTCTCTAATAAACCAACTAAATTTTCTCCTGTATCCCCCTTTTTTTTATAAGCTTTTCTAAAAAGATTTCTAAATTGTCTTTCACTTATATTACCATAATAACTTTTTAATTTTTGCTTAGCTTGTAATTGAATATTGTAATCCGAGGGTTTGCCTTTGTTTCTTTGTCCGTGTTGTCCTGGACGATAGGCTCTAGTGTTAAAGGGACTTTTTGGTCTACCCCAAAGATTTACCCCAAGCCGTCTATCAACTTTATGAGTAGAATTTATTCTTTTTGTCATATTTTAAAGTGCCTTCTTATAATAACCCTTATTCTTTTAGTCAATGTTACTCTCATTCTTTAAACTTAATTAAAGAACTAATAACTCCTGATAAAGTTCTAATTTCCTGCGTAGAAAGAGAGCTTCGGTGAAAAATATTTTTAACACTTCTAATCATTTGTTGTTTTTTTTCAGCTGGCTTCAAAAAACCTACCTTGTCTAAATGAGATATTAAAAAGTTTAAAAAAGCGTTAACTTCTTTCTTTTTTGCATCATCGCTTCTATACAAATTCTTAACAATAGGTTCAAATTTTATTGAGGCAGTAAATAATTCAAAAGCAAAAATAGTCACGGCATGTGATAAATTTAACGATTTAAATTTATTACTTGTTGGAATATTAACTAAATAATTAGCATTAATAAGATCATCATTGCTTAATCCTGAAGCTTCTGGCCCAAAAAAAATTCCAGTTTTTTTATTATAAATACTTTGTTTTTTTATAATCTTTATAGCTCTAGATAAATCTATAATCTTTTTATTTACTGATCTACTTCTTGATGTGGTTGCAAAAACATAATCTAAATCTGCAACTGCTTGATCAATATTTTGGAAAACTTTTGCTTTATGAACAACATCTTTAGCTTCTACTGCAGTATAAGTTGCGCTTTTATTTGGCCAACTATCTCGAGGAGAAACTAATCGTAAATTTTCAAAATTAAAATTTTTTAGTGATCTAGCAGCAGCTCCTATATTTTCTCCAAGTTGAGGTCTGACTAAAATAAAATGAATATTTTTAGATAACATTACAAGTTTGCAGGGGCCTTATCCTTGTACAACTTGTAATCAATACTATCTATCAACGCTCTAAAAGATGCTTCAATTATATTCGGCGAAACTCCAATGGTAAACCAAATGTCACCTGTATTGTCGGTGCTCTCAATAGATACTCGGGTAATAGCATTGGTTCCCGTATTCAAAATTCTAACTTTATAATCTACTAACCTTAAATCTTTTAAATACTCGCTATATTTTCCAATTTTATTTACGTTAGATCTAATTGCGTTATCAATTGCATTGACTGGCCCATTACCTGATCCTTCGCAAATAATATCTTTTTTATCGACTTGTAAAATAACCGTTGCATAAGAATTAATAAGATCATTGTCATTACTTTTACTAACTTTTACTTCGTATTTTTTTATATTTAAATAATTAGGAACTTCTCCTAACAATCTTCGAGTTAACAACTCAAATGAGGCATCAGCGCCATCATAAGCATATCCAATAAATTCTCTATCTTTAACCTGTTCTAACAATTTTTGAACTTTAGGATCATCTTTATTAATCTTAATATTTAATTTTTCTAATCTTGACAAAATATTAGATCTTCCTGACTGATCTGAAATAACAATGTTTCTTTTATTGCCTACAGACTCTGGAACAATATGTTCATATGTTTTCGGATTTTTCTCAACAGCAGAAACATGGAGACCTCCTTTATGCGCAAAAGCAGAGGCGCCGACATAAGCAGCATGATTATTAGGTTTTCTATTTAAAATTTCATCTAATAATCTAGAACATTCGGTTAAATATTTAATTTTTTTTTCCTCTACTGAAATATCGAATTTATCTTTAAAATATTTTTTCAATAATAAAGTTGGAATAATCGATACAATATTTGCATTCCCACATCTTTCTCCTAAACCGTTTAAGGTTCCCTGAACCTGTCTAGCCCCCGATCTAATTGCTGCAAGAGTATTTGCTACTGCATTTTCTGTATCGTTATGGGTATGGATGCCTAAATTTTTTCCAGGAATAACTTTTGCAACATCATTTACTATTTCTTCAATTTCAAAAGGTAAAGTTCCTCCATTTGTGTCACATAAAATAACCCATCTTGCACCATTATCGTAAGCTGAGCGTATACATTCTAATGCATACTTTTTATTATTTTTATACCCATCAAAAAAATGTTCGGCATCAAACATGTATTCTCTTTTATTTTTTACAAAATGTTGTGTTGTATCGACAATATTTTCTAAATTCTCTTGTTTTGAAATTCCTAGAGCTACATCTACATGAAAATCCCATGTTTTTCCGACGATGCAAACAGATTTAGTGTTTGAATTTATAATAGCAGATAACCCTGGATCATTTTCAGCACTCCTGCCAGATTTTTTAGTCATACCAAACGCAACTAAAGTTGAATTAGATAATTTTGGAGGTTTGTTAAAAAAATTAGTGTCTGTTGGATTTGCGCCAGGCCATCCTGCCTCAATATAATCAACTCCTAGTTTAGATAATGCGGTAGCAATTTTATTTTTTTCATCCATTGAGAAATTTACACCTTGAGTTTGCGCTCCATCTCTTAAAGTGGTGTCGAATATGTAAATTTTTTCTTTACTCATTATTTATATTTCCAATGTGTTTTATCATTAAGATCTTCAATTAAAATTCCATTCTTTTCAAGATCTAGTCTAATTTTATCAGCTTTTTTAAAATCTTTATCTTTTCTGGCAAGATTTCTTTGTTCTATTAGATTTTCAATCTCACTTTCATCAAGATTTGATTTTTTTCTTAAGCTATTAAATTGTTCTTCATTTTGATCAAATAAACCAATAAATTTAAGTGCAGAATTTAAATCTTTTTTAGCCGCAGCATCTCCAGTTTTTGCTCTATTATAAAGACTATGAATGCTTGTTATAAATTTTGGTGTATTTAAATCGTCCAACAAAATATTAAATAATTCCTCGCTAATTTCCCCTTTTTCAGGAGAATAAAAACTATACCAATTTTCTAATATTTTTTTGTTTGTTTCTAAAATTTTTAAATTCCAGTCTAAAGGTTGTCTGTAGTGAGTGCCTAAAATGGATAATCTGACGATTTGTCCGTTAAAATTTTTTTTTAAATTATTAATAGTGACGAAATTTCCATCAGATTTTGACATCTTTTTTCCATCAACAGTCAAATAGCCGTTGTGCATCCAGTACTTTGCAAGAATATTAGTGTCATTTGCACAAATTGATTGAGCTATCTCATTTTCATGATGGGGAAAAATAAGATCTAATCCACCGCAGTGTAGATCAAATTCTTCACCTAGATACTTCTGTGCCATCGCAGAGCATTCTATATGCCAGCCTGGTCTTCCTTTTCCCCAAGGAGAATCCCAAAAAGGCTCTTTATCTTTTGAGGGTTTCCACAAGACAAAGTCTAAAGGATTATTTTTAAATTCTGAAACTTCTACTCTTGATCCAGAGATTAATTCTTTTGTATTTTTATTTGAAAGTTTACCATAGTCTTCAAATTTGTTTACATTAAAATAAACATTACCATTTTTTATATATGCAATTTTTTTAGCTATTAAATTTTCAACCATTTGAATCATGCCTGATATATTTTCAGTTGCTTTGGGCTGGTGATTTGGAGTTAGACAATTTAAATATTTACAATCGTCAAAAAAAATATCTGTGACATTTTTTGTAAGTTCATTAATATCAATTTTTAATTCACTTGCTCTTTGAATAATTTTGTCATCAATATCAGTGATATTTCTAATATAATTAACTTTATTTTTTCCAAAATTTTTAATTAAAATTCTAAATACAAGATCAAAAATAATTAACGGTCGAGCATTACCAATATGAGGCTCGTCATAAACAGTCGGACCACAGACGTACATTCCAACCGAGTCTTTATTTAAAGGAATAAACTCTTCTTTTTCTCTTCTAAAGGTATTGTAAATTTTTAAACTATTCACTGTTATTAAATTTACAAATTGGAATTAAGTCCATTTTATGAAGATTTCTTTTTCTAATTCTTAAATATTTTTCATAATTTTTATCTTTTGGATTAAGCATAGCTTTTTCTAAATCCTCATATGACATTCCCAAGCTGNCGTTCATCAGTTCTTCCGTCCGTCCACAATCCATCCGTTGGTGCTGCATTAATAATATCCTCTAATATTTTTAGCTCTTTTCCCATATCCCAAACTTGAGTTTTTAAGCAATCTGCTATTGGAGAAATATCAACACCCCCATCGCCATATTTCGTATAAAAACCTACTCCAAAATCTTCAACTTTATTACCTGTGCCAACAACAATTCCATTATTTGCTCCTGCTACTTGGTATAAAGTTGCCATTCGCAACCTTGCTCGCGAATTTGCAAAAGCGTGCTCACTATTAAAATTTTTTAAAGCTCTTTCAAAATTATTAAAAACTTCATCTAAGTTTATAATCACCTCATCTACGTTAGAAAATTTACTCTTTAACCATTTGAGATGAGCTTTGCTTAAATCATCTTGAAATTTTAATTGTTTAATCGGCATCGAAAGGGCTTTAACCCTCATTTCTGTCATTGCTGAAATGGTGCTTACAACCGCCGAGTCAATTCCACCAGACACCCCAACAACTAAACAGTCGGGTTTCTTTTCCATTGAATTACAATAGTTTTTAATCCAGTTTTTAATAAATTGAATTCTATCTGCTGATGTCATTATATTATTTTTACTTTTTTTTTAGATTTAAGCAAAAAAATTATTAAAAAATAATTTTTAAGAAGCTTTTCTAATTGAGTTTATTGAATATTTAGAATTTTTCTTAATTTCCTCTGAAATAAGAAATGCTAACTCAATAGCTTGATTTGCATTCAATCTTGGATCGCAATGCGTATGGTATCTGCTAGATAAATCTTTATCAGTAATATTCTGTGCACCCCCAATACATTCTGTGACATTTTTTCCTGTCATTTCAATATGAAGTCCCCCGGCGTAAGTTCCTTCTCCTTGATGAATATCAAAGAAGCTTTTAACTTCTGAAATTATATCTTTAAATGGTCTAGTCTTAAATCCAGTGGTAGATTTAATAGTATTACCATGCATTGGGTCACAAGACCAAATCACTTTCTTATTCGATTTTTTTACAGATTGAATAAGTTTTGGTAAAAATTTTTCTACTTTATCATGACCAAATCTAGCTATTAAAGTTATTCTTCCAGCTTCATCCTCTGGATTTAAAACTTCAATTAATTTAATTAATTCTTTTGGATCTAAGCTTGGACCACATTTAATCCCTATTGGATTTTTAATTCCCTTGCAAAACTCCACATGGGCACCATCTATTTGTCTAGTACGGTCTCCAATCCATAAAAAATGCGCTGAAGTATCGTGATGTTCACCTGTTGTTGAATCGATCCTCGTCATTGCCTCTTCATAAGGTAGATGTAAAGCTTCGTGACTTGTGTAAAAATTAACGGTTCTTAATCTTCTGTTTTGCTCAATAGTAATCCCACAAGCGTGCATAAAATTTAAAGCTTCCATAACTTTATTTTGAATATCTTTAAATTTTTTATCAGCACTCTTATTTACAAAATCCATATTCCATAGGTGAACTTTACTTAAATCAGCAAATCCTCCTTGCGAAAATGCTCTTAATAGATTTAATGTTGCAGCCGACTGCGAGTATGATTTTAATAGTCTTGCAGGATCAGGCTTTCGAGACTGCTCATCAAATTTCATGCCATTAATATTATCTCCTAAATAGCTAGGAAGCTCTTTTCCATTTATAATCTCTGTAGAAGAACTTCTTGGTTTAGAGAATTGACCCGCAACTCTACCTATTTTTACTATTGGTAAATGTGATGAAACTGTAAGTATTAAAGAAACTTGCAAAATAACTTTAAATAAATCTCTGATATTATCTGGATGAAATTCCTCAAAACTCTCAGCACAATCTCCTCCCTGGAATAAAAAAGCTTTTCCTTCACTCACTTCGCCAAGCATTTGTTTAAGAGTTCGAGACTCTCCAGCAAAAACAAGTGGAGGAAATTTAGAAATTTCCTTCAAAACCTCGTTTAATTTATTTTCGTTTTCATAAACGGGTAAATGTTTTCCAGTTTTCGTTCTCCAAGAATTAGGTTTCCAATTTTTCATATTCAACCTACAGTATATATATAGAGTGTTCTAAGCCTACAAGAATAAATTATTCTACCGTAACAGATTTCGCTAAATTTCTTGGCTTATCTATGTCGTTACCTTTTTTTAAAGCAACATAATAAGCAAGTAGTTGTAAAGGAATAGTACTTAAAAAAGGAGAAAGAAATTTATGGATTTTCGGAATTCTAATTTCTGACCAAATATTTTCGCTAGTTATAATTTCATCTGTATGATCTGATATTAACAAAATTTTTCCTCCCCGCGCTATAACCTCCTGCATATTAGAAATTGTTTTATCATAAAATCTATCTTTTGGAGCAATAACAATGACTGGCATTCCATTTTCAACTAGTGCTAAAGGTCCGTGCTTCATCTCGCCAGCCGGATAACCTTCTGCATGTAAATAAGTTAATTCTTTGAATTTGAGAGCGCCTTCTAACGCAATTGGGTAGGAAAGCCCCCTGCCTAAAAACATTGAACCTTTAATATTTAAAAAATCTCCAGCAAGTTCTTCAATAAATTTTTTATTATTCAAAATTGATGCTACGTTCAGGTGAATATTTTCTAAATCTTTAATAATATTAAAATATTCATCATCCTTAATCTCATTTCTAATTCTTCCTATTTTTAAGATAAATAATAAAAGAACTAAAATCTGGCCTATAAAAGCTTTTGTTGAAGCAACGCCAACTTCTGGACCAACATGGATTGGTAAAACTAAATCTGATAATCTTGATAAGGTACTTTCAGTAACATTAACAATTGCACATGTTTTTGCACCCTTTTTTTTACAAAAATCTAGTGCCGCAATAGTGTCTGCAGTTTCGCCAGATTGAGAAACAAAAATATAAAGTTCATGTTCTTTTATTTTGTTATTTCTATACCTAAACTCTGAAGCAACATCTACACTTACATCAATATTAGTAAATTCTTCGAACCAATATTTTCCAATAATACAAGCATGATAAGCTGTTCCGCATGCTATTAAATTAATTTTTGAAATCTTCTTAGGATCAATAGGAAAATTGACTATATTAATCTCTTTTCTTATTTTATCTAAATATTCATTAATACATTTCTTAATAACCTCTGGCTGCTCAGAAATTTCCTTGGACATAAAATCTTTAAAATTTCCTTTGCTATAACCTCCCTGTTCATTAACTAATTTATGGATTTTTTTTTCAATCTTTTTCTTATTTTTATCAAAGAAATCAATTTTATCTTTTGTTAGCACACATACATCTCCATCATCGAGATAGGAAACTTCTTTAGTCATGGTGTTTAATGCATAAGAATCTGAACCTAAATATTTCTCTTTATCTCTATAACCAACAGCAAGTGGGCTTCCTCTTCTTGCTCCAACAATTAAATTATTGAATTTTTTAAAAATAATTCCTAATGCAAAACTACCTTCTAATTTCTTTAAGGTTTCAAATACAGAATCTAAATAATTCATTTTTTTTAAATTTTCAGTGATAAGATGTGTGATAACCTCAGTATCTGTCTGGGATTTAAAAATATGGCCTTTTTCAATAAGTTCTTTTTTAATAATTGATGAATTTTCAATAATACCATTATGGACAACTGATACCTCATCTGAGGAATGTGGATGGGCATTTATTTGATTTGGAATTCCATGCGTTGCCCAACGAACATGACCAATTCCAATATTGCCTGATAGCGATGTTTTTTTAATTAATTTTTCTAAGTCAGAAACTTTACCAGCGCACTTATTCTCTACTATTTCTCCATTATTTATTGTTGAAATGCCAGCAGAGTCATAGCCTCGATATTCAAGTTTTTTTAAAGATTCTAAAATTTCTTTTGAAATATCTTTATAACTAGCAATACCGATAATACCGCACATAAATTATTTTTATTTTTTTCTTTTTTTTAATTCTCTTTGAGAAACTCTACTTAAGGCAAGGGTATTATCTTTTACATTTTTCGTAATCGTAGAACCCGCACCAATCACTGTATTCTTTCCAATTTTTACCGGCGCAACTAAAGACGTGTTAGATCCTATAAAAGCATTATCTAAAATTTTAGTCTTATATTTATTTTTACCATCATAATTACAAGTAATTGTTCCTGCACCAACATTAACGTTTTTTCCTAAAATTGAATCACCAATATAGCTTAGATGGCTGACTTTAGAATTTTTTCCAATGTAAGATTTTTTGATTTCGAC
>JGI12547J11936_1000413_pt1 | contig 11441 bp, 6 predicted proteins | sample LakEriepJuly2011_2_FD_11936 | JGI IMG/M metagenome (IMG submission 11936)
TTTTCGTTAAATTTTCCTTCTTTAATTTTAATATCTTTATTTTTTCACTAAATACTTTATTCAATGTTAATGCTGCATAATAATATTTAAGTAATTCTAAATTATTTCCAAGTTCAACTGCATTTGCTGATTTTTTATAAACTTGATCATTAATTTTTGTAATAACAGATTTATTATCTGTTAATAAACCATCTATTGTAACTTCTTGTTCTCTTAATTCAGATAACTTTAATAATTCATTATAACTTAAATTAAATGTATTTCCAAATATTGAACTATCCATTAAAGTTTTCGCAAATGGATCTCTTCTTTGTATAAATTCTTGTCTAACATTTGGTCTTTGAAAAAAGTTCTTTTTAAAACTTTTTTCTGATTCATCATTCCAGTATAAAAAGCTAAAAAGAACTTGTATCCATATTGATGATTTTTCTAGGATTCCTTTAAAAGATAATTCATTTAATAATGATAATGTACGTTTATCATTAATTTGACTTGGACTACTAATAGTTCTAATAGAACTTCCTAAAATATCAGATACTTGTCTACCAATGTTATCAAATGTATCATCTTGTCCAGACTTTGTTGAATTAATAGATTGACCAATACAAACTGCTGCAAATATTAACATTGTAATTGTATGATTAATATAAAATCCTTCATTTATAATTTTATTTAAAAATAGTCCTGAATCAATATCAGGTTGTATACTATCTAAAGTATCTTTTGTAACTTGTTCAATATTATATGTATTACTTCCACCTTGTAAACTTGAAATTAAACTTTTAAATTGTTCACTGTCTAAAACTTGCATTAATGATCCAATTTTTAGTTCTGAATTAATTATAGTTTTATCAATTGATTCTTTATTTACTAATAAAATTAATTTAGCCATAAAATCTGAAGATATTTGAGAGCCACCTGTTAAAAACTGTGTCATTGTATCAGTATTTTCTGTTCCTGCCATATCAAATAAAGGAAAATATTCAACTAAACCTGTTTTTCGATCAGTCATTCTTATTAGTACACATGTATGACCACGAGAACTTTCAATATTATTTCTAGTTGGTAATACTGTTCTAAGTTCTTTTTGTTTTGCAAGTTTTTTGTTAAATAATTCAGTTAAATCAACTTGATCTCCTATATTTTTCCAGATTTTATTAGTAGAACCACTAGTTAAAATTTCTCTAAAGGTAAATTGATCTCTTTCTGCTACTTGTGATTTATTTAAATTTACTTTTCCTTTTGTAATATAATCTGAATCTAAATTTATTTTTTGTAATTTTTTATTAACAAGATTAGTATAAAAATCAGAGTAGTTTGGTTGGGCTGGTTGGGCTGGTTGGGCTGGTTGGGCTGGTTGGGCTGGTTGTATAAAACATAAATATTCTGTTTCTACTCGAACTTCTTCTTCATCAATTATAAATATAATTTGTTCATCAAAATTATTTAGATCTGCTTGATCCTTAATACGTCCATAAAAAACAAAATATGCTAAATCAATAGTTTTTCCTGATTTTTTTGCAGAATCAATTATTGATGTTACTATACCTTTTGTATCTTTTTGATTAACACCAGGAACATCTTTAATACCAAAATATCTAGATGTTTTACCAGTACCACTTGCACCAATTGCAAACATCATATTAATAACTTTATTTATAGGATTAGATCCAGATTTAGAACTAGAATTAATTAATTTATTTAATCCAACTATATTGTCTTCAATAATATCTGATGTTGTATTTGTATGTGTTTCTTCAAAAAATCTAGCATGTGTGTGATATGATATATCCACAAGATCAGTTCCACATTGTATTTCTTTACTTGATTGTCTTGATAAACCTTTACCACTTCCTCCATTTTGTTGCAATACCTCAAGTGTATAAGAGTATGCATCATCACTAGGTTTAAATTTTAGTTTACATTTATCTTTTTTATACATGGTTCTAGGAAACTCTACTGTAAAAAAGATCATTGGTATAACATTAATATAACTATTAATTGCTAAATCAATAATCTTTGTAATAGATGTATTAAGATTTATTAGATCTATAATAGATATAGTATCTGTACTTTGACTTTGATACCGAGTCATTAATTCACTGAATATTTTAATATAAGCTTTATAAGATAAAAGTTGGGAGTAACATTTTTCTAAAGATTTTTTATATTTATCTAAACGAGGTTTTATAACATCTTGAAATACAAACTCAGCCCCACCACTTAATACTGTTAATTTTTGTATTTCTTCATTAAATTTAGCAAAATTATCTATACCTAGTTCTACTTGTACTTGTACAGCTGTACTTGCTGATTTGTCTTTTTTTAATTGTTCTGATATATTTTTTATTAAAAATGGAATTATTTTAAACCTTTCAAATATATTCTTTAATTGATCAATATTCATCATTTTATTAACTTGTCCAATAGGTATTGTCATCACCATTTGCTTATTTTCTTTTAAGACTCCAATATAACTTTTATAAATTTCTTTTATTTGGTCTTGTTTTAATTTTGTAGTTATTTGTTCACCTCTATTTTCATAAAGAGGTTTAAATTCTTCAAACATTTTATTTATTTTATTATCTTTCTTAGAACTTCCTCCTAATTGTGTTTGTATATAACCATTTGCTTCATACAAGATTTTAGATTTAGGTAAATTATTATAATTTTCTAATAAAAAAATTTGCATGTTTCTAGTAATTTCTTGATTAATATCAAATGCAATATTTATACTAATAATAATACTAGTTAATACATTTATAATTATAAATAAAGAAATAAAAGTATCATCTAATTGATTAATATCCAATATTCTGTAATTAATAATAATATTTTCAACTAGATTTATATTAGATAAAAAATCTTCTACTTTTATTGATACATCTCTTATATATATATTTTTTTTTAATAAATCTTTATAATAATTAGTATTTTTATCTTCTAAAAATTTATTATATTCATCTTTAATATTAATTATTTCATCTGGAGCAAATTCAATAATTTCTTTATATTTATTAATTATAGTGTCATATAAAGAAATTAATTGCTTAATTTGTAATATTAAATTATTTATTGTATATAATCGTTCATAGATTTGGATTGATCCTAAAACTTCTACATTTGGTAAATTTTGAATTATAACAGATCTTCTATATTCTTCAGATTGTATTTTATCTACTATTTCTCTAATCATTGTATTCATTTTTTCATTATATTGTTCTTCTAAAATATTTGATACAGGAATTAATCCACCGGCTAGATTAGCTGCTTGTTCTGCTTTTAGAACATCATTACTTGTTGCTATTTTGCTATTACTTGTTATTGATCTTTCGATCATTTCTACTTTCTTTTCTAATTCTTTAATTGAGTCAATAATTTCTGGATTAATTTTTTGTCTTTTAATTTGTTCAATAGCTATTTTAATTTTTTGATATATTGGTCCTAAATCAATCTGTTCATTTCCATCTTTTTTATTTTCTAATTGATTTACTAACCATTCAACTTGTTTCTGTAAATCGAATAATTTTTCAGGTTGTAAAACTTGATTAAATCTTGCATTTAAACCAGCTATTTTTTGAAAAATAAAATCATTATTTCGTCTCATTTCTTCAGATTTAATATTAAGTTCTTGTATATCTTGATCTATTAAACGATCAAAATCAAAAAAATTCATCCCACCATCTTGATCTTTAGATAATTTATTAATAATAATATATACTTTTTTAAGATTTTTTAATTGTAATTCAGGTTGATCTTGATAATCAAGTACTGTATCAAGTTTATTTGTTATTTCAAATATTTTATCTAATTTTGTACGAAAATTTTCAAGAATAAATTTATATAAAACTATTTCATTTTTATTCGAACTAGGTGGTAAACTATTAATAGTTTTTTCAAATTTATTAATAGTATTACATATATAATAATAATCATCAATAGTTTTATTATCAAAACTCATATATATATTATTTATATATTAAAAATAAATTAATTATTTTTAAATATATATACTTCAACTATTAATACCTATTCTAGTTTATTTTAAACTATTAACTATTATAGGTTTGTTTAAATTTTTAATTTTTGCACATGATTCAATATGTAAATATCTGATACAACTGTTAAGTAACAATGAGTTAATATTTGTTATACCATTACACCCATAAATAACTAGAGTATCAGAATAAATAAGTGGATCTACATTTATTATTTTTGAACAAAACACAAGTATAACTGTGTGTGCGACTAATCGTTCAGTATTTAATATTTTGTTATTAAATATAAAAACAAGTCCTAACTGTAATAATGGATTATATATATTTCTATGAATTTGTCTCCTGAATATATCATCACAATAGTATTTATATGAGTACTTGGTACCAAGCATGTAATAAACAGTAAGTTTTTTAATAAATCTAAACTTTTTAGTTGTATTCATTAGAGATAAATAGTCTTGATTACTAGAATAGTCTTTAATTAATTGATAATTTACAATATGTAGTTTACTCATGTATTGATATTTAATTATATTTAATTTATTTTGTAATTAACTTAAAATAAATTAATGCGTTAGAAAATATAAATAAATATTATATACTAATAATGTATATCAAGCAAAAAATAAATAGCTTTTAGCAAAAATAAATAGATTTTATTTTTGCTTTGATAGCTCAGTCGGTAGAGCATTTGGCTGTTAACCAAAAGGTCGCAGGTTCGATCCCTGTTCAAAGCGTAAAATTTAATTTAATTTATTATTAAATTAAATTTTAGAACAATCAGCAATACTAGTAAAATATGCTGTAAGAATTAGTTTATTAACAGAACAACTAGAAAATATTTTTAGTTCAAGTATTACTAAATATATTTAAATTCAATTAAAATTACATATTTTAGTAAAATATAAATTTTATCTTAAGTATATTAATCAAGACAATGGATTATCCTAAAATATCAGATCCTAATTTACAAGATAAAATAAAAAAGAAATTTAAAGATCTAGAAACACCATCAAAAAAACCAACTTTCTTTGAACTATGTTATCCTGAAGAATTTACTTATCAGCTACCCCAGTTATTTGTTTCTAAATTTATAAATCCNAAAACCCCATACAAAGGATTGTTAGTATTTCATAGAATAGGTGCTGGNAAAACATGTGCNGCAATTCAAATAGCTGAACAATGGGTAGATAAAAGAAATGTAATATTTATTGTACCTGCATCACTTGTTGGTAATGTATANAAAGAATTTAGATCTGAATGTACTGGTANNAAATATATGACAAAGNTAGAAAGGTCTAANNTNNCCAAGCTTTCACCAACATCAAATGAGTACCAAGATCTTGTACAAGAGATTAATGAGCGCATTGATGAAAAATATCAGATATATTCATATCATAAATATGTGAATTTAGTTGAATCTAAAAAGATTAATTTAAAAAATTCATTAGTAATAATTGATGAAGTACAAAATATTGTTTCTGAAAGTGGATCTTTTTATAAAACAATTTTAGGTTCATTACAGCGCTCACCAGATTCAACTCGTATAGTTGTAATGTCAGCTACACCAATTTTTGATAAACCGGTTGAACTTGCTCTAACTATGAATTTACTTAAACCAGATGAAATTCTACCAACAGGATCAAAATTTAATGATGCATTTTTAAAATCAGATTCAAACGGATCATATAAACTAACAAATGGAGAACTGTTAGGATCTTTAGTAAAAGGTTATGTATCTTATTCACCCGGAGCACCATCACATGCATTTCCTAAACAAAAATTTAAAGTTGTTAAATGTCATATGTCAAAGTTTCAGTATGAATGTTATCAAACAGTAGAAGAACAAGAAGGAAAACCAGATTTTAAAGATATACTAAAGTTACCAAATAATTTTTTCATAGGATCACGTATTATATCAAATGTAGCATTTCCAAACAAGGGTATTAATGAAAAAGGATTTGAATCATGGACAGGATCTAAACTTAAAGTTGAAAACTTGGAACGTTATTCTATCAAATTTTATAAAATTATTAATAAAATAAGACAAATTAAAGGACCCAGTTTTGTATATTCTAACTTTAAAGAATTTGGTGGTTTAAAACCACTTCTAGCTGCTCTAGAAGCTAATGGATTTAAAGATGCTGGAATATTCGGACCTGGTAAAAATAGATATGCAGTATGGTCTGGTGATGAAAAGGCAGAACATAAAGAAAAAATTAGAGATATATTTAATCAGTTTAAAAATGCAGATGGTTCACAAATTAAAGTAATTTTAGGTTCCCCGTCAATAAAAGAAGGAGTTAGTCTGCTAAGAGTTAGATCAGTTCATATATTAGATCCATACTGGAATACATCTAGATTAGATCAAGTTATTGGTCGAGCTATAAGATATTGTTCACATAAAGATTTACCCAAAGAGGAACGTCAGGTTAATGTTTATTTGTATTTGGCATGTGCACCCAAGGGTAAGCNTTCTTCTACTACTGATAAGTCTCAATCCAGTCAACTTACCGTGGATCAACATATTTATCGTATTGCGCTAGAAAAAGAAAAGTTAGTCAAAGAATTCTATTCAGTTATAAAACGTTCAGCTGTTGATGCAAAGCTTTTTGCTAATGCACAAAAATTTGTTACAGAAAATTAAACTATTTAAATATTAATNAAATATACTTTATTAATAATTAAATAAAATGCCAAGATATTATTTTTTAACAAATNNTNNNCAAACCTTTATTGTAGGACCATTTATTACTGTGTGTGATGACACAAATAGATACTTTGGTCAAGTTATTAGATCTAATGATTATTCAGAGCAATATGATCTTAAAACATTATATAAATATAAGTTATGGGTTTTTGAGGATAGTGAATCAATAAGCCTATCTCTATTACAAATTAAATACAAACTGGTTGATTCACTTGAAAATTTAAGTTTGTTTTGCAAGTTAATTGGTACATTTGAAGGCCAAATAGAATTATTAAATCCTATTCTTGAAATTACAGATGCAAATACAAAGTATATACTAGAACTTAAAATAAGTAATGGTATTATTTGTTGTCCAAAATTAACAATCGAGTTTTAGTTAAATTATATTTTAATATTTTTAACAAAAACAGGTTTGTGATCTGATATTCCCGAGTTTGGACTTAAAACAACCCAGTCTGATTGATTGGTTATTTTCTTAGATTCAAATAGTTTTATTATTTTTTCAAATTGATAAAAAATTTTATAACCAAGTAACTTGGACAAAAATTTATATTTGGTTGAGTTACCTATTCTGAACTCTGAACTAAACATTATATGATCTATTTGTCCTAGTTCAGGTTTGGAATTAAATTCAGATCCATGCTTGTGAGTTAGTATAGAACTAAACCCTTGGTTTAGAGTACTATTATACAATACACAATCAAATAATCCCATAAATTCTTCTAACATATCTATTGGTTTATTAAAATCTCCCGCAATAATAAATGGTGTATCGAGATTAGAAACAAGTTCTTGACCAAAAGTTTGTATTTGATATTCAGACCATTTCCAATAAAAATGGATATTCGCACAAGAAATTATTTGATTTAATTTATGAAATTTAATTTTAGTAATTAAAGCTATTTTTTTATCAAGATGTATTTGTTTGTATTCAGTAATATAACCTTTTGTTATTAATGTGACCAAATAATTTGTTTGAGTTTCCTGACCAATTGCTATTTGATTAGACTGGACTAGAGTTTTAAGTTTATCTAGTAACAAAGGGTGAACTTCTTGTAAACATATTATCAGAGAACAAGGTGATTTGGTTATCATCCAGTTTAAAATATTAATAATAGCATGAGATCTAAATTCAATAAATCGATTATAATCAACTGATGCAATAGTATATGGATTTATTTTATATTTAGGATTAGATTTAATCCATCCTTTCCAACTCATAAATGAAATGGTAGGTTCAGGATTAAGTAGATTCCAAGTACAAATATTAAGTTTCATTTAATTTTTGTGTATTATAATATTCTAGATAAATAATTGAATAAAAAATTGATTTTTTTATACTTAAACATAAAATATATTTATTTAGTAAATCAATGGAAAATCCTTATAAAGTACTAGGTGTTGAACCCAATGCAACTAATTCTGAAATAACAAAAGCATATAGAGATTTAGCCAAAAAATGGCATCCAGATAAAAATAAAGCTCCAGAAGCATCTGAAATGTTCAAAAAAATTAATGATTCTTATAAATATTTGACAGATGAGGGTAAACGCGAGTTTTTAAATACTCATGGAAGACGAATGGATGATGAAGATGAAGCTCATGCAGAGATGCGAGCTCAAGGAAATCAATTTCCTCAAGGATTTCCATTTCCTCAAGGATTCCCTTTTTCCCAAGGATTCCCTTTTGGACCAGGTGGAGTACATTTTTCTGCAGGACCTAATCTTGAACAGATTAAAGAGATGAAACGTAAACAGTTACATATTAAGATGAATGTTGAACTATCATTAGAACAAATATACACAGGTATTAAAAAAACTTTAAAGTATCCGAGAGTACGAATTGTAAATAATGTTCAAATGCAAGAAGAAGGAGAAGTAGAACTTGATATTAAACCTGGATTTACATCAAGTTCACATATTGAAATAAAAAATAAAGGTAATATTTTAGTAGATAATGATGGATCTGAAATTATTGGTTCTGTTATATTTGCTGTTTCAGATTCAGATAATTCAATATATGAACGTGACTATAAAAAACAAGAAAATTTAATTTGTAAAAGAAAAATATCTTTGGTGGAAGCTTTGTGTGGTCTATACTTGGAATTACCTCATCCTTCTGGTCTTAAACTAGTAGTTGATACTCAATCAGTAATAAAACCAACAACCCAATATAAAATAATTAATAAAGGATTACCAGTACTTGGAAGAGGTAAGAGTTATGGAGATATTATATTTAAATTTGAAATAGAATATCCAGAATCAATAACAATAGAACAAAAAGAAAAGTTGGAAGAAATATTTAGTTATAAAGCTCCTGAACATATTGGAGGACCTGGTAAAATATATTCAACTCTTGTAGAACATAACGAAGAAGAAGAAACAGATGATAATGATGAACATAATAATATTAGCTCTGGTCAATCAGTTCAGTGTGCTCAGAGTTAAATATATGTTTAAATATCTGTTTAAAGAAACCAATGAGTTTTGCCAATAATTTTTTTCTTTAAATAGACATAGTATTCATTAAATTGTCTTTCTTGAATTATATCATAATTTGGGTCTGTTTTATCAATATTATTATCTTCTGGAGGATTAGATAAATTACTAATAAGATTTCTTTTATAATAAACATTATTATTATTAACTTGAAGCCAAGTGGTATAGTAATAGCTAGTTCCTTTATAAAATGCTAAACCAAATCCATCATAAAATCCATTTAAAAAATCAGGATCGGAAATATTTCCAGGAGGTATTTTTTTTTCAGGTGTGGTATTTTGATTACATCCACACTCGTATCCGACAATATATCCAACATCAAATCCTTCATCATATTCAGATCTAATATGACTATAAAGTAATTGTAAAATTTCTTGATTAAATTCGGTATATGGAACAATTTCAGGTTGAATTGTTTCAATTTCAGGTTCTTTATATGTCCATGTACTAACAAAATCTTTTGGTTTATTAATTTTTGTATTAGCAATCCAATAATACATTGCATCTCCTAACAAACCTCTACCAGGTTCTGTTTTTTGTATCTCTGGATTTATTTTAGGTTCATCTGAACAAGGTGTTTTATTTTTATCATCTGATTCATTATCATCAGATTCACTATTTGTTTTATTATCATTTTTTGGTGGAAAGAAACTAACAACATATGGGTTTGTTTCACCAGCACCAGATTGAATATTTAATGAATTTTTTAAATTTAAATATTTTTGTTTCCAAGCAATATATTTTAACTTGTAGGTCATTAATATAAAATGAGATGAAATTTTATATTAATCCAAGTCTATATTTATTAAAAGTAATATGTTTATTTTCAATAGCAAGTTTTTCAACATAATCCTGAAAAATATTTGTTTTAAATGTTTGAATTAATGGAATTAATCCTTTATTATATAGGTACTCTTCTGAATTTAAAATAAAATAAGAGTTTAACCATGGATTTGAATCTGTTGTAATAAAAATATCATTATTATAAAATGCAATTAGCTGATTTAATTCATCTAATAAATAAAAAAAGTTATAATGAATATGTAAATAAAATTCTGTTAGTTTAATTTTAGAGGTAGCAGAGCGAGTTTTTACTAATTTATTAAGTATACTGAACAGGGGTGTTTTTTCAGTACTTGTAAATATATCTTGAGCATTTATCATATCCATAAATTGAACATGGTGTTTTCTTAAATTAAATTCAACCCCTGGGATTGATTTATATCTGGATGTTTTTTTTTCTATAAAATTTATCAAGTCAACATTCCAGTACTTGAAATCACCTGAAAATAATGAAATAGTATGATTATCTGGATTAGAATCATCAATTATATTATCATCATAAACTTTTAAAAGATTAGATGATATTTTATCATATGAACTATAAGTATTATGGATAATAACTGAATCAATACTAAAATAGTGTGCCATTGATGATATAAATTTTATAAGATCTTCATCATTAAAAATATTTTTTGATCCTAAAAATCTACTTATATAATTAACTGAAATAGTATCTCTTAGTTCAATAAATAAAACAATTTCACCTGTATTTTCATTTTGTAAAACAAAATATATTTCATCTTTTGAAGCAACTTTTGATTTCTGTTGTAAAAAGAAATATTTTTCATACACTGGATTATCATCTAGATAAAAGGCTTGAAATAAATAAGTTTGTGAACCAATATCAGAATAAAAATAACGTTTGTTATTATAAACAGGCAACACAATTCTATAAAAATAATAAACTTTTGAAACAAAATCGTCACCTTCTACATTGTGTTCTTCTAGCCAATTAATTTTTGGTATGGGTTCTAAATTTATTTTATATTTTGCAGCAACTGTTGATGGTGGAGATTTAATAGCTTTGATGTACTCAAAAGTATATAGTTTTTTAATTCGTTTTGATGCATTGGGATTAGGATGATAATAATGATAGTTTTCTTTAATTGATATTAATTTTAGGGCTCCTGGATTTAATAAAACTTCTTCTTCGCTCTGAAATAGAGAATAAGATTCAATACAAAGTCCAATTCCTTCAACCTGTTTAGGAATTTTAATTTTAATTAAAATAAATCCAAATAAATTATTTTTAGGATCATAAAATGGATTACGAGTAGTTGAAATAAATGATTTTTCTTCATATATATCTCCTGGTATTAAATGACTAAGATAATCATCTGAACTAATAAATCTATACAACCAATAATCTTTATCAAATTCGGGAGCTTTTGA
>JGI12547J11936_1000417_pt1 | contig 11422 bp, 9 predicted proteins | sample LakEriepJuly2011_2_FD_11936 | JGI IMG/M metagenome (IMG submission 11936)
ATTTTTCCATAGATTTTGAAGTGATAATATCACCTACATTCGCATTTTTCCAAGGTTCTTCATCGTGAGTCATGTTTCGTAATTTCCAGGCTGAAAATTGACCGTAGACAGAATAAACCTCATCTAGTAGTTCACGAGTTTGCTGATCATATTTTGAAAAATCAACATTACTAGGAATAGGAATCGCATTAGAACCAAAGTCTTTATACTCATGATAAACTTCAGGCACCACAGGTCCATGTGTCCATGCCTCAATAGATTCAGGAAACAGAGGCTCATCATACAGTGCCAAGTTGAAACCCTGAGCATAGTAAAGTAATTTTTGCAGTTTGAGATTAGAAATTAAATCTCCGGCATCTTCGTCTATTTGAGCTAGAAAATACTTAGCAATATCATGACCACTTATCATAATTTTTCTCCTATCTCTCAGTATAAACAAGTATCAGTTTTTACAAATAGTATAAAAAGTTACTTTTTATTACTTAATAAGAAACATTTGGTAATATTAATATTTACGTACTAACATTATACTCTAAAATGCTGAAATATTCTCAATCATAAGACCTCGCGGTAAGTGGGAAACGAGCGTGGCTTGGCTCCCTGAGAGTGTCAAACCAATCATATCAATCTCACCCTTTCCGACCGGCAAAGGAAAAAAATTCACAGAAATTTAACAATGTGTACCAATAATTTGGTAACTTAGTACATAGTCTGCAACAACTAGGGAAAAATTACGTTGAGTTACCATCCAGATGCCATTGCCGCCCACGGTGGAGAGTTAATTAACCGGGTTGCTTCCTCAGCACAAAGAGAAGTATTTCTCTCTAAGGCTGACTTTTTACCGCGTGTGGAACTTGATGAACGAGCAGTTTCTGATTTAGAAATGATTGCCATTGGTGGTTTTAGTCCTTTGACTGGTTTTATGAACCAAGCAGACTACAACCGAGTCGTCACCCAAATGCGGTTAGCTAACGGTATTGTCTGGTCAATTCCCATTACACTGTCTGTAACCGAAGAAGTAGCATCCCCTCTACAAGCAGGCGGTTTGGTGCGTCTGGATAACCCCAGAGGCGAGTTTATTGGGGTATTGGAACTGACCCAAAAGTATACCTACGACAAACAACAAGAAGCCATAAATGTTTATCGCACTGATGATGCTAAACATCCTGGGGTGCAGGTAGTATATAACCAAGGTTCTATCAACCTAGCTGGTGATATCTGGTTATTACAACGGGACTCTCATCCCCATTTTCCCAGCTACCAAATTGATCCGGCTGCGTCACGGGAAATGTTTCGAGAAAAAGGCTGGAAAACAATTGTGGGTTTCCAAACTCGCAATCCTATCCACCGCGCCCATGAATATATTCAAAAATGCGCCTTAGAAACTGTTGATGGTCTATTTTTGCACCCATTGGTAGGGGCAACAAAAGAAGATGACATCGCTGCTGATGTGCGGATGCGTTGTTATGAAATTTTACTAGAACACTATTACCCTGTAGATAGAGTAATTTTGGCAATTAACCCGGCAGCCATGCGTTATGCTGGGCCTAGAGAAGCCATTTTCCATGCTTTAGTGCGGAAAAATTACGGCTGTACACATTTTATTGTCGGACGTGATCATGCTGGTGTGGGTGACTACTACGGCACTTATGACGCTCAATATATCTTTGATGAATTCGCCCCTGAAGAGTTGGGAATTGTACCAATGAAGTTTGAACACGCTTTCTATTGCAAGCGCACCAAACAAATGGCCACAACTAAAACCAGTCCTAGCAAACCAGAGGAACGGGTTCATCTGTCGGGAACCAAGGTGCGGGAAATGTTACGTCGGGGTGAGTTACCACCACCAGAATTTTCTCGTCCAGAAGTTGCGGCTGAGTTAACCAGGGCTATGAAAATTGCACCTGTATTAGTTTAGATTAAGATCAAAAACTTTACTCTCCAGACTTCAGCCTTTAAGCTATGAGAATGGGCTGGAGTCTGACTGTTAATTATGAAACGGCGTGGGTTTTTACAACAAATTAGCGGCTTATTAGCGGCATTGGGAGTGGCTGAAACTGAGTGGTTGAGTTTGGGTAATCCCTATTACCAAGCTTTAGCACAACCTAATCAGCGGAAGTTGGCATTATTGATAGGAATTAATCAATATCCACAAAGTCCTGCCCTTGGTGGTTGTGTAACTGATGTGGAATTGCAAACAGAATTGTTAATTAATCGTTGTGGCTTTGCAGCGTCAGATATTCTGACTTTAACTGATGAACAAGCCAGCAGAAAATTTATTGAAAATGCTTTTTTAGATCACTTGGGTAAGCAAGCCAAACCTGGAGATGTGGTGATTTTCCATTTTTCTGGTTATGGGACTCGTGTTAATTTGGGAAATGAGCAGATCCCCGACTTCTTGAAGAAGTCGGGGATCTATAATGCCATAGTTCCTGTTGATGAAAATAATTTATTGGGGACAAATTCGAGAAACTATTTATTGGCAGAAACTCTGTTATTATTATTGCGATCGCTCCCAACAAATCAAGTTACAGCAATATTAGATACTAGCTACTATCATTCTAGTGAATTAAAACCCACTGGTTTACGAATGCGTACCCGTCCAGAATTATCAACAGCAACTTTACAAATAGAAGAATTAGAATTTCTATCACAACTGAAAAATCATAAATCAGCTAATAATAATCCTCTGATTATCAATGCGACTTCAGAACTAAATCAGCAAGCCGGAGAATTTCTTTTCTCTAATTGGACTGCGGGATTATTGACTTATGCTTTAACTCAATATTTGTGGGAAACTATCCCAGCCAAAACAATCCCAATTTTTCTTTCTGGTGTTGCTACTTCCATGTATCAGTTAGGTGGAAAACAACAACCAAGTCTAGTAAATGAGCCAAAAAAATCTCAAAATGCTTTAATTGTTGATTATTTTCCGATTGATAAATTGAGAAGTATTGGTGTAGTTCAAGCCATAGATGATGATGGCAAAACAGTCAAATTATGGTTAGGAGGATTACCTACTCAAGTTCTCACAAATTATGGCGTAAATTCTCGGTTAACTCTGGATACGGGAGAAGAGTTAGTGGTTAAATCACGAAGTGGGTTAATAGCTAAAGCCCAATTTACAAATAAAGAAATTACTACTTTACCTCAAGTTGGGCAAATAGTCCAAGAAGTTATTCGGGTATTACCTCGGAATATTCATATTAATGTGGCTTTAGATCAGGGTTTGGAAAGAATTGAACGGGTAGATGCTACTAGTGTTTTTTCAGGAATTAACCGGATTGCTAATATTGCTACTGTAGAAGAAACTGCTGATTATGTGTTTGGTAAAGTTGCCCAAGTCCCCAGCCGTTATGGTCTTTTTTGCCTGGGTGGTGAATTGATTATTAATACGATAGGGGAAGTTGGGGAAGCGGTGAAGGTGGCAGTACAGCGATTAAAACCAAAATTTTCTACTCTGTTAGCATCAAAGTTGTGGCAGTTGACAGAAAATAAAGGTTCTTCGCGGTTACCTGTGAGGGCAACTTTAGAGATTGTTAACAACGTTTTACCCCGTGTTTTTATGGTGAGGGATACTTTGGGGACTGCAAGTATTGATAACACTTTGCAAACACCTGGCTATGAAGAAATAGCTATGCCGACAATTCCTGTAGGTAGTCGCTGGCAATATAAAATTGAAAATTTGAGCGATCGCCCGATATACTTAATTTTAGTGGGTTTAAATAATTATCAAGATGCCTTTGCTTTTTATTCTTGGGAAGTTTTCCTGCAGACAGATATTCCTCCTACCAAACCCCAATTAATAGAAGTTCTGATTCCTCCGGGTAAAACTGTCAAAATTCCAGAGAACCACCCGATAGCTGGCTGGTTACTGCCTACTCGTTATACTTTTTGTGAACACCAAATTATTCTCAGTACAGCACCATTTAAGGAAACTCTCACGGCATTAGCCACTACTAAATATCCTACCACAGATCAACAGGCTATTAGTCCCATTGTCAATCCCTTAGAAGTTGCCCAAGCTATATTACAAGATTTACATAACGCCAGTAAAGTGACAACTGATATTAATGATGCTTATGTTTTGGATGTGAATAATTGGGCAAGTTTGAACTTTAGTTTTCAGGTTGTTTAGAGGTAGGGATCTCGTTATTGTCCTGTTCACATTTGATTGAGAATAACTATATACTAGAACTTAATCCCTTATTTGTGTTTCCTATGGTTGTAAGTGCTTCCACCACCAAGATCACTTGGGAACTCTTACCTGAAGACTTTGTTTTAGACAATGAACCTGTGGATAATGTCAATCAACCCAGTCTAGCAGCAGCACTCACAGAAAGCCTAGAACTCGCTGGCAAACTTCCAGAAACTGCCCTTGCTACCACCAATTACGGCATCTGCGCCACAGTTAATGGCAAATTTGTCATCAAAGCCCCTGACTGGGCTTACGTGCCGCAAATTACAGTGCCTAGAGAACAAATCCAACGCAGTTACACCCCCCACAAACAGGGACAAATTCCTGCGGTGGTCATGGAATTTCTTTCCGATACTGATGGTAGTGAATATTCTAATAAACACACCTATCCCCCCGGAAAATGGTTTTATTATGAACAAGTTTTACAAGTTCCTAATTACATTATTTTTCAACCAGATATCGGTGAATTAGAAATATATAACTTGCATGAAAATGGACACTATAAATTGCGTTTCTCAGATGAAAATAACCGTTACTGGTTAACTGAAATGGAATTATTTATTGGTGTTTGGCAAGGAAAACGCGAAAACCGTCAAGGTTACTGGTTACGCTGGTGGGATCAAGATGGTAATTTGCTACTTTGGGGTTCTGAGTTAGTGCAACAAGAACGACTTGCTAAAGAAACTGCCTTAAAACGTTTGGAAGAGTTAGAAAAACGCCTTCGAGATGCTGGCATTTCTGACTAATTTTCATGAAGATCCTCGACTTTTTAGAATGTTGAGGATCTTTTATAGTAATTCCCATTCAAGTGAGGTACAACAATAAAGAATTAACCGCAGATGGAAGAGGATAAACGCAGATGAACGCAGATAATTTTGTACAATAATGATATAATGCCAATAACCAATTTTTTCTGATAAATAAACACTGTAAAGCACGACAATTTTTAACGCCAACCTACTTAATCAAACTGTTATTAATTCTCTATGTTGAACTTAGCTAATATTCAAACCCTAGCTCAAGAATACAGTCCCCAGGAACTTTTTGCAGCTTTGGTGTGGCAACGTCGCTTTAATGAGTTTAATGGGGAGGAGGTTGTTAGGGATCTTAGCCAACATTCTCATCTATGGGCAAGTTTTCTGTTTACGAAACCAATTTTTGCACCCGATGAAAATGGTTTAAGTTTTGGTGGTTTGGTAGATACTTTATTGGCAATGGCAAATTATCGCCCGATGCCAGAATCGAGTATAATCCACTTTGTAGCTTATCCTGGGGATACCCTCTACATTTTGACAGAAAACCAAGATAGTATCGTGTCTCAGCTTTTGGATTTGGGTAAAAAGTGGCGTGCAGATTCAGTGGATATTACTGATGGTAATAATGAAGAATATGGTTTGCGACTTGGGCGACAGTTACGAATGAGATTGGAAGCAGGTTTGGAAGGTGAGTCGCTTTGGCAACAGCGAGATGCTGTAGTTATTACTTATTGGTGGGATTAATGATATGGCTATCTATCACCAACGCCAAAAATGTTATATTGAAGGCAAAGCTACCACAAAAATCAAAAACTTATGATAGCGAGTAATATTAGACAACAAATTCTAGATCATCTTCAACCACTACCTGGAGAACAAGTAAAAACTCTTCTCTTAACATGGCTAACTGGTACATCTGGGGAATTAGAAGACTTTGAGCGGTTGCTGACAAATAAACCTACTCAAACCAGAGAAGAATCACTTGAGTATGGCGAAATAGATGCAGAACTAAATTTTCAACCTCTCACTGAAGCCGACATGATTCAGCAAAGTAAATCTGCGCTAGAAGTCTACCGTCGCACAGGTTCAGGAGTGGAACATGAACGAGTGCGGGAATGGGTAAATAGCTTAGGAATCAATCAAGAACGCTGATGTCTCAGATAGTTTGGACCCAAACTGCAATTAACGACTTAAATCGTCATTACGATTTTATCGCACTTAATGATGTTAACGCAGCAGCACGCGCAGTACAAACAATGGTCTCTTCTAGCGATACTCTACAGCAAAATCCACATCGAGGCGCGATTGTAGATGAGGTAGCAGGATTACGAAAACTTTTAGTTTCTTTTGGTAAATACGGCTATATTATTCACTACGCTATTCTTGAAGATGATGTGATTATTTTACGCATCTATCATGGGCGAGAGAATAGACCGATTTAGTCAGTCAGTTCTCATTCCCTATTCCCTTACAAATACTTCTCTAACAACAAAGCCAACTTCTCCTTAGTTGCTGCTGGTGCTTTCTCCAAATTCGTCAAAATCGCATACTTCAAAGCCGAATGCGCCTCACTAGCAGGGGGATTTGCACTCAACCGCTTCACAGTTTCTTGAATTACCTTTTGTGCATTTGCTGCATTTTTATGTAAATTCCCAATCACCATTTCCACCGTCACACTATCATGATCTGGATGCCAACAATCATAATCCGTCACCAGCGCCAAGGTTGCATAGGCGATTTCCGCTTCCCTGGCTAACTTCGCTTCTGGTAAATTTGTCATCCCGATGACTGTAGCATCCCAACTCCGATAGAGATGAGATTCAGCCTTAGTAGAAAAAGCCGGTCCTTCCATACATACGTACGTACCACCATTATGTAATGTAACATCTGGTAAACTTAAAGAAGCGATCGCTTCAGCCAAAACCCCGGCCAAATTATGGCAAATCGGCTCACCAAAAGCAATATGCGCCACAATTCCCTCACCAAAGAAGGTAGAAATGCGATTCTTGGTTCGGTCAATAAATTGATCGGGAATTACCATATCTAGGGGTTTAGCTTCAGCCTTCAAAGAACCCACAGCACTAGCAGAAATCAGGTATTCTACCCCCAATTGCTTCATAGCGTAAATATTAGCCCGAAATGGCAACTCCGAAGGTAACAACGTATGATTACGACCATGACGCGCTAAAAATGCCACTCGTGTTTCCTCTAAAGTTCCGAGAATAATCGCATCTGACGGTGAACCAAAAGGTGTAGAAATTTCTATTTCTTCCACGTCTTTGAGCGCTTCCATTTTATATAGACCGCTTCCACCAATGATTCCGATTTTAGCTACTGTCATAAATTATCAACCTTGTGATGAATGGGACTAATAAGTAATTTTACCGTCTGTATATTGTACAAGAATATTCGGTAAAAAATAAAGTTCTTGTTTTTATAAAAGTTGAAAAATTTTCAATCTATTTGAGATAAATCAATAAATTCAAGCCGGGAATTGTCCGCGAGAGAGTCCAACCAGCGAGAATAATATAAAGTAACCCTAAACTCCATTGATACCAAGCCAGAGTAGAGATAATTCCTGGTAAATGTTCATCACGTAAACGAATATCATTAAATCCTAATCTCACCAAATTATTCAAACTAAAATCATAATAATTCAGCCAATTCCAACGTTTATCCCATAATAGCGGCATATATCTTTCCCGGAAACTAGGATTTCTAGGAATAACTGGTAATCTCCCAATTAATAATCTCAATTGTCTTAATGTTCCATCTTCTCGAAAATAGGAAATATCCATTAAATCATGATAACGTCCTTGTTGATAAAGTCGCCATAATAAAATTCCAGGTAAGGGAAAAATAATGAAAAATAAACACAGTAGAGTTAACCAAGGATTCCCAGAATTCCGAAAAATTGCTAATAAACTACCAGATATTAAACAAATAAAACTCAATAATATCCAAACAGTTTCATAATATCTAGGAACAATTGCTACAGGAGACAAACGACGATAGCGATCAACTAACCAAAATAATACACCAAAACAGGAAATAACTACACCACCCACACCAAATACTAACCAAAAGTTTGTCCCATAACCACTTAACAACAATAATAAACTCAATAACAACCAACTTAAAGATCTAACTACCCACCCACTAAAAACTAGAGGTTCAGTGGCAATAATTCTATCACTTAACTGATTATATATTTCTAAATCCACATCTGCTAAAACTAGTAACTCGCTAATATTCCGAAAATGTTTGATTTGACGATATTGATGAATTTCAGCCGCTTGGGTTGCGGAAAAACCTAAATTTATCAACCTATTCACAGCAGCAGTATTAATATTAATAGCTATCAACTGATGACTTAATTCAATTAACCTTAACCGTTGTTTTGTATATTCTAACTGATTTGCATCACTAACCTGCTGTTGTAACCGGAAATTTTGACTTAAATTCCGCAAAATATTTTGATTACCGCGTAATGTCGGAACAATCAACTTTTTGCCAATTTCTCCAACATTACCTAAAATTTTCGCTTGATTAGAATTAAACACCAAATCAGAAACATTTAAAAATGCTGTTTCCGCAAACTTAACATCACTAAAATCAGCTTGATTAAGAATACTTGCACTTTGCAAATCCACAGATTGATTAAACTCAGATTCTCGAAAAATTAGTCCTTGTTTAAAAATAGCATCTTTCATGAATAGAAATTGATGAAAATTAGCTCTATTAAAATTTACTTGATTATTAAAAATCACACTAGAAAAATCAGCATTTTTTTGCCAATAACTACTATTAAACCTAACTATTTGTTGAAATTTTCCTTGATTAAATTTTGCATCATCACAAAATACATCACCTTGGAAATTAGCAGCATCTAGAAATTTGATATTTTGAAAATTAGCTTTGTCAAAGAAAATGCTACCTTGAAAACTACTAAGAGCGTGAAAAATAGCCCCATTAAAACTCACAGTTCTACTAAATCTTGATTCCTCCCAATTAGTAGGTTTTAAAAAATTTGCCCCTTGAACATTTACAGATTGCAGAAAGAACGTATTCGGAAATTTTACCTCACCATTAAAACGACTTTCTACCATGATTAAAGCCCCACGAAACACAGAAATACTACTAGAATTATTTGACTGATTATTCAACAAAGATTTACAATCTTTAGAATTAGGAAAAGCCCTTGTTAAAGATTGCAAACATACAGAACGTAAACTTTCTAACTGTTCCCGTTCCATGGGTGTGAAAATTTGGGCTATACCTTGAGCATAAACAGGAGTTCTTAAACCCAAATCACTCCCATAAAAATCACCTTCAATTACAGAATTACTCAAATCTAAACCCAAAGCCGTCGCACCAGTTTTTTGTAATTCTTTTCTGAGTAATTGGTAAAAATCATCCCGGAAAATATCATTTTCTGGACGTAAATCAATTACCATTTTCCTTAAATCTACAGTTAAATTACCATCTCGCAAAATTGGTGTTTTAACTCGTTCTTGTAATAATTCCCAAGTTAAAGTTATGGGTTCATTTGGGACTGCAAAAGTAGGAATAGGAAATAAAAATATAGCAAATATACAAATAAACAATATTACTGCGGAATTAGATATGATGATTTTTCCTAATTTCGCAGATAATAAGTTTATTTTTTTAACGGTGTTTTTTATTTGCCAAAGTTGAGAAAAATCCCATGTTTGTAAATAGCTAAAGTGACAAAACAATCTCAACAAATTCCCTACTTAATGATTAATTCAATAAAACAACCTTACCCAGCACAGAACCAGTTTCCACTAAAGCGTGTGCTTTTGCTGCTGACGCTAAAGGGAACGTCTGACTAACTTCAATTTTTAACTTCCCTTCATCTATCCAATTAGCACATTCTTGTAAAATATCTCCATGATGTATTAACGCTTCCACATTTCCTAACAACATCGGTGTTAACATTAATTCTAAACCAATGCGGATATTTCTATTTCTAGCAACTTTCCAAACAGTGTTAGCTTTCGGTTCAAGAATAGTCACAATATCCCCATAAAGTCGCACTGCGGGAAAAGATTTTTCAAAAGTATCACCACCAACAGTATCAAAAACTAAATCTACACCTTCACCATTAGTCCACTCTAATACAGATGCGACAAAATCAGTTTCCTTGTAAAAAATGATTTTATCCGCACCAAGTTGAGTGACAAAATTAGCCTTTTCTAGAGAACCAACCGTAGTCGCTACCTCTGCACCTTTGAGTTTAGCCAATTGAATAGCCACATGACCAACACCACCTGCACCAGCATGAACTAATACCTTTTCTCCTGGTTCAAGTCTTCCCCGTTCATATAAAGCTTCCCAAGCAGTGATTAAAACCAGAGGTGCTGCTGCTGCTGCGGTGAAAGAAACCGATTTGGGTTTAAAGGCTACAAATCTTTCATCAACAATGGTATATTCTGCATAATTTCCAGATTTTGCACCCAAACCACCATAGCAAAAATATACTTCGTCACCAACGCCAAATTTTTGAACATCATTACCCACAGCTTCCACTATACCTGCACCATCACATCCTAAGATAGCTGGCATTTGTTCAGGATAAAATGTCCCCCGTTGACGTAATTTTGTGTCAATGGGATTAACACCAGCCGCTAAAATTCTGACTAAAATTTCTTTATTTGTGGGTATGGGTTGGGGAACTTCTTGTAATTCTAAAACTTCTGGTTTACCCGCTGCTGTCATTAATATCGCTTTCATGGTTTTTTCTCCTAAATGCACTTATTTAAATTTACCTAAAAATATCCCCATAAATTCCTAATTATTGAGGAAAATATGGGGAAGAAATATCCAAAATTTCTCACAAAATGGGTTTAATTTTGAGGAGAAGAATTATTTGTTTCTGGTGTTACAGGCGCTTGAGGTAAAGTACCAGGGTTAATTCCGTTCCCGGCTGTGGGAAGGGGATTTGGGTTAACCGGTGGTAAAGACCTCAAATTGTCAGGTGAGTTAATTCCTGGGGTGGTGGGATTATTAGGTATGGGAGGAGTTGGGAAATTGGGTGAATTTGTCAGTGGTTGAGATGAACCGGGGATAATTCCCAAAGATACACGATTTCCTCCTACTTTTCTCAGCAAATCCAATGTTTGAATCACGTCGTTATAAGTAGCTGTCCGCGACGCATTCAATACTAAAATTCCATCTGGATTGGCTTGGATATATTGTTTTAAACGTGCTTCTAATTCTTCCTGTTTCACAGGTTCTTTTTCGATGTAAGTCAATCCAATAGCATCAATTGTTACAGGTAATATTTTGCTTTTAATTTGGGAATTAGCCGCAGAATTTTCCCCTGTACTAGCTTTGGGTAAGTCAACATTAATTGCTTGTTGACGAGTAAATTGTAAAGCTGCTAAGAGAAAGAATGTCAGAATACAAAAAACAACATCAATTAAGGGGATAATTTGAATCTGAA
>JGI12547J11936_1000422_pt1 | contig 11379 bp, 6 predicted proteins | sample LakEriepJuly2011_2_FD_11936 | JGI IMG/M metagenome (IMG submission 11936)
CCGTTAGGATGTTTCGCTTGCCAACGGCCGCCACAATGACATCGGCTTGCAGCGTGATGGCTTTCAAGTCCTGAGTGGCGCTGTGACAGATGGTGACAGTGGCATTCTTTTGCAAAAGCATCAAGGCCATGGGCTTGCCAACAATGTTGCTTCGGCCAATCACGACGGCATGCTTGCCTTTCAGTTCATACCCAATGCTCTCCAGCATCTTCATGCACCCATAGGGTGTGCACGGCCAAAAACCAGGCATGCCCGTCATCAATGCGCCTGCGCTTGCAATGTGGAAGCCATCGACGTCTTTGGCGGGCGAAATGGCTTCAATGACTTTTTGTGCATCAATGTGTTTTGGCAAGGGCAGTTGAACCAAGATGCCGTGAATACTTGTGTCTTGATTAAGTGCGCCGATTCGATCGAGCAATGCTTCTTGCGTGAGGGTGTCTGGATGTTTTTCTAAAAGGGAGTGAAGGCCACTGTCATGACAGGCCTTCACCTTGTTGCGGACATAGACTTGGCTGGCAGGATTTTCGCCGACCAAAATGACGGCCAAGCCGGGTGTGATGCCCTTGGCTTTCAGCGCAGTGGCTCGCTTTGTGACATCTGCTCGCAATATTTGGGAGAGGGCGTTGCCGTCAATTCTTTGGGCTGTCATGGGTTGCTAGTTTTCAAGGTCATTGAAATGATATCGTCAAGTAAAAACGCCCGCGAGTTGGTGTGTCACGGGCGTTCAGATGGGCCTGCTAAAGGCTAAACAGTCTTTAGCCCTTGGGGGCGTTTTGACCCAAAGCAATTTTGAGTAAATCGGCAACGGTATTGGCGTTGAGTTTTTCCATGATGTTGGCACGGTGAGCTTCAACGGTTTTGATGCTGATGCCCAAATCGTCGGCAATTTGTTTGTTCAAGCGACCTGCCACGATGCGCTCAAGCACTTGTGCTTCACGGCCTGTGAGCTTGGACAGCAAGGCATCGCGGTTGGCAGCATTTTGATGATCTGAAAAAGACTCGCGGGCATTGTCGAGCATGCGCTCGACCAGGCTGACCAAATCATCTTCTTTGAAGGGCTTCTGGATAAAGTCCATGGCCCCTTTTTTCATGGTGTCAACAGCCATGGGCACATCGCCGTGGCCAGTGATAAAGACAATGGGAAGAGGTGAGCGGCGCTCAACCAATTTGTCCTGAAGTTCTAGGCCCGTCATACCGCCCATCCGGATGTCGACGATCAAGCAAGCCACCTCACGCGGATCGTAACGGCTGAGGAATGACTCCGCTGAGTCAAAGCATCTGACGCGGTAGTCTTTGCCCTCTAAGAGCCACTGCAGAGAGTCGCGAACAGCTTCATCGTCATCGACAACGTAAACAGTTCCTTTTTTGGGTATCAAACTCATGGTGGTTCCCAGTTTTACTTGCAAATTCAATGTTTTCAGTTGGCCGTGACAGGTATCCAGAAGGAGAAGCAACAACCAACAACTTCGTCGGCATTGTAGAGGTTCTCAGCCGTGATTCTGCCTAGGTGCGATTCGACGATGGTCCGGCACAGGTTAAGTCCAATGCCCATGCCCTCGTCTTTGGTGGAAAAGAAAGCCTCATAAAGGCGTTCCATGACCTGTGGTGGCAAGCCTTTTCCTGTGTCAGTGACCGAAAAATGAACTGTATTTTGGGTGTCCAAGACCTTGGGAACGACCCTCAATTCCACATGTCGACGGCCAATTGGGCGTTCCGCGTTGTCTATGGACTCCGCTGCATTCTTCATCAAATTGATTAAAACTTGTTCAATCAAGATGGGATCCACGCTAAGTTGAGGCAATCGCGCTGCGACGTAATGCGATAGGCGAACATTGCGGCGCCGGAGCTCAATTTCTGCCAATTCAACCGCTTCATTGACCATGTTGACGACTGAGGAGGGCGTCCGATTGGGCTCGCTGCGTTTCACAAAAGAGCGAATTCGGTGAATGATTTGACCTGCGCGCTGGGCTTGGTGCGATGTTTTTTCCAAGGCCCAAATCAGATCGGCTTCTTCAATTTGCTTTCCTTTGATTCGGGACAACAAGCCATTGCAATAGTTGGTAATGGCCGTCAGTGGTTGGTTGAGTTCGTGCGCCACGCTCGAGGCCATTTCGCCCATGGTGATAAGTCGACTGGCGTTTTGCGCTCGTTCTGCTTGTTGGGATGACAATTCTTCAGCCTGCCTGCGTGCTGTGATGTCTGTGGCAATGACCAATTGGGCAAGTCGGCCATCGGCCCAATTGATATAACGGGTGCGAATTTCTAGCCATTTGGCCAGATGCGCCAAATAAATTTCAGCGCGTTCAGCTGGGGCAACCGTGAGACTTTCTGTAGGCAAGCCCGCCAAAGCATCGACATCGTCCATTTCAGTTTCTGAGTTTCTGATGTCCAGCATGCCAGCTGTTTCAACCAAATTCAAATGGCCCAAGGTGTCAGTGCCAAACCATTGCCGATACAACTTGTTGGCAAATAACAATTCGGCGCTGCCCAGGGGCGCGACTGAAACAGATGCGTCCAAAGCTTCTAGCACGATGGTGAAGCGTTCATAGGAGGCAGCCAATTGCTCCCTGACGCGATTGGGCTCTGTGATGTCCGTCATAGAGGTCATCCAGCCGGTTTGTTTGCCATTGGCATCGATCAGGGGAGAGACGTAAAGTCGGGCATCAAAAATGCTGCCGTTTTTGCGTTTGACCCTGACTTGGAAGCCGCCCGCTGTTTGTTTGCCGCTAAGCTCTTCTTCCAAGCGAGTCATCAAGGATTCTTTGTCTTCTTCTGGCCAGTAAGGGTATGGCGCAACGGCGCCTATCAATTCTTGCTCTTGCCAACCCGTCATTTGGCAGAACGCTAAATTGACATAACTGATTCGCCCCTCCAAGTCCAAAGCACGCATGCCAGTCAAAATGGAATTTTCCATTGCGCGTCGGAAATTGGTTTCGGCAATCAACTCTTTTTGAGTTTGTTGTCGCTTGCGTGTGTGTCGCCAATTGGCAATCAGCATCCACGCTGTCAGCAAACTGAGTGAACCGATCACCCAAAAAAATCCGTTGCCAACAAGGTCTTGTGAAGTACGCCAAGCCTGAGCTCTGAGAATGAGGCCATTGCCGACAGGCGATACGGGCACTTCGAATTCATTGTTTTGCATCGAAAAGCCAGGGATGAAACTCCTTAAGCTGTTGCGTTTAGGAATGGACTGTCCCGCAACCAGGTTGCCATCACTGTCTAGCAATGAAACCGCATACTTGGCAGATATCTCACTTGGGACGCCGTAACGCAACAAGCTTTCAACAGCATATTCAGCCATGATCACGCCATTGAAACGTCCTTGCGCATTGGTTATGGGTGTGTGCAGTTGAAGTACAACGTTTTTGGCGTAATTTTCTTGTCCTGTTGAGTTGATGCCGATTGACAAACTGCCGTCATCCTCTTGGGAGTAAATGGGTTGCATCAAGTCTCGAGCAAGGGTGTAGCTGTTTTCAGATTCGCCCCACTTTAAAACTTCGCCGACGCGCCATTTTTGACTGGCCAAAACACTCGGGGCTGTTTGGCTGGCCAATACTTTGCGCTTCTCATCGATCCATGCGATGGTTTTAACTTCCGGATTTTTGAGGACCAATGCTTCTGCACGCCTTGAAAACTCCTTTTGGTCGACGTCTTTGTTAGAGACATCACGCGCCAAGCGCATGATTTGTTCTTGACGCTCCAACAAGCGGAGCCTTAATCTTTGTTGGCTGTATTCGACGTCACGTTTAACGGCTTCTTGTTCTCGATCAGCCTCTTCGATTTTTAAGTACCAAAATGAAAAAGCAATGGCGCTGAAAAACAAAAGCACAGCAGCAATGGGTGCAAGTGTGGCAAACCTGTCTTGTTTAATTGGGTTTTGACGTTTCCACCAACGACGCCACAAAGACACCGGCTTGATGGCTTTGATGACTTTCGTGACGTTTTGAGACTTCATGCCCTTAAGTTTAGGGTAAACACCTTGCATTTAATTTCGTAATATGAAATCAATGATCGCCATTTGAAATAATGTAAATATTGTGAGAGAATTTAGGAAATTAGATAAATCATGGCCTTCATAGGAGACAAACATGTCAGCTGTTCAGCCTAATCACATCCTCTCAGACTTGGATGCCATCGAAACCCGCGAATGGATGGACGCACTGTCCGCCGTCATTGAAAAAGAGGGTGGAGAGCGCGCGCACTTCTTGTTAGAGCAACTTTTAGAGCACGCTCGTCAGAGCAGCATTGACCTGCCGTTTTCCGCAAACACGGGCTATGTGAACACCATCGAGCCGGATCAGGAAGCTCATTGCCCTGGCAACATCGAAATAGAAGAGCGGCTTCGTTCTTACATGCGATGGAACGCCATGGCCATGGTGGTCAAGGCCAATCGCCACAATCCTGAAGACGGTGGCGATTTGGGCGGTCACATTGGCTCCTTTGCTTCATTGGCCCACATGTTTGGTGCTGGCTTCAATCACTTTTGGCATGCAGAAAGTGAAAATCATGGCGGAGACTGTTTGTACATCCAAGGTCACGTTTCGCCCGGTGTTTACGCACGTGCCTACCTTGAAGGCAGATTGACAGAAGAGCAGTTGCTCAACTTCCGCCAAGAAGTCGATGGCAAAGGTTTGTCCAGCTATCCTCACCCCAAATTAATGCCTGAGTTTTGGCAGTTTCCTACGGTCTCCATGGGCCTTGGCCCTTTGATGGCCATTTACCAAGCGCGCTTCTTAAAGTACTTGCATGCGCGAGGCATTGCCAATACCGAAAACCGCAAAGTCTGGGTTTTCTGCGGCGATGGCGAAATGGACGAAGTGGAATCTTTGGGTGCCATTGGATTGGCCGCTCGCGAGAATCTTGATAACTTGATCTTCGTCGTCAACTGTAATCTACAGCGTTTGGACGGACCCGTTCGTGGCAACGGCAAGATTGTTCAAGAACTCGAGAGTGAATTCCGCGGTTCTGGTTGGAATGTGATCAAGCTCATTTGGGGCAGCGAATGGGACAAACTGTTGGCCCGAGACAAAGACGGCGCCCTGCGCAAAATCATGATGGACACCTTGGACGGCGACTTCCAAGCCTTCAAAGCCAATGATGGCGCCTACGTTCGCAAGCATTTCTTTGGCCGCGATCCGCGCACCCTAGAGATGGTTTCGCACATGAGTGATGACGAAATTTGGTCTTTAAAGCGTGGCGGTCATGATCCCCAAAAAGTGTATGCGGCTTACCACCAGGCTGTTAACACCAAGAATCAACCGACTGTCTTGCTCATCAAAACTGTCAAAGGTTTTGGCATGGGCAAAGTGGGCGAAGGCAAGAACAACGTGCACCAAACCAAGAAGCTTTCGGACGAAGACGTTCGCTACATGCGCGATCGCTTCAATATTCCTGTGCCCGACAGTGAGTTGGCCAATGTGCCTTTCTACAAGCCAGCGGACGATACGCCAGAAATGCGTTACCTGCATGAGCGCCGCAAGGCCTTGGGCGGTTACTTGCCACACCGCCGCACCAAAGCCGATGAAAGCTTTACCGTCCCCACATTAGACGTGTTTAAGTCTGTGATGGAGCCTACTGCTGAAGGCCGTGAAATTTCAACCACACAAGCGTATGTGCGTTTCCTCACACAACTGTTGCGTGATCAAGCCTTAGGCCCCCGCGTNGTNCCTATTTTGGTGGACGAAGCACGTACCTTTGGTATGGAAGGCCTGTTTCGCCAAGTCGGCATTTACAACCCTGCNGGACAGCAATACACACCGGTCGACAAAGACCAAGTGATGTACTACAAAGAAGACAAAGCGGGCCAGATATTGCAAGAGGGCATCAATGAAGCAGGCGGCATGTCAAGCTGGATTGCTGCGGCTACCAGTTACTCCACAAGCAACCGCATCATGGTGCCTTTCTATGTGTACTACTCTATGTTTGGTTTCCAGCGCATTGGCGATTTGGCTTGGGCTGCTGGCGACATGCAAGCGCGTGGTTTCTTGTTGGGAGGCACTTCGGGTCGCACCACATTGAATGGCGAGGGTTTGCAACACGAAGACGGTCACAGCCATATTTTGGCGGGCACCATTCCAAATTGCATCAGCTACGACCCCACTTTTGCACACGAAGTAGGTGTCATCTTGCATCACGGCTTGAAACGCATGGTGGAAAAACAAGACAATGTGTATTACTACATCACCCTGTTGAATGAAAACTACCCCATGCCAGGTTTAACGCCTGGCACGGAAGAGCAAATCATCAAGGGCATGTACTTGTGCAAGGCCGGTGGCAAAAACAAAACACGCGTTCAGCTCATGGGCTCTGGCACCATTCTGCGAGAGTCTTTGGCTGCGCAGGAATTGCTCGCCAAAGACTGGGGCATTGCTGCCGACGTTTGGAGCTGCCCGAGTTTCAACGAGTTGACACGCGACGGTCAAGACGTAGAGCGATTTAACATGCTGCACCCCTTGGAAGTACCGCGTGTGCCTTTTGTGTCGCAGCAATTGGCCAAATTCGATGGCCCCGTCATTGCATCCACCGACTACATGAAGAACTATGCGGAACAAATTCGCTCTTTCATTCCAAAAGGCCGCACTTTCAAAGTGTTAGGGACAGATGGTTTTGGCCGAAGCGATTTCCGCAGTAAATTGCGTGAGCACTTTGAAATCAACCGCCATTACATCGTTGTGGCCGCACTCAAAGCATTGAGCGAAGAGGGCGCCGTGCCTGTGGCAAAAGTCGCCGAGGCTTTGAAGCAATACGGCATCAAGACCGACAAGGTCAATCCTTTGTACGCTTGATCAAAAGAATTGGAGACACACATGGCATTGGTAGAAGTCAAAGTTCCAGACATCGGTGATTTCGATGAAGTCGCGGTCATTGAATTGATGGTCAAGGTGGGTGACACCATCAAGGCCGAGCAATCATTGATCACGGTTGAGTCGGACAAAGCAGCGATGGAAATTCCATCTTCAACAGCTGGCGTGGTGAAAGAACTGCGCGTGAAGTTGGGTGACAAAGTTAAACAAGGTTCGGTGGTGTTGGTGTTGGAAGCCAGTGGAGCTGTACCTGTACCTGCTGAGGTGCCAGCTGCTGCTGCACCAGCGGCCGCGCCTGCAGTTCAATCTGCGCCCGTTGCAGCACCAGCAACTGATGCTGCGGTGTCAGTGACATCCTCGATGGTCGCTGCTACACCTGCACACAACCCCGGCGCTCCAACACTTGGCTTGCCTCATGCGTCACCCTCTGTGCGCAAATTTGCACGCGAATTGGGTGTGCCTTTGGAAGAAGTCAAAGGCAATGGACCCAAAGGTCGAATTTCACAAGACGACGTTCAAGCCTTTACCAAAGACGTGATGGCAGGTGCCACGCAAACCAAAGCACAAGCGGCCAAAGCACCCGCAGGTGGCGATGGTGCCGCGCTGGGCTTGATTCCTTGGCCCAAAGTTGATTTTGCTAAATTTGGACCCATTGAGCGCAAAGAAATGGGCCGCATCAAGAAGATCAGCGGCGCCAATTTGCTGCGCAACGCCATCATGATTCCCGCTGTCACTAACCATGACGACGCCGATATCACTGAGTTGGAAGCCTTCCGTGTGTCGACCAACAAAGAAAATGAAAAGTCTGGCGTGAAGGTCACCATGTTGGCTTTCTTGATCAAGGCTTGTGTGGCTGCCTTGAAAAAATACCCAGAGTTCAACAGCTCTTTGGATGGTGATGCCATTGTCTATAAAAACTATTGGCACATTGGCTTTGCAGCAGACACGCCCAATGGCTTGATGGTGCCCGTGATTCGCGATGCCGACAAAAAAGGCATCTTGCAAATCAGCCAGGAAATGGGTGAGTTGGCCAAGAAAGCCCGTGATGGCAAATTAGGCCCTGCAGAAATGACGGGCGCTACCTTCACCATCTCAAGCTTGGGCGGTATTGGCGGTAAATATTTCACGCCCATCATCAACGCGCCTGAAGTGGCCATCTTGGGTGTTTGCAAGAGCACACAAGAACCTGTTTGGGATGGTAAGCAGTTTGTGCCTCGCCTCATGTTGCCTTTGTCTCTGACCTGGGATCACCGCGTGATCGATGGCGCTGCCGCCGCACGCTTCAATGCGTACTTAGGTCAAATTCTTGGCGACTTCCGTCGTGTACTCCTCTAACAAATTGCGGGACAAAGCAAGGCGAAGCATTGCGCTGTCCCCAACTGATTGAAAAACTATGGCACTGATTGATATCAAAGTTCCGGACATTGGCGACTTCGACGAAGTGACGGTCATTGAGTTGCTGGTCAAGCCTGGCGACCTTGTGAAGCTTGAGCAAAGTTTGATCACCGTGGAGTCTGACAAAGCCTCCATGGAAATTCCCTGCTCACATGCTGGTGTGGTGAAAGAGCTCAAAGTGAAGTTGGGCGACAAAGTCAAGCAAGGCTCTGTGGTCATGCTGTTGGAAGGCGAAGCACCTGCTTCAGCCGTCGCACCGGCTGCAACTGCTGCGCCACAAACCAGTGCGCCTGTTGCAACACCTTCACCAACACAAACGCCTGCACCCGTTGCGGTCAATATTCCTAACGCAGCATCCTACAGTGGCACAGTCGACATTGAATGTGATTTGCTGGTTTTGGGCGCTGGCCCTGGTGGTTACTCCGCCGCTTTCCGTGCCGCTGATCTGGGCCTTAAGGTTGTGATCGTTGAGCGCTATGCCACTTTGGGCGGCGTGTGTTTGAACGTGGGTTGCATTCCTTCCAAAGCTTTGTTGCACGTGGCCGCAGTCATGGACGAAGTCAGTCACATGGCTGATTTGGGTGTTGACTTTGGCACCCCCAAATTAGACATTGGCAAATTGCGCACTCACAAAGAAAAAGTCATTGGCAAACTCACAGGTGGCTTGGCAGCCATGGCCAAAATGCGCAAGGTCACCACTGTTCGCGGTGTGGGTGAATTCCTCAGCGCCAACCACGTGGTGGTAGAAGAAACCACGGGCACGGGTCAGGAAAAAACTGGCGTGAAGAAAGTTCTGGCTTTCAAAAACTGCATCATTGCCGCAGGAAGCCAAGCCGTGCGTTTGCCCTTCATGCCCAAAGACCCGCGCGTGGTTGACAGCACCGGTGCATTGGCTTTGAAAGAGGTACCTAAGCGAATGCTCATTTTGGGCGGCGGCATCATCGGTTTAGAAATGGGCACCGTATACAGCACGCTGGGCGCGCGCCTTGATGTGGTTGAAATGATGGACGGCTTGATGCAAGGCGCCGATCGCGATCTGGTCAAAGTTTGGCAAAAAATGAACGCCCCCCGTTTTGACAACATCATGCTCAAAACCAAAACCGTTGGTGCCAAGGCCACTAAGGCTGGTATTGAGGTGACGTTTGAATCTGCAGAGGAGGGAGTTGCAGCCCCAGCGCCGCAAGTCTACGACATGGTCTTGCAGGCTGTGGGTCGCACACCCAACGGCAAGAAAATTGCGGCAGAAAAAGCGGGTGTGAGCGTGACAGACCGTGGTTTCATTCCTGTTGACATTCAAATGCGCACCAACGTGCCACACATCTTTGCCATTGGTGACATTGTGGGTCAACCCATGTTGGCGCACAAAGCTGTGCATGAAGCCCATGTCGCAGCAGAAGTGATTGCCGGTGAAATTCAAGGCAACAAAGAGTTGGCAGCCAGTGCCTTCAATGCGCGCGTCATTCCAAGTGTGGCTTACACCGATCCCGAAGTGGCATGGGTGGGCCTGACAGAAGATCAAGCCAAGGCGCAAGGCATCAAAGTCAAGAAGGGTCTGTTTCCGTGGACGGCTTCAGGCCGCGCCATCGCCAATGGCCGTGACGAAGGCGTGACCAAGTTGTTGTTCGATGATTCACCCGAGGCCCATGGCCACGGCAAGATCTTGGGCGGCGGCATGGTGGGCACGCATGCAGGTGACATGATTGGCGAAGTGGCCTTGGCCATCGAGATGGGCGCAGATGCTATCGACATTGGCAAAACCATCCACCCCCATCCCACTTTGGGCGAAAGCATTGGCATGGCAGCAGAGGTGGCGCATGGCAGCTGCACAGATCTGCCACCTTCAAAGAAATAATCTTTCAAGCGCAAAACAAAAAACCGCCTGTGTGCGGTTTTTTCATGGGCGCAGTGATTCTAATTTTTGACGGGCTCATTTTGTAGTTTGTCGACTTGAACCCTTCGAGCACCATTGAACCTCTGTTGCCAATAAGCCTCCCGCATGTCATCCACCCGCACGGCTTTGCCAGGTCTGGGCGCGTGAATGAATTTACCGTCACCCACATAAATACCAACATGGCTGAAGGTTCGTTTCAGGGTGTTGAAAAAAACCAAATCGCCAGGTTTGAGTTCACTGCGGCTGATTTCTTCTGTGACTTTGGCCTGTTCTTCTGCTCTTCGGGGCAGAACCAAGCCCACAGACTTTTCATACATGTAGCGCACAAAGCCGCTGCAATCAAAGCCTTTTTCTTCGCTGTTACCGCCTCTTTTGTAGGGCACACCCAAAAGCCCCATGGCTTGCATGACCAGTTCTGAGGCTTTGCCGCCAAAGGCGTTGCGCGCAGACTGCAAGGGCCCGCCGAACTGATTGCTAATTTGCTGCGTGAGTTGATCGGTCATTTGGGTGACCAATCCTCGCTCCTTGATCAGGCGGTCAAGGTCGTCCTCAACGGGAACCGCCAAGGCCGCCGTTGTCAGAAATACCAGTCCACATAGAATCAAGCGCATAGCTGATCAGTTTAATGCCATCTTCAATGGGTTGACACCCCCCAATTTGGGTTGGGCTAACTGAGTTTTTGATTAATTTGCACCGAGGCCTGAATATGCTGCTTGAAGTTGAATCATCTCAATTGGTTCTGGTTGACTACCAGCTGAAGTTAATGCCTGCCATGAAGGACGCACAAGCAGTCTGGCAGCGCGCTGAAACNCTGGCTCGGACCGCCAAGCTGCTCAATGTGCCTGTTTGGGCCACTGAACAAAATCCATCAGGGCTTGGCGAAACATCGCCCGAGATTCGTCAGCATTGCCAGCGGGTGCTGGCCAAAATGGCTTTCAGTGGCGTGGAGGAGGGTTTGGGGGAATGGTTAATCCCTCCTGCGCCTGCCGCGCCCAAAGGCAATGCCCGCAGCTTACCCCGGCATTTGCAAAAACCGGATGAAACTGAGGCTGGACCCTCCGTGGTCATAGCGGGTTGCGAAGCGCATGTGTGCTTGCTACAAACTGCACTGGACTTACTTGAAGACGAGTTTGAAGTCTGGGTGGTGACAGATGCTTGTGCTTCGCGTTCCGACCGTGATCGTGACGCTGCATTTGACCGATTGGCAGGCGCTGGGGCCGAGCTTTTAACCACCGAAATGGTGTTGTTTGAATGGTTGCGCTCAGCAGAAAACCCCAATTTCAAACAGGT
>JGI12547J11936_1000423_pt1 | contig 11366 bp, 10 predicted proteins | sample LakEriepJuly2011_2_FD_11936 | JGI IMG/M metagenome (IMG submission 11936)
CCAAATGTGCAGATTTAACCACCTATAATCAACGTTCTTCCCCAGCTTTACCGCGTATTGTTTGTATATTTGATGAATATGCCGATTTTATGGCAGAAAAAGAAATTCGCACCATCTTAGAACAAAGTATCAAACGTTTAGGCGCAATGGCAAGAGCCGCAGGTATTCATCTAATTATTTCCACACAACGCCCAGAAGCCAGTATTGTCACCCCAATTATCCGTTCTAACCTACCTGGACGAGTCGCCCTACGTACCTCCAGCCAAGCAGATTCATGTATTATTCTGGGTGGAAAAGAAACAACAGCAGCCTATTTATTAGGCAAAGGTGATTTAGTTTACCAAGGTGGTTCGCACGGACAACGTCTTCAAAGCTTATTAGCACAGAGTATTAAACTACCTTAAAAAAAAGATCCCCGACTTCTCTAAGAAGTCGGGGATCTAAATAACATAACCAAAGTTAAAATCTATTAGATAATATGAACGCTACATCATTGGAAAAGCGTCAGTAGAGGAATTAAAATGGGATATGTAATTGCAACCGCAAACATGAAAGGTGGAGTCGGTAAAACCACCATTACCGTGAATATAGCTACTTGTTTAGCCAAAAATCACGGAAAAAAGGTACTTGTTTTAGATTTAGATAGTCAAATTAGTGCCACACTGAGTTTAATGTCACCAGTAGATTTTGCCAAACGTCGCAAACAAAGAAAGACATTTAGATATTTACTAGATCAAATTATTAACCCTGAACCAGAGGCAAAATTTACCATTTCGGACATCATTCAATCTCAAGTTTGTAACCTGACCGGATTAAATTTATTACCGGGAGATATAGACTTATATGATGAATTTGTGGTTTCAGAAATGCTGCATAATCAATCAGTAGCGTTAGGAGAACAGGATTTTGAAACCATCTGGAATCGCTTTGAAAGGGTCTTAATTAGAGATATTTTAGAACCTATCCGGGATGAATATGATTTTATTCTTTTAGATTGCGCTCCCGGTTATAATCTCTTGACTCGGAGTGCTTTAGCTACTAGTGATTTCTACATTCTTCCAGCTAGACCAGAACCCTTATCTGTAGTCGGAATTCAACTTTTAGAAAGACGTATTGCCCAATTAAAAGAAAGTCATGAACACGAAGCTAAAATAGATATTAAAATGTTGGGAATAGTCTTTAGTATGTCTAATGCCAATCTCCTGAATGGCAGATATTATAAACAGGTAATGCACCGAGTTGTTGAAGATTTTGGAGTAGATAAAATCTGTAAAGCCCAAATACCAGTTGATGTTAATGTTGCCAAAGCTGTTGATAGTTTTATGCCAGTTTCCTTACTAAGTCCGAATACAGCCGGTTCTAAGGCATTTATGCAGTTAACTCAGGAATTGTTGCAGAAATTGTAAATTGAGAAATAAGGTATCTGACTTCTTTAAGAAGTCGGGTATCTGGGTATATTTTAAGAAAAAGGAGGTATTGAAGATGGTAAACCAACTCGCATAAATAATTTAGCAAATGCCTGAGAAAAATGTTCTAAATAAGGAGATTTTAACCGGCATCTAGAACCCAATTCTGTAGCGTGTTTTAAAATATATTCATAAGGTAAACTGTAAATTTGACGAAAATCCACAACTAACGCTTCCCTATTATTACCTGGATTTATGGGCGAAGCAAGTAGATGTAATCCCTCAATTCTACCTCTTGTCCCTGCAAAATGAACACATCTTCGCACTTTGGGTACTCAGTTTGAATATTTGAGTACATTTGCCACAAAACATCGAGCTTAACTTTTGGCGACAGTTGAGCTTGGATGTTAATCACTGCTTCGGTGATTGGTGCGTGTGAATAGTGTTTTCTAGCTTAAAGATGGGGCTGATTGATTGATACAGAATTGATTGCTAGGGCTATTACGGTAAAAGCTACTATAAAGTAATTTCTTATACCTAAAATGCTCATATATACGCGCTTACCACTCTTTTCATTGTCTCATTAATTATTTATCTCAGGATAAGAATAAATACTTACTGGAGATAAATCACTTTTATTGCTTGAGTAATTATTGTAATAATTAAAACTTATAAAGTTAAATATTTAGTAGTATTTACTTATTTAGAATCTAGATAAAAAACTATCATCCTTGAGCGAAACAACCCAAGTATTTTGCAAATAAAATCTTTGTAGAGATTGGTTTTGCGCTAATTTTAGCTTCTAACAATCAAATTATTGAAAGTAAAATTTTATCTAAACGCAAATTGACTTGATCATTTTTCAATACTTAATAATTTACAACTACTGAGGATAAATGTTAGGGAGTAACCGTTGAATTATGTGATCAGCCAACATGAAGTTTCCCTAGGAAAATCTGGAAATTTCCCAAAAAAACGTTACATAGCCAAAATCCTGACTTGAACACGGTTTACAAGCTCAAACTCAACCGTAAATTTAAGCATTTCTTTCAGACTTCCGCTAAAACCCTGATCCCCAAGCCCAAAAATTCATGCTAATGTATTCGAGTTACAAAACGCAAAGTGAAAGCGGAACGGGTTCGAGTTTCCAAAGGGGATCACTATTCATCAAGTGAAAAACCCTAGCTAAATAAAACTTAAGTTCTATAGTCGCTTTAAAATCGGACGCATGAATCAAAGACATTTGTGGACTACAGTTGCCGTATTTCTAGCTGTTTTGGGTCTACCCTCAGTTGGTCGAACTCAAACCATTGCGGGAATTTCCCCAACTAGCCAAGCATCATCTGCGAATGATGCAGTCAAAGTAGGAGAGTACCAATCCCAGACAGAAAGCCCCATTTCCAATCCTGTGATTACCAGAATTCATCCTCACAGTATTCGCGGCTTACAAGCAGCAACTCTTTATATTCGGGATATTCCCGTTCTCACCTTTTTGGGTTCTAACCCAGTTACTAACAGCAAAACAAAAGTTGGAGTAATCGGCAATGGCGAGAATTTAAATTCTTACCCGCGGACTGCTACCAACTCCGCCAAAGTTACCAGTTTTAGCAATACTGGGAATGTAGTCGATTTTAACAAAAAAGTTAGGTCCATTGACAATGATCCAGTTCAAAAAGCTAGTGTTATAGCCGCTAGAATCAATGAACTGATCGAAAAAAATGTAGACGCGAGCAAGATTACCGTCAGTTGGAAAACAGGAGATAACTCCACAATTAACAATAAAGCCCAAAAGCCAGGCTTCATCGTTCAACAACCGTCGGCAGATCGCTACACCATTACTATTGACGGTCAAGAACTGGTAGAAGTCAATAAAGTCACAATATTAGCAGATAGTACCAAAAATCTTGCCCAAGATGCCTTACAAGCAACTAATAGACTGCGGCGACTTATAGGTAACGCATCTCCTATTCAAGCAATTGCCAACTTACCAGTAGATAGATCAGTCTCCAGTNCCAGTTTACCGCAAAAGATTGCCCTTGGAAATATCAATCTCAGTTTTCAAGGGATAGCTTCTTGGTACGGATATGATGGCTCTGGCAATAAAACCGCCAGTGGTGAAAGATATAATCCCGAAGGATTAACTGCGGCTCACCGGAGTTTACCCATGGGGACAAAAATCCGTGTCACTAACACCCGGAATGGTCGCTCTGTCGTCGTGCGAATCAATGACAGAGGTCCCTACATCCGAGGTCGAATTATTGACCTTTCCGCTGGTGCTGCCCGGCTATTAGGCATGATCGGCAGTGGCGTTGCTCAAGTCAGTCTTGAGGTTTTAGGAAAATAACCCGTTTCCTAATTCCTACTCTCTTTTCGCTCTTCACTATTAAATTCCCCTGGTTCGTCCATCTTATCCCCCAATTATCCTTTGCGCCACGCTGCGCTATCAGATATACACTAACGGGGGAAAGGATTATTGGAACTAGGGGTATTTTGTGCGTGTGCTGACAAAAGTTGTAGCCTTACGCTGCTATTTAAATCGCCGTCGCTGGCCAAGCCATCTTAGGCTACCAGAGGATCTCGGACTTGATGAACAAACCAGTTGGTCTCCCACAGCAGTTGGTTTAGTGCCAACTATGGGGGGTTTACATCAAGGTCATTTAAGTTTAATTGAACGGGCTAAACAGGAAAATTCGACGGTGATTGTCAGTATTTTTGTCAATCCCCTGCAATTTGGACCAAATGAGGACTATCAACGCTATCCCCGCACTCTAGAGCAAGACCGACAATTTTGTGAACAGGCGGGAGTTGATGTGATTTTTGCCCCAACTCCGGAGGAAATTGGTGTCCCTGGGAAGAATATAGCAGCAACTCAGGTGACACAAGTGATCCCGCCATCTGATATGATATGTAGTTTGTGTGGTAATTTTCGGCCGGGTCATTTTCAAGGTGTGGCAACGATTGTTACCAAGCTTTTTAATTTGGTACAACCTGACCGAGCTTACTTTGGACAAAAGGATGGCCAACAACTAGCAATTATTAAACGGTTAGTAGCTGATTTAAATTTGCCAGTAGAAATTGTTGCTTGTCCTACAGTGCGGGAATTGTCCGGCTTGGCTTTAAGTTCTCGTAATCAATATTTGACGGCTACAGAAAAAGAGCAAGCAACGGTGTTATTTAAAGGTTTACGGCAAGCTGAGGCGGCGTTTCGGGCTGGCGTTCGTGACAGTGGTGAACTCATAGCATTAGCGCGGCAAGAAATCGCAAAAGTTAGCAATATCAGCTTGGAATATATTGAATTGGTTGAACCGAATACGTTGATGTTTTTAGAAAAAGTTGAGGATGAAGGAATGTTGGCGATCGCTGCTCGTCTTGGTTCTACACGGTTAATTGACAATACGATTTTGCGCGATGGCAACGACGGACTACGCCAACCAATCATTGCTATTGATGGTCCGGCTGGTGCTGGTAAATCTACCGTCGCTCGCCAAGTGGCACATCAATTAGGTTTAGTATATTTAGATACGGGCGCTATGTACCGGGCGATTACTTGGCTAGTGCTGGAACAGGGAATTGCCATTGATGATGATTGTGCTGTTACTGAATTAGTTGCTGGGTGTAAAATTGAACTGACTCCCAGTCAAAGCCTGCAATCTCCCGTCAGAGTCCAGATTAATGACATTGATGTCACTCAGAAAATTCGCACAGTTGAAGTCACTTCTCAAGTATCAGCGATCGCTGCTCAAAGCACTGTGCGTCAAGCATTGGTTCAACAACAGCAAAGCTGGGGACAACGTGGCGGTTTAGTGGCCGAAGGTCGGGACATTGGCACTCATGTTTTCCCAGATGCGGAAATTAAAATCTTCTTAACCGCCTCTGTGGGTGAAAGAGCGCGTCGTCGTCAGCAAGACTTTCAAAAGCAGAACCAACCCGCAGTTAGTTTAGAACAACTAGAACGGGACATTGCTGAACGGGACTTGAAAGACAGCAATCGCAAGGTTTCCCCCTTGCAAAAAGCGGCTGATGCGATTGAATTACAAACTGATGGTTTAACAGCTTCTGAAGTAGCAGCACAAATTATTAGCCACTACAATCAACGGCTATCCCATTGGTAATTCGGGAATTTTTGAGTTGAAAATGGTGGTGAGTGCCGACGGACTCACCATTATTAGATTTTAGTGCTTTGAACTACATCCTAAACTATTTGCAGATTGATTCATCTATCTTGAGATGGATATTAGTCTGAGTTGATCATTATATATTTTAGACTGGGCTTTTTTCTCACGCTTCAGGCGCAGAGGCAACAGAGGGAAGTTAGGAGTTTGGTCTAAATAGATGAAATTTGCTTTATTTATAAACTAATTGCTGGGAATTTTCAGTTTGGTAGTAGAATAATAATGTTAAGTTTTGTATAAAATTCCTGAATACGAAACCTGTAATTTGCCTAGCTCTGGCAATAGCTTTCAACTAGAAAACAGTAAAGAGAGGAGATCTCACACAATGGCATTTACCCAACTAGCTTTACCTTTTGCTTCTGATGCTTTAGAATCCTATGGCATGAAAGCGGAAACCTTTGAATATCACTATGGTAAGCATCATAAAGCTTATGTAGATAATTTGAATAAGCTTGTTGATGGTACAGAATTAGCTAATAAGTCTTTGGAAGAAGTAATTCAAATTGCTTTTGGTGACTCTGCTAAGGCTGGAATCTTCAACAATGCGGCTCAAGTTTGGAATCACTCTTTCTTCTGGAATTGCTTGAAACCAGCAGGTGGCGGCGCACCTACAGGCGCATTAGCAGCTAAAATTGAAGAGGATTTTGGTAGCTTTGAGAAATTCAAAGAGGAATTTTCTACTGCTGCTGCAACTCAATTCGGTAGTGGTTGGGCTTGGTTGGTTGATGATGGTGGCACACTCAAGGTAATGAAAACCCCTAACGCCGAAAACCCCCTTGCACATGGTAAAAAAGCATTGCTTACCATTGATGTTTGGGAACACGCATATTACATTGACTTCAAAAATGCTCGTCCTGGATTCATCAAGAATTTCTTAGATAATTTGGTGAACTGGGATTTTGTTGCTGCAAATTTTGCAAAAGCTTGATGCTTAGATTTTAATGGGGAAAGGGGTAATTGATAATTGTTAATTACCCCTTTCCTCACAACTAATCCTCTTGTTAAGATTGCTTTACACATTTGGGTTTTCCCCAGTCTACCTACTTGTTTGACGTGATTGATATTCATACATAACTCCGCACAATGCAGCAACAAAAACCCAAGAGAGAGTATTCAACCGAATATCAAATGTGGTAACATCAACGGTATTAAATAATATCCACCCTATAAAGGTGATGAGATAACTAAAGAAGATTAGGCGATTTTCTGGTTCTATAGATGCAGAGATGCCAGACTTCTTTAAGAAATCGGGGATCTTATTCTTATTGTTAAATAAAATTTGACTAGCTGCAATTAATATCCAAGCCAGCAAACCACAAAATAGCAAAGTAGTAATTAACCCAGTTTCCGCAGACAGCATTAAAAATAGGTTATGGGGATGATTGACATCAATTTGCATTTGGGTTTTATAAAGTCCACTAAAACTGCGTAAACCTGAACCAGTTAAAGGATGTTGCTGAGTTAAATTCCAGGCAAATTCCCATTGGGTTTTCCGCATTAATTCCAGCGGTCTATCAGGAAACATATCATCATTTAACCGCGCCCAAATGCCGTAGGGAACAAAAAGGCGGAAAAATTGGGCAATAGGTGAGGGTGCAAAAGCTGCTAAGAAAAAACAACTTGTAATACTGACAACAGCAGCAACAATTAATCGCCAACCTTGATATAAAGCATAAACTAAACAGGCAAAAATAGTTATTCCCCAACCATTGCGAGAATTGGTTAATATCAAGGCGATAAAATTAGCAAATACCGTAATTGTTAAGAAGATAATCAGGCGATTTTTTTGCTTGAGTTTGTGATAGTTTTCTAGCAATAAACCTAAACCCAAAATAAAGATAGTTACTAAGTATGCGGCTAAGGTATTTGGGTGCATGAAGTTAGAAGCCATGCGTCCTGATAATGATTTTTCTGGTGCAACTATCCAATCAAAGACAATCCATAAAACCTGAAATCGGAAATTCCAACCGAGAAATAATTGCCCAAAGCCGATGATTAAAACAGGTACAGAACCAAACACCATGATCCAAGAAATTTGTCGTAATTGGTTGGGTGTTTGCATCAGGGAAGTTAGTCCTGTAAAAAAGAAAAAGAAGGGGATGAAGTTGAATAAACCTAAAAAAGCATCTAATTTATGATAGGCAAATCCGGTAGTAATGAGTAGTAAGATACTCAAAAGAGCAAATCCCTTGTGAATTGGCCGATTGCTAATAAGCCGCGATTGTTTTCGCCAAGTTAACAATGATGCCACGACGATAGAAATACCGCCCAAAAATGGACTCAGGGGGCAAGATAATAGTCCAAATTGCAACCAATTCCAAGGGGTTTGTAAGCGGGAATTTGGATGATAAAAAGTTTTATTTAAGCTATTTCCCAACATTCTGTACGGGTAAGACGAATTTGCGCGAGGGTGAAGACACAAGGAATAATTCTGCCATAGTTTGTGGCGATCGCTCTCCAACCTAAATCAGCAAAAAACCAAGCCCACATGACTGGACCAACCAAAGCAAACGCACTGCGAACCGCACCATAACGGGCTGCACTCATAGTCATACCTCGACGGGACATTTGTAAAGCTACATAGTTTTGAAACTGTTTGGTTGCTAATCCTGTACCTGTAATTGTGGCTTCTTTCGCTACTTGATAAGTAGCTAAATGAATAGCAAATTGACGGGCGATTTGTTGGAGAACAAAAGGTTGGATTACAGACGTTACAGCCAAGGCACTACCACCTTTAAATATTAATCCTAAAGGATCACGTTGCAATGATAATGGTAATGGTTGTTTAAGTTTTGATTGTGCTAATTGATGTTGAACATTAATAGTTAGTTGTTGTTTTTCCTGTTTTGGTAGTTTTTTCCAAACCTTTCCTAAGAGATGCAAAAATACTTCTGCTTCTAAATCAATTGTTGTTAGATCTTGATAATAGTGAATTTTCAAATATTTGCATACTTGAATTAGGGCTTGTCTGTAAGTTACTTGATCAGTACGTCCCCGTAATACTGTCATTCCGTCAGCAGCTAAAAAACGAAAGCGATTTTCTATTGTATCTAACCAAGTTTGACGATCTTGGCTTTGTACTGCAATGGGTTCGGGTGTGTGAACATAATCTAAGGGGTTAAACTTGCGACTAAACAGAATTGCTGTTAAGTCCTGTAGTTCCTCTTCTGTAGCTAGTTCCAATACCGCTCTGAGTTCTTCCAATTTCCCTTCCTCTCTTCGGTGCAGCTTATCTGTCCCCTATTCTACTATCTTGTAAATCAGATTTTCCATATTCATGACTGCTCAAATGTCTTTTTTGTCTATATAAACCTCATTTTATGCTTAATTTATATTTTTCTTCCAGTAATTAACAATTGTGACAGTTGAGGTCGGAATGTGAGCTAAAGTTGTTTATTTTTTTCAGTAAAAAACCCGCTATAGGAATACTATAGCGGGTAAAATTAACAATTACAGTTATGGTTAATTTTCAGATACAAATATTATGCCAGCCATTCCAGAACAGCTTCATCTTTAGTATTAGTATGACGAGAAGGTGTTTCCCGCTCAAATTTCATGTGAATAGAACGGGTTTGTTCACCATCAGCCGCAACAGCTAAAATTGGATAGTCAATTAAACCATCTTGGAAGGACATTTGGAAGCGGAATGTACCATCGGAATTGAGTTTAATTGGACGACCACCAATGGTAACATTTGCATCAGGTTCAGTTGCACCGTAAACAATCAATTCAGCGTCAGCAACTAACCAGAATTTGCGAGGACGTGCAGGAACAGCAGAAGCGGAGAAACCGGACATTCCCACACCGGACATGGTTAAACCAGATACGGTAGGAACAGCCCACATACCCACACCAGATGGGAAAACGTAGGAACTGAGAGCTTGTTCGGGAGCAGCAGAACCGGGGACGTGCTGCATAGAACCGAAGATAGAACCTGCTACCCGTTGAGCTTCAGCGGATTCTGCTAGACCAAAGATTTGTTCGTAAATGGGATTTCCACCACCCGCAGTCGCAGCAGCAGCAGTTGCTAATTTCTTAGATGGGGGAACTAGTTCGTAGAAAGTCTTAGCACGCAGGTCTTCTTCAAAGTCTACAGTGATGAACACATCTTCAATCCAATCGGAAGGATAGACGGGGGGAATATGTACTCTCGCGGAACGCGCTAATACTAACCAACCACCATCAGCGGTGCGATAACCAACATCTATCACATAATCGCGATCGCTCACAGGAATTGGCAAATACCATTCTCTGGCTAGTTCATCCGCAGGGTATTCTTGGATACTGTGGGGACTTTGATAATCTAGATCAAGATCGGTAACATCATAAATCCGCAATGCTAGGGTTTGTCCACCTTGACGACGAAGTGCTTCTTTATGGTCGTTAGGAATATCCCAGTAAGTGTAAGCCCATTGAGGATCACGGGGTAATAAAACTATCCGGCTGTCACCATAACCAGCAGGTAAATCCGCCAGTGCTTCATCAACGTCAGCCAGAGAACCACCAGTCCGATCTTCTTGACCTAGCTCGAATTTTGCTGCTTCCACGGTTTCTTGTGCCTCCAGATTAGGGGATGAACTGAGCGAGAACTTACTATGCTGAACTTCTTCAATTGATGCTAATAACTGCGATTTCCGCATTCTGCTATAGCGAGATATACAATATTCACTGGCAACTTTGCGTAATTGCCGTAGGGTCATCTCTTCTAGCGGTGGCCGTTCTTTTGCCATTGATTTGGACTCCAGTAGTTTACAAGGTAAATTATTGTTTCCGGGTTAAAAAAATTTTGATGAAATATCATCTACCCAGATTTTTTTATTCCTGACTCCTGGTTTGTCTCCAGTTTTAAATTTGTTTACTGTTTGTTTTTTTATTGAGAACCAACTCATCTAAATTCCTAGTTATGCCGTTGTTTTGCATTTCTTTGGGATTGCCAAGAGTTGTTAAGTAAATATTAACCAGTAAAACTATCTAGGGATCAAGGGGTCTAAAGATAGGTTTTACTATATTTCACGTAGTTATCAGCCCTGCGGGGATCAGTTTGTCATGGAATCTTAATATAGTGATCTCAGATAGAAGATTACTGTCAAGGTTTGATGACATTGAGGGCAGGGAACATGGAAAAGAGTAGATTTAACAACGAACAACTGACAACTGTACGGGCGAAGCATTTGGAGAACTATTTTTGGCAATGACCGATAATTTATCTTCCAAATGCTTCGCCCCTACTAACAACTGACCAATTACAAAAAATTCTGAATTACTGACATTCGCTGAATCAGCCATTTACCTTCTTTGCGAACCAAATCATAGCGAACGCGCAAGTTTTCATTAGAAGACTTTTTCTGCTGACTATTCTGATAGAACTGGGTAACTTCTTGTACCTTAGCGTCTACAGATACATAATCTTTATCTGTACCTTTTTTAGAAACAGCTACTATTTCTACATTATGTTTATATTGGCGATAGCGTTTCTCTTCTTGTTCTTGCTGGGCTACTGACTGCCATTGTGATAAAACTGCACCTGTTAAAATTTCCTTTAAACCATCAATGTCATGTTTTTGCCCTAAAGCTGAGGTTTTGGCAGATAACCAAGTTTCAATTACTTCCTTTGCTGTCTCCTTGGTCAGTTCTTCGGTGCTTGATTCAGGTTTGGTGTTAGGGTTAGGAATGGTTATTGGTGGTTGATTTAGTTGTATTGCTAACTGTTCTCCCTGTAATGATGCACTGGGAAAGAAGATATTTTTGACTAAGCCAAAAGTTGTTGATACTAATAACGAAAAAATTA
>JGI12547J11936_1000425_pt1 | contig 11330 bp, 8 predicted proteins | sample LakEriepJuly2011_2_FD_11936 | JGI IMG/M metagenome (IMG submission 11936)
CCTGTTACGATATCAGCAGAGCGAAATATGGTTTGAATCTCTTTTTCAGAAACGCCATGGACTTCGCGGGCTTTCGCCTCGGGGCTGGGGAACCACATACGAAGCTGAATTTCTCCGCCCAAGGAGTGAAGAGCGGTCGCTGTGAGAACACCCTCTGGGGATCCTCCGATTCCCACATAAAGATCGATTCCGGAGTCGGGAAGCGACGGGGCCACCGCAGCGGTGATGTCCCCATCGGCGATGGTGCGAAGGGAGGCTCCAGCTCGACGGATCGACTCGATAAAAGGTTGGTTGCGTGGTCGATCTAGGACGAGGACGACTAATTCGCCCACCCGTTTGTGCAGGATTTTCGCAATTCGCTGCAGTGTGTCCTCCAGTGGAGCATCGAGAAAATTCGCCGAGGGATCTTGTTTTGTCAGGGCTTGAGCAACGGAGGGGCCGTAAGCGATTTTGTGTGAGTAGTAGCTGGGAATATTGCGCATGACCGACTGTTTGCTATCCGAGGGAACCTCCGCTGCGGCCATAACGGAGATGGCATTAGGGGAGCCCTTGGAAAGGTTGGTGGTTCCGTCTACTGGGTCGAGGGCAATATTGAAGCGGGGCGCATTCGGGCCCCACTTGCCCAAGTGATCTCCTAAAAAAATACCTGGGGCATTATCTTTGATGCCCTCCCCAATGACGACTTCGCCTCGAATATCGATTAAGTCGAAAACTCCTTGAATTGCATCGCAGGCGGCGGCATCGGCTGCGTTTTTGTCGCCCTTGCCGATAAAACGCATGGCGTTAAGTGCGGCGTTTTCTGTCGCACGAACAAATTCAAATTCGACTGTGCGCTCGGGGTCGTGCATAAGCTCCTCACTATAAGTGCTTAAGTTCAGGAACCAAGACGAATGCAGCGGAATGAGGGGCAGTGGCTTGACTGGCAAAATCTATCGTATTAAATACGTCCTTATGCGTAAATTGTTGATCCTAGCACTATTTGGCGTGTGTGGTTCATCTCTTCGATCTGAGGAGAGCAGTGCTGTACCGGGCTTTCGCCCTGCAAAAGTTGAACCAACCACGCAAGGGGCAGAAGCGCCGCAAGATAAGGAGGTCGTGGTTCCGGACGGGATGAAGAGCGACCTGCCATTGGAAAAAGATGAGAACGTGAGTTTAAATAAAATCTACACATATCTAAACGATCCGATCCGCAACAAGCCGCCTATGGGCAATGCCATGATGCAGTACGAACCACGCTATTGGGATCATGGGGCTATTTTGGCAAAAGACCGAAAAGCTCGTCAGGGAAATATTTTTGTGATCAATTGGCAAAATGACGGTGAGCCTGGCGATTTCACCGTGCGTTTGGACTATCGCCAAGCGATGACACGCGAAAGAGTCATGACCAAGACGCAGGAGTACAAAAACTTTGATGGCTATGAAAAAACAGTGATTCAGGTCGTGGCGGATGACTATGTTCGAGGGGGAGTGGTGAACTCGTGGAGAATTTCAATCGTTCGCGATGGCAAAATTGTCGCGCAGGAAAAATCGTTCATCTGGTAAGTGGGGAAGCTGATTCGAGACCTTGTTTTTGTCAGGGTCGAACTTAGGATGTGATGATGGCCTTAGGTAAAGTAACTACGGAAGATCGATTCTCCGAGGAGTTGGAGCGGGAGCACGAAATCCGAAACCTGAAGGAGACGGTGGCAGCCTTGCGGGAAGCACTGGAGCGTCAAAAAGCCGAGACAGCGCAGCAGGTCTCGCAAGCGGTCGCTGAGCGCAAGCGGAGATCCGAGAACTGCGGGCCACGGTTTCTGAAATGAGGATGGAGTTAGAACGTCGCAAAGCCGCCGGCGAAGAAGCCATTCAGAAACTATCTGCGCAGGGAGCGGAGGAAAGTCGTCAAATGCAAGCTGGGGTTCAAGCCTTGCGAGAGGAGTTGGAGAGGGAGAGGGCCAGGCATGCGGAGGCGGAGCAAACCGAACGGCGTCAGCATCGGGATGTGGTGAATGAGTTTGAAAAGACGATCCAAGAAATACGAGGACAAATGGAGGTTACCCGTGCCAAAAAATAAGGATGTGATCGCTGGTTTAGGACTGAAAGAGGCCAAGATTCTCTTGGAGGTGGCCCGAAAAGTCGCCGATGGCCAGACATTGGATGAGCAGCTGGAAACGCTTGTGGCTCTGGTGATGGAGGCAACGGTTGCCGATCGCGCGACTCTGTTCGTCAATGATCCGAGGACGCAAGAGCTTTATAGTCGGGTTACGGTGGGGGGGTTAAGGCGAGAAATTCGTATTTTGAATCATACCGGGATCGCGGGGCATGTTTTTCAAAGTGGAAAGGGGCTTGTGGTCAGGGACGCTTACAAGGACAAACGTTTCAACCAAGGGGTGGACCAGCAGACGGGTTATCGGACTCGGTCGATCGCTTGTGCGCCCATCCGGACTGTACGTGGAGAAATTATTGGCGTGGTCGAGGTCTTAAATCGGAAAGGTAAGAAAGATGCCCACTTTACCCGATTGAATCTTCAGCTTCTCGAGGCGATGGCAACCCAAGCAGCCGTATCGCTGCAAAGAAGCCTGCTGGAGGAGTTGTCCGTTCGGGAAAAGGAGAAAGAGGCGGAGTTTCTCGGTGTCGTGGCCGAAATCTCTGGTGAGATAAAGTTGGGGACCTTGCTCTCAAAAATTATCGGCACGGTGACAAGAATGTTGCATGCGGAAAGATCGACTCTTTTTCTCAATGATGAAAAGACGAATGAGCTCTACACGGAGGTGGGGGAAGGGTTGGGGGCGACGCAAATTCGGCTGCCAAACCATTTGGGTATTGCGGGAGCAGTATTTCGAAGCGGTAAAACGGTCAACATCCCTCATGCCTATGCGGATTTACGTTTCAATCCGGCATTTGATAAAAAAACGGGATTCTTCACGAGGTCGATGTTGTGCACTCCCGTAATCAACAAAGCGGGTGTCGTGATTGGCGCGACTCAGGTTCTCAATAAAAAGGGCGGGTCCTTCAACCATGAGGATGAAGCTCGGTTGAAGGCATTTACGGCACAAGTTTCTGTGGCTTTAGAGAACGCAAAGCTCTTCGACGATGTGCAGAACATGAAGAACTATGCGGAATCGATGTTGGAAAGTATGTCGAATGCGGTCGTCACCCTGAATGAGGATGGAGTGATCCAAACTTGTAACGCGGCGGGGGCAAAGATTCTCAAAACTCCCATCCAAGAGATTCTGAAGAAGAAAGCGGCTGAGTTTTTCACGGGAAAAAATGCCTGGGTGGAAGAAAAGATTCGGCTGGTGGCAAGCACTGGGGAGCCCTCGCTCATGATGGATGCGGAAATGGAGTGGGGTGGAGAGAAAACGTCAGCCAACGTCACAGTCCTGCCTTTGATTAGCGTGAAAGGGAAGTCACTGGGATCGCTTGTCATGATTGAGGACATTAGCGATGAGAAGCGGATGAAGGGAACGATGGCTCGGTACATGGATCCTGCNATTGCCGATCAGCTTATGGCNACNGGAAAAGAGGTTCTCGGNGGNAATNTGAGCGAAGCGTCGATTCTCTTCTCNGATGTACGCAGTTTCACCACNTTAACGGAGAGCTTGGGGGCGCAAGGAACGGTTGGATTACTGAATGAGTATTTCACCCTGATGGTGGATTGCCTTCAGAAAGAGGGGGGGATGTTGGATAAGTTCATTGGTGACGCGATGATGGCGATCTTTGGGTTGCCCCTGCCCCGGGAGGATGATGCGGATCGGGCGGTGCGGGCTGGGATAGGCATGTTGGTGGAGCTGGAGCGTTTTAATACGGCTCGTAAAGAGCGGGGGATGATGGCGATCGATATGGGGCTAGGAATTAATACGGATGAAATCGTCAGTGGAAACATTGGGTCCCCAAAGCGAATGAATTACACGGTCATCGGAGACGGGGTCAATTTAGCGGCACGCTTGGAAACGGCATGTAAACAGTATGGGGCGAAGATGTTGGTGAGTGATGCCACGGTCAAGAAACTGAAAGGCACCTACCGGATGCGGGAAGCGGATCGAGTGGTGGTCAAAGGAAAGACCGAGCCGGTTGTGATCTTTGAGTGTTTGGATTATCACACGGAAGCTTCCTTTCCCAACCCCATGGAGGTGATCAACCATTTTAAAGACGGCCTAGCCAAATATCGAAGGCAGGATTGGGAAAAGGCGAAAAGCGCATTTCAGGAGGCTCTTAAGGCCCACCGTGGGGATAAGTTGAGTAAGATCTATATGGAGCGTTGCGACTATTTTCAGGAAAATCCCCCGGAGAAAGAGTGGGATGGTGTCTGGGTAATGAAGGAGAAGTAGGATTCGTGTTTCCAAGGCCTGAAGGCAGGATGGACGGATCTGCAGAATCCGCTATTTTTTCAAAGTGGGGTCGTTAGCTCAATGGTAGAGCTGCTCCCTTTTAAGGAGTAGGTTGTAGGTTCAAATCCTACACGACCCAACCTCCTCATGAACTTCCAACTTGAATCTCCTTACCCTGCAGCCGGGGACCAACCTGCGGCGATTGCGGGGCTCCTCAAGCGACTCGAGCAGGGGGAGAAGCACAACGTCCTTCTGGGGGTAACNGGCTCAGGCAAAACCTTCACGGTGGCGAANGTCATTCAAAAAATAGGCTTACCCACTCTGGTGATGAGTCATAACAAAACATTGGCNGCNCAGCTCTACAGCGAACTGAAGAGCTTCTTTCCGAAAAACGCAGTTGAATATTTNGTCAGCTACTTCGACTACTATCAGCCGGAAGCATACATCCCACGGACTGATACTTATATTGAGAAGGACTCCTCCATTAATCAGGAGATCGAGAGGTTGCGCCTCTCCGCCACGACGAGTTTGTTGACCCGAAAAGATGTCATCGTGGTGGCCAGTGTCTCATGCATTTATGGGTTGGGCTCCCCGGATGATTACGAAAAAATGTTCCTTTTTCTGGAGGTGGGCACGCGGGTTGCCAGGGAGGAGCTGTTGGCGAAGTTGGTGGAAATTCAGTATGAGAGAAATGATTTTGCCCCAGAGCGGGGTCAGTTCCGAGTGCGTGGGGACTCCATCGAGGTTCTTTTAGCGCACGAGGATGTGGGGGTGCGAATTGAGCTTTTGGGTGATGCCGTTGAACGTTTGACCCGATTTGAAGTGGGCTCTGGGGAGGAGATTGGAAGGCCGATTCGGGAGATCCTGACTCCGGCCCGCCACTATGTGACATCGGAAGATAAGCTCAAAAAGGGTGTCGTGGCGATTCGGGCTGAGTTAACTGAGCGGATCGCACAGTTTGAGTCCGCCGGAAAGCTTCTGGAGGCGCAACGGCTGAAGATGCGCACAGAGTATGATTTAGATCTCATGGAGGAAATGGGAACCTGTAGTGGAATTGAGAATTATAGTCGGCACCTGAGTGGCAGGCTTCCCGGGGAAAAGCCAGGTACCCTGATCGATTTCTTTCCCGACAAATTTCTGGTGGTGATGGATGAAAGCCATGCGACCGTGCCCCAAGTCGGTGGCATGTACGCAGGGGATCGCAGTCGTAAAACAGTGTTGGTGGAGCACGGATTTCGTCTGCCTTCGGCGTTGGATAATCGGCCGCTCAAGGCGGAAGAATTTCAAGCGATGATCGACCAAGTAATCTATGTTTCGGCGACACCGGCAGATTTTGAGCTGGGAAAAGTCCGCGGTCAGGTGGTGGAGCAGGTTGTTCGCCCAACGGGTCTGCTCGATCCCCCGGTTCGAGTTCGGCCTTTGCAGGGGCAGGTAGATGAAACCATCGCTCTTTGCCGGGAGCGGATTGCCCGACAAGAGAGGGTACTCATCACCACATTGACTCGGAGAACTGCAGAGGATCTTTCCGAGTATTTAAAGGAGGCGGGGCTGAAGTCGCGCTATTTACATGCGGAGGTGGATGCGATTGAGAGAGTGGAGATCTTGCGAGAGTTGCGGTCTGGTGAGATTGATGTTCTGGTAGGTATTAACCTTTTGAGAGAGGGCTTAGATCTCCCAGAGGTGTCATTGGTCTGCATTTTGGATGCGGATAAAGAGGGGTATTTGCGATCGGAAACTTCGCTGATTCAAACTGCGGGAAGGGCGGCTCGTCATTTGAATGGGGAGGTGGTTCTTTTCGGGGATCGGATCACGAAATCGATGAAAGCGCTTTTGGACGTTACGGAAAAAAGGCGAGCCAAGCAGGAAACCTATAATCGGGAGCACAACCTTGTCCCCCGCTCGGTCAACCGAGGGGTACAGGAAAGTTTGCAGACGATTGTGCGCACGGCTCGCGGGATCCATGAGAAAGTGGCGGGTGGAGGGGAGTCAGCAGATGCCCGAGAGGTGCTCAAGCAACTTGAGGAAGAGATGTGGGAGGCCTCAGAAAAACTTGAGTACGAGCGGGCGGCACTCCTGCGGGATCAGATTGAGGATTGGAAAAAAGCTCACCAACTGGGTGGTGTTCCAGCAGCAAAAGGCCCGACTGTCCAGCGGGCCCAGTACACCAAGCCAAAGAGATTTAACGCAAGGAGCAAACTGAGTAGGTCGAAATAGGAGAGAGAAGTTCGGAACCTTTGGCTGAGGCAATTTCTAAAAGAGTCACAATTTCGATTAACTCACCTTTGCTTTGGCGCAGGATAGTGGCAGCTGAGGCCAATTGAGATCCGCGATGCAGGACGTCGGCCACAAGAAGTAGGCGACAACCCTGGGGAATACTTTCCAGGTCTAAAATGGGACCACGGCTTGAGGGTTGAATTACATTTAAGCCACAACCCGCGAAGTAGGCGAGGGGGGCGGCAAGGGGTAGGGCGGCAGAATCATAGGCGATGACCTTTTCGATTCGACGGCGTTGATACCTTTCGTTGATATCGGCACAAGCGAAGCGAAAGAGTTGACCATCTTGGTATATCCCATCGGTGATGTAGTTGGGTTCACCAGCGCGGCGGGCGCTTTCAATAGTGCGAATGGAGGCGAGGAGGCGGTCTCGGGTGCTGCGTAGGGCAGGTGACTTCATTCCGAATCGTCGCGGGTGGGCTGGTCGCCGTCTTGGGGTAAAGCTTCCAGGGCGGCACGTAACTTCTTCAGGGCGACATTTTGGATCTGGCGAATGCGTTCACGGGTTACTTTAAATTTCTTTCCAATCTGCTCAAGGGTAGGCGGCGTCTCATCTGTCAGGGGGAAGCGCAGAGAGAGAATAGCTCGTTCGCGCTCATCCAGAATATGAAGGACCGTGCGAAGCTGTTTGATCAGATTTCGGCTCTCCAGGTCACGACCGGGCATGACGACCGTTTCGTCCGCGATCAAATCCCCTAATTCGGCATCCGCTTCCTCGCCGACAAACGCGTTTAAGGAGGCTGGGCGCATCGATACGCGGCGCAGCTGGCTGATCTTGGCGGCGGAGACTCCGCACTCTTTGGCTAACTCCTCATCGGTAGGTTCCCGACCCAACTCATCGAAAAGCTGGATGGCAATTCGGCGCATTTTGGCCAATTTATCGACCAAGTGAACGGGGAGGCGGATTGTCTTGGATTGATTGGCCAGGGCGCGGCGCACCGCTTGCTTGATCCACCAGGCTCCGTAGGTACTGAATTTGGTGCCACGATGAGGATCAAAACGCTCCACCCCCTTCATCAGGCCAATATTTCCTTCGCTGATGAGGTCGAGCAGCGGCAGTCCCAGTCCGGCATAGTCGTGGGCAATTTTCACAACGAGGCGGAGGTTGGCTCGAATCATCTGCTCACGGGCTGCGCGATCCCCCCGCTTGATCCGCTTTCCTAGTCGGTGCTCATCGGCACGGGTGAGTAGAGGAATATCCCCGATTTCGCGAAGATAGGCCCCCAGAGCACCGTCACGAAAATCGCTCATAAGAAAAGAATGAGGCTTTTAGGGCAAAAGGGAAAGGGTAACTGAAAAGTATTCGATCCCCTTGGGAGGAGATTAATTCTTCAGAGCCGCCTGAGCGGCAGCCAAACGGGCGATCGGCAAGCGAAAGGGGGAGCAGGAGACGTAAGCGAGGCCGAGGTGATGACAGAATTTCACAGAGTCAGGCTCTCCGCCGTGTTCGCCGCAGATTCCGAGTTTGATATCTTTGCGGGTCGATCGGCCCAGTTTGACGGCGGTCTCCATCAGCTTGCCTACTCCATCCTGGTCGAGTACCGCGAAGGGATTCTGACGTACAATTTCCTCTTCTTGATAGCGGGGAAGGAAGGACCCGGCGTCATCTCGGCTCATTCCAAGAGTGGTTTGGGTCAAGTCGTTCGTTCCAAAGCTGAAGAATTGGGCGGATTTTGCAATCTGGTCAGCGACAACACAGGCGCGAGGAATTTCGATCATCGTTCCGACCAAGTAGGAAAGTTTTATATTTNTCTCTTTCTGAACTTGAGCGGCGACTTTATGGACGAGAGCGATCTGAAGCTCCAACTCCTTNGGAAAGCCAACGAGGGGAATCATAATTTCAGGGCGAACTTTAATTCCGGAGGCTTGGACCTCGGCGGCCGCTTCGAAGACGGCCCGNGCCTGCATNTCTGAAATTTCGGGATAGACGATACCGAGACGGCAGCCTCGATGGCCGAGCATCGGATTGAACTCGTGGAGCTCTTTGACTCGCCGGGCAACTCGGTCGACAGAGATGCCGAGTTTTTCAGCTAGATCTTTTTGTGAGGCCTCATCGTGGGGAATAAACTCGTGGAGGGGCGGGTCGAGGAAGCGAATGGTGGCCGGGAGGCCTTTAAGAGCCTTGAAAATTCCTGCGAAGTCGGAGCGTTGGGCGGGAAGCAGTTTGGCAAGTGCCTTGCCACGCTCGTCGGCATTTTCTGCCAAGATCATTTCACGAACGTGGTCGATCCGGTCGCCCTCGAAAAACATATGTTCGGTACGACACAACCCGACACCTTGTGCCCCAAAGGCGACGGCATGGCCGACTTGGTCCGGTTGATCTGCGTTGGCGCGAACCTCCATGGTGCGGCGTTGATCAGCCCACTGCATGAGCTGGGCAAAGAGGCGATAGATGGGGCTCTCAGCTGGGGTGAGATCTTTATCGATCAGGACGCGGACAATATCGGAAGGGGAGGTCTTGACCTCGCCCGGGAAAATTTCTCCCGTAGTGCCATCGATCGAAAGAAAGTCACCTTTTCTGAAATTTTGTCCCCGGACGTGGAGAGTGTTGGTGGAGTAGTCGATCTGGAGCTCTGAGGCACCACAGACGCAGACCTTACCCATTTGGCGGGCAACAAGAGCGGCATGGGAGGAGACCCCGCCACGGGCCGTTAGGATGCCCTCTGCCGCCAACATACCGCGGATGTCCTCTGGGCTGGTCTCGACACGTACAAGAAGCACTTTTTCACCTCTTTGCGCTGCGGCCTCGGCCTCATTGGCGGAGAAGTAGATCTTACCCGAGGCGGCTCCTGGACCGGCGGGCAGGCCTTTGGCGATCACCTGGGTGGTCTTGCGGGCACGGGAATCAAAAACGGGAGCGAGCAGTTGGCTGAGGGAATCGGCAGGAATACGGCGGATGGCATCATCTGGCTTGATGAGCTTCTCTTTCACCATTTCCACAGCGATACGGACCGCAGCAAATCCAGTTCGCTTGCCGTTGCGGGTTTGCAGCATGAAAAGACGACCGTGTTCGACGGTGAACTCGAAGTCCTGCATGTCGTGGAAGTGGCTCTCCAAGGTATGCCGAACATCTTGGAGTTGACGATAGACCTCGGGCATCTCGACCTGAAGTTGAAGAACGGGCTCAGGAGTACGAACGCCTGCGACCACATCCTCGCCCTGGGCATTGAGAAGAAACTCACCGTAAAGAATTTTCTCGCCCGTTGCGGGATCGCGAGTGAAGGAAACTCCAGAACCGCTGTCGTTTCCGGTGTTGCCGAAGACCATGCCTTGGACATTGACGGCCGTGCCCCACTCATGCGGGATGTTATATTTCCTGCGGTAGATGATGGCTCTTTCATTATTCCAAGATCCGAAAACGGCACCGACCGCACCCCGGAGTTGCTCGCGAGGATCTTCAGGAAAGTCCTGACCTGTGCGTTCCCGAATTAGCTTACGGAAACGGTCGGTTAATTTGCGGAGGGCGGTGGCATCCAGCTTGGTGTCGGAGACGTGGGGATCTTTGGGGAAGAGCTCTTTTTTCAGCTCTTCAATAACAACTTCGAAGGGTTCGTGATCTTCACCCGCACGTTTTTGAACACCCATAACGACGTCGCCATACATCTGGAGAAAGCGGCGATAGCAGTCATAGGCAAAGCGCTCATTTTTGCTGCGCTCGGCCAGAGCGCGAACGGTGCGATCGTTGAGGCCGAGGTTGAGGATGGTGTCCATCATTCCAGGCATCGAGTCCCGAGCGCCCGAGCGCACCGCCACCAGAAGAGGATCTTTTTGATCGCCAAACTTTTTTCCCATAGCGGTTTCGAGTTTGTAGATCGCTTCGTCGATCTGCTTCTCGAGTGCGGGTGGGTAGGTCCGTTTATGGTCGTAGTAGTAGGTGCAAACTTCTGTGCTGATGGTGAAACCGGGAGGTACGGGCAGGCGGATGCGGGTCATTTCCGCCAAATTGGCCCCTTTTCCACCCAAAAGAGACTTCATCTTGCCATTTCCGTCCGCCTTTCCATTTCCAAAGGAGTAAACGTACTTCGGAGACTTACTGGAGCTCTTTTTGGCTTTAGGGGATTTAGATTTTGTTGGCATGAGTAAAAAGCAAGCGTATCGGAATGCCAGTTAGAGAGTCGTTTGGCAAGCCTGATTAGGCTTCGGGAGGGGCAAGCGGAGTCGCCGTTGGACGGGATTGCCAAGCCTTTTCCTGAAAAGCAAAAACTTTTTTGAGTCCCTCGTGGGCCAAGTTGAGTAGAGATTGGAATTCATCGCGGCTGAAGTCGTGCTCTTCTCCGCCTGCCTGAACCTCAACCAGCCGGCCTGTACCTGTCATAACCACATTCATATCCACTTGAGCATCCCGATCCTCTGGGTAGTTCAAGTCGAGAAGAGGCTGGTTGTTGAGAAGACCAACACTGATTGCGGCGACAGGAGTGCGCAAGGGGTCCGCCGTCATTTTTCCTGATAGCTGCAGGCGTTCGATAGCACGTCGCAGTGCTAAACACGCTCCGGTAATCGCAGTGGTGCGGGTACCGCCATCGGCAGAAAGGACATCGCAATCGATCCACAGGCTGCGGGGCCCAAGTGCAGTGAGGTCGGTTACCGCGCGGAGACTACGGCCTAAAAGGCGTTGAATCTCGGTCGAGCGGCCATCGACTTTTCCTCGAGCAGAATCGCGAGCTTTCCGGCTTGAGGTGGAGGCGGGAAGCATCGAGTACTCAGCGGTTAACCAGCCACCCGCCACTCCCTTTTCCTTCATCCAGC
>JGI12547J11936_1000427_pt1 | contig 11314 bp, 6 predicted proteins | sample LakEriepJuly2011_2_FD_11936 | JGI IMG/M metagenome (IMG submission 11936)
TGACCTCGCGCGTCGATGACAAGGGCCGCCCCTATTTCGAACTCCCGGCTCTTGCCAATCCGTTCGACGCCTGGTGGCTGTACGACCCGCAGGGATTATATCGCGCACGGTAAGTGCAGCGCGGCAGAGCCGCGTGGGGACATGCTGGCACGCTGGCATGCTGCGAAGCAGAGGCATCCTAAGGTAGGGCTGGCCATCCTTGGCCGGACGCGGCCGAGCAGGGATGCTCGGCCCTACCCAAGACAGAGACATGAACTCAAAGGGAAACCGGAGACCGGATAGGATGCTGGGGAATCTCATAACTGCAGGTCTCAGGTGACGGCCATCAGGGCATCGGCCATTCGGGAGTCAGCTTTTCGGTCTTCGGCAGCCGGCTCCAGGTTCCCGCGGCTGATGGCCGAGACCTGGGACCTGAGAATGCACCCCGGCTAATCATCCGGTCTCCCCATGAGTTCATCATTCCCGGCACCTGCCACCCGGGGCTGCCACCCGCCACCCGAAACTTGCATCCACTTTTGCAATTTTGCACAGGCCGTAGGCCGGTTTGCACCTTTGCACATAGGACAGCACGTGGTGCTGTCCCTCCCTGTCGGTCCCCGAGCCTATCCGACTTGCACCGTCTGAAATATGGGGCTTGATGGTCGGATACCCCCTTATGCGCACCTCGTCGCTCCTCGCCCTTCTGGCTTCGCTTGTCTTCGTGACGGCGGCTGAAGACGGCGCCCAAGTATACAACGCCCTCTGCGCGTCCTGTCACGGGCCTGACGGCAAAGGACTCAACGGCCTACCGCCCCTCGTGGGCAGCGAATGGCCCAAGGGCGCCCCGGCCCGTACGATCAAGATCGTGCTCAGCGGGATGGAGGGCCCGGTCGAAGTCGCCGGCAAAACCTATAACGTCGTCATGCCTCCGCAGGGCGCCGTGCTCAGCGACGAGAAAATCGCTGCCGTGCTCACGTATGTCCGTAAGACCTTTGCGGGCGGCGCTGGCGCCGTCTCCATCGATGAGGTCAAGGCCGTGCGCAGCGCGACTGCCGAGCGCACCACGCCATGGACCGCCGAGGAGCTGCTCAAGGCCCACCCGTTCCCGCCCGCCAGGACCGTGCTCAAGAACCTCGTCGGCACGATGTTCAAAGGCGAATGGAAGGAAATGCCCGACTTCTCTACGCTCAAGCCCGCGCTGATGGAGGACTTCAACCTCGGGGTGATCGACCCTGCGCAAGCCGGCCTGAAGGATGGTTTCGCCATGGTCTGGACCGCCCAGTTCGACGCCCCGGTGGCGGGTCGCTACGAGTTCGTGTTTGATTGCGATGATTTCGGCGCGCTCTACGTCGGCGGCGAAAGGGTCGCCGAGGTCAAGGGTATCGGCCCAGTCGGCGGACGCCGCAAGGAAGTCCCCGTCATCTTGAACAAGGGGCTCACTTCCATCCGGGTCGAATACGTCGAGCTCGCTGGCCATGAGGTCGTGGTCTTAGGCTACAAGCCCCCGAACACCAAAAAGGGCGAAGACTACAAGTGGCTCACCAAGACCAAGGCCGCGAAGGCCACACCGGAACGCCTCTCAATCCCGATCCAGCCTCAGCAAGGCGTCGCCGCAATCTACCGTAACTTCATCGACAAGATCTCCCCGCGGGCTATCGGCATCGGCTTCCCGAATGGGCTCAATCTCGGTTACAGCGCCGACCACGCTGCGGCTGAGTTGATCTGGACCGGAAAGTTCATCGATGGGGGCCGGCACTGGATCAACCGTGGCCAAGGCGACGAGCCGCCTGCCGGTACCAACGTGGTCAAGCTTTCCGATAGTCAGGCCGTCCAACTCCCAGGCGCTGCCGGCAGCGTTGTCCAGTATGCCCGTGAGCAAGAGGACAAGGCTTGGAAATTTTCCGCGGTGAAGGTCGCGGCCGAGTTCAAGGGCTACGACTTGGACAAAGTCGGCAATCCGACCTTTCGCTCCGCGGGCGAAGGCTTCGCGCTCACCGACGCCTGGCTACCTGAAGAACATTCCGGCAAGGCCTCGCTCACGCGTACGCTCAAGGTGACTGGCGACAAGGCCCTCGTCGTCGTGCTCGCTCGCGATCTCGCCGTCAGCAGTCCGAAGGATGGTCTCGCCGAGGTCGCCGGTGGCCTGCTCGTCCGCTCCGTCTCCGGTCCGGCCCTGCAGGTCGATGCCGCTGCCAAGACAATCTCCCTCACCCTCAAGCCCGGCGAGACCGCCGTGCTCGGCTACTCCTTCCGCTAAACCTTAAACCGGAAAACACTCATCATGAAGAAGCTCTCCATTATCCTCGCGCTCGCTGGACTCGCCCTCGGCCTGTCCGCTGCCCCGCCCGCCAAGGCACCCAAGGCCGGCAAGGCTCCCAAATCCGGCAAGCTCGCCACCGTCGACTCCATCCGCGTCGCCGAAGCCCGCCAGCCTGAGTTCTACGAGCGCGTCGAGATCCCCACACCCGCGGGCGAAGTCACCGAGGTCTCCTCAATCGCTCTCCTCCCGGGCAAGAAGGTCGCCATCGGTACGCGCCGCGGCGACGTCTGGGTCGCCGAAGGTGCCTACGAGGCCGATGTCTCCAAGGTCAAGTGGACTAAGTTCGCCTCCAACCTGCACGAGCCCCTCGGCATGTTCTGGAAGGACGGCGCGCTCTTCGCCACCCAGCGTCCGGAGCATACCCGCTTGACGGATAAGGACGGCGACGGTCGCGCAGACAGCTTCGACACCATCTGCGCCAAGTGGGGCATCAGCGGCGACTACCATGAATACGCCTTCGGTTCGGATCCCGACAAGAACGGCGACGTCTGGATGGTCCTCTGCCTGACCGGTTCTTTCCACGCCCACGCCCCATGGCGCGGCTGGGCGGCCAAGATCACGCCCGACGGCAAGTTCATCCCCGTCGCCTCGGGCATCCGTTCACCGGGTGGCATTGGCGCCAACGCCCAAGGCGACATGTTCTACACCGACAACCAAGGCGTCTGGAACGGCTCCTCGTCGCTCAAGTGGCTGCGCCCCGGATCGTTTCAGGGCAATCCGACTGGCAACAAGTCGGCCCTCCTCGCCAACCTCCCTGCGCCGCCCGAGCCCACCAGTGGTTCGCGTGTCCTGACTGAGCATCTGAAGTTTCCCGAGTTCGTGCCGCCGGCGGTTGTCCTGCCGCATGGTAAGGTCGGCAACTCCCCCTCCGGCATCGCGTGCGATATGTCCAAGGGCAAGTTCGGTCCGTGGGAAGGCCACCTGCTGGTCGGAGAGCAGACCGCCTCGCAGGTCCAACGCGTCAACCTCGAGCAGGTCAACGGACTCTACCAGGGTGCCGTGTTCCACTTCCTCGGCGGTTTCGAGGCGGGCCTAATCCCGGTCCGCATGGATCAGGAAGACGGTACGCTCTTTATCGGCGGCTCCAATCGCGGCTGGGGTTCGCGTGGTTCGAAGAACTTCACCTTCGAGCGCGTGCGCTTCAAGGGCAAGGTGCCGTTCGAGATGCATGCTATCTCTGCCCGCGCCGACGGTTTCGACGTCACCTTCACGCAGCCTGTCGACACCGCCGCGGCCGCCAACGTAAAGAACTACACGATGGATACCTTTACCTACATCTACCAGTCGAGCTACGGCAGCCCCGAGGTCGACCAGACCACGCCCACCGTCAAGTCCGCCACCGTTTCGGCCGACGGCCTCAAGGTCCGCCTCGTCATCGATGGACTCGTCCGGGGCCACATCCATCACCTCGTCCTCGGCGACATTAAGTCGAAGTCTGGCGATACCCTCTGGCACAGCGAAGGGTGGTATACGCTGAACGAGATTCCGGCGAAATAAGGGAGGACACGAGGGCCTGAGGTCTGGAGGTAAAAGAGCGGCGCCGAGCGGCGCCCTTTTTTGTTTGAGTCAGGGACGCGTCGGCGAACGCGTCCGCTGTATCGAGGTAGGGCCAACTATCCTTGGTTGGCCGCGGCCGAGCAGGGATGCTCGGCCCTACCCAAGACAGATGCATGAACTCAACGGGGGGACCGGGAACCGGGAGGATGCTGCGGGCATGTCTTTAGGTAGGGGCGCCACTGCGTGGCGTCCGTGGGCGGACGGAGTTCATGCGGTCGGATGACTTGCCCGGCTCCTCGATGATCTCTCGGCGAACGGACGCGACGCAGTCGCGCCCCTACCTATGCCAAGACACAACAAGGGGCAGCACGCGTTGCTGGGCGTACCGCATGCACTAATGCTCCGAAGTGGTCATATCAGCGTGGGGAACGCGGTTGCCACGCAGGGCAGGGTGAAACAGAAATAGGTAACCCCCGCGTCTCGCCATGCATATTACCTGGATTGATTGGGTCATCGTCGTCGCTTCGATCCTGATCTGCTTCGTCCCGGCGCTTTTCCTCGCCAAGCGCTCGAGCAGTAGCACCGCCGAGTTCTTTGCCTCTGGTCGCTCGGTGCCGTGGTGGCTCGCCGGCCTCTCGATGGTGGCGACGACGTTCTCGTCCGACACCCCGAATTGGGTGACCGAGCAGGTCCGCAAATATGGCGTCGCTGGCAACTGGCAGTGGTGGGCCTTCGTGCTCACCGGCGTGGCCACGGTTTTCTTCTTCGCCCGCCTCTGGCGCCGCTCCGGCGTCATGACCGACCTCGAGTTCTACGAGCATCGCTATTCCGGCACCGCCGCCTCGTTAGTCCGCGGCTTCCGCGCGGTCTACCTCGGGTTCTTCTTCAACTGCTTCATTATGGGCATGGTGACTTTGGCCGCCTGTAAGATTGCCAACATCCTCTTCGGGATGCCTGCCTGGCAGACCATCGTCGTCTGTGGCGTCCTGAATGTCGTCTTCGCCGCGCACTCCGGCCTCTGGGGCGTGCTGGTCATCGATATGATTCAGTTCTTCATCAAGATGACCGCCGTCTTCGCCGCGGCCTGGTTTTCGCTCGTCGAGGTCGGTGAGCGACTCGTCGGCAAGGGTGCGGGTGGCTGGGCCGGCCTGAAGGCCTTGGTGGAGAAGCTTTCCACCCAGCAGGTAGTCACGACAGCGGGTGTGCCGGTGATGTCGGCTTCGGATGGTAAGGGTCAGCCGATTCTCGACATGCTCCCTAACTTCACGATGTCGGAGTTGGCGTTGATGATCTTCATCCTGCCGATTGCTATCAGCTGGTGGGCCAACTGGTATCCGGGCGCCGAGCCGGGCGGCGGTTCGTATATCGCGCAGCGTATGCTGGCCTCGAAGTCCGAGAAGGATTCCCTCGGTGGCACACTCTTCTTCAACATCGCCCACTACGTGCTCCGTCCATGGCCGTGGATCATCACCGCACTCTGCTCCATCATCGTCTACCCTGACTTGGCCTCGATCAAGGCCGCCTTCCCGACGGCGGATCCCACGTTGATCGGACACGACTCCGCCTTCCCGGCGATGCTCATGTTCCTGCCGGTCGGCTTTGTTGGCCTGATGATCGGCGGCCTCATTGCCGCGAACTCTTCGACGATCCTGACGCATTTGAATTGGGGTTCGTCGTACCTCGTGCACGACTTCTACCGTCGCTTCATCAATAAGGATGCTACCGAAGGCCATTACATCAACGTGGGGCGGCTCTCCACGGTTGGCCTCTATGTCTTCGCCGCGGTGCTCAGCCTCTTTATGACGTCTGCCCAGCAGGCGTTCGAGGTGCTTCTCTCCATCGGCGCAGGTACGGGCCTGATCTACATCGCCCGCTGGTTCTGGTGGCGCGTCTCCGCTTGGTGCGAAATTGTGGCCATGGTGATGTCCTTGCTCACCTCTTTGGCGGTACCGCTGCTGATGCCTGACACCGACTTCGCCACCCGTACCATCGTGCAGGTGAGTATCACGACCCTGGCTTGGTTGATCACGGCCTATGTCGGCCCAGAGACGGATCGAGCGACGCTCATTGCGTTCTACCGTAAGGTGAAGCCGGTCGGTCCAGGCTGGACCGATATCCGGGCGGAAGCGGGCGTGACGGATGCGGAAGTTGCCCAAGAGAACCGCATTGGCTCCGCCTTCGTCGGCTGGATTGCCGGCTGCGTGCTGATCTGGGCGTCGCTTTTCGCCATCGGTAATTTCCTTTATGCACCCGGCGATCCGCAGCGTCTGCCGATGGCTTGGGTGCTCACGGCGGTCACCCTCGTGAGCGGCTACATCCTCCTCAAGGTCACCCAGCAGCTCTGGGCGGATAGTACCGCGGCAGAGAAGCGGGCGTAAACGCCCGCGGGGGAACTGCTGGCATGGTGAACTGCTGCGAGGCAGTCGCGGCAAAGCCGCGAGGGGACATGCTGGCACGCTGGCATGCTGCGAGGCAGGCCGCCGCAGGGCGGCCGAGGGTAGGGGCGTGGCTTCGCCGCGCCCCTCTGCTGCGGAGTGCACGATAAATCGTGCCCCTACCTGAGTTCGCCCTGCGGCGAACGGGATGCAGCTATGTCGTGACGCGGTCCCGACCTACCTAGGGGAACTAGGACAGCGCGTGGTGCTGTCCCTACCTCATTACGCCGAAACGGAAGACGAGCTTCTGCGTGTAGGCTTCGCCGGGGCGCAGGATGCCGCTGGGGTAGCCGAGGCGATGGAAGGCGAGCTGGTTGGGTGAGTCCGGGAAGAGCCCGGGCTCGAGGCAGAAGCCTTGGCGGAAAGCGAAGGGCTTCGCCCAGCGGCCTTGCACGGTCCCGGTGAGGAAGTTACCGGTGTAGAACTGTAGGCCTGGGGCGTCGGTGAGGACTTCGAGTGTGCGGCCGCTGGTGGGCTCGCTGACGAAGGCGGCCGACTTGAGCGTCTGGTCCGGACCGAGCACGTAGCAGTGATCGTAGCCGCGGGCGCGGCGGAGCTGGTCGTGCGGGGCGCCGATGCGCTCGCCGATGGGGTGCGGGCGACGGAAGTCGAAGGGCGTGCCGCTGACGGCCATGAGCTCGCCCGTCGGGATGAGCGCGGGGCTGACCGGCACGAGCTGGTCGGCGCGGAGCGTCACCTGGTGGTCGAGGATGCTACCTTGGCCGGCGAGGTTGAAGAACACGTGGTTCGTCAGGTTGCACGCCGTCGGGGCGTCGGTGGTCGCCGCGAAGTCGATGGACAGTTCATCGGCATCGTCGGGCAGGGTGTAGGTGACCGTCACGCTGAGCGTGCCCGGGTAGCCCTCTTCGCCGGCGGGGCTGATGTAGGTGAAGCGGACGGACGAAGCGGACTCCGTGCGCACGGCTTCGGAGGACCAGACGCGCTTGTCGAGTCCGCACAGCCCGCCGTGCAGGGCGTTGCCGTTATTGTTCTGGGCGAGCGCGATGGTCTGTCCATCGATCGTGAGTCGGCCGCCGGCGAGACGGTTGGCGTAGCGACCGACGGTGCTACCGAGGAACGGATTACCGGCGACGTAGTCTTCGAGGGAGCGCAGGCCGAGGGTGACTTCGCCGAGGCGGCCATGCACATCGGGGACGCGGATTGAGGTCAGGGTCGCGCCGTATTCGCAGACCGAGACCTCCATGCCACGCGCGTTGGTGAACGTATGGAGCTGGACTGGGCGTCCTTCAATGACGCCGAACTGACGACGGAGCGCAAGGCCGGCGCGCCGCGAGCGACGGAGAATCAGGAAGCCCGTCACCAGGAGGGTGCCGTAGACCAGTGCTTCGGGGGAGAGCATGGCGGTAGGTTGTCGGGCGGGAAGCAGGTCGGCAAATCAAACAGGATGCCATGCCAGCGGACCCCCATCGCAGGCTTATTTCTTCTTCGTCTCGGCGGCGGCGGCGACCGAGCCGGCGTTGAGCGTGTTCCAGTCGGCGGCGATACGCAGGGCCTCTTGGAGCTGGATATCGTATTCCGGCCAGTCTTCATCTTCGAGTGGATCGCGCATGCGGCTGGACCGCTTGCTCTTCGCGGCGGCGCCGGGTCCATCTTTCTTCTCCTGTTCGATGGCGGCGTCGAGCTTCACCTCGCTCGCCTTGAAGGCCGTCTTCGCGTAATCGGTCAGTTCGCGCCGGACCTGCTCACGGAACTCGAGGTCGTCCTTGCGCTCGGTGCTGCGCTGGTCGAGCGAGAGGGACACGTCCTTGCGGACTTGGCGGCTCTTCGTCCAGTCAATCGTGCGAGAGAGCGTCAGAAATTCCGGAAGCTCGGCTTGGCGGCGGGCGGAGCCTTCGGCGAGCTGCTTGATCAGGTCGTCGGAAAGTTTGGCCTTCAGCCAGTCGCCCTCGTCGGCCTTGGTGAGCGTCGGCGTGACGAAATCCCAAGCCAGCGGCCGGTCGAGGTCGGATTCCGAGACCGGCAGGACGGAGTAGACGGACGGCACGACGATGTCGGCCGGCACACCCTTGAGCTGGATGGAGGAGCCGCTTGGGGCATACCACTTCTGGATGGTCACCTTCACCGCGGACTTCAGGTTCTTGTCGAAGCGGCTCAGCTCGATGATGTTCTGGACCGAGCCCTTGCCGTGGGTAGTTGTGTCGCCCACGACAATCCCGCGACGATGGTCGCGCATGGCGCCCGCGAAGATCTCGGAGGCTGAGGCGGAGAGTTTGGAGGTCAGCACGATGAGCGCGCCGTTCCAAGCCACCTTTGCGTCCTCATCGCGATAGTCTTCGGAGCGTCCTTGGCTATCGCGGACCTGGAGGACGGAGCCTTTCGGGATGAACAGGCCGGAGATGTCGACCGCCTCGGTGAGCAGGCCGCCGCCGTTTTTGCGGAGGTCCATGATGAGAGCCTTCATGCCCATCGCCTTCAGTTTCACGATCAGCTGCTCGATGTCGTCGGACGGACTGGAGCCGGACCCATCCTGGTTCTTGCCATAGAAGGAGGGCAGCTCGATGACGCCGAGTAGGGCGGTGCCGCCCGCGCTGGGGACCTCGATGGCCTTGGCTGAGGCCATCTGGCCGACGAGCTTAATCTGGTCGCGCTTGAGCGTGATGGTCTTGCGGCCGCCGCCGGCCAGGTCCACGAGGAGGCGGACGGTCGTGCCTTGCTTGCCGCGGATTCGGCTGATGGCCTTTGAGAGACGGAGGCCGATGATGTCTTCCATCTCACCCTCGGCGCCTTGGCCGACCGCGATGATTTTGTCGCCCGGCTTGGCCTGGCGGGAGAGGTCGAGCGGGCCGCCCGGCAGGATGTCCTTGATGACGCAGACCCCATCTTCGTCGGAGAGTGTGGCGCCGATGCCCACGAGTGAATTACGCATCGCGATCTCGAACTCTTCCAGCGACTGCTGGGAGAAGAAGGTCGAGTGCGGGTCATACTGGGTTGAGTAGGAGTTCAGGAAGAGCTCCTCGACCTCATGTTGGTCGAAGTTGAGGAAGGTGCGGGTCTTCTCGTAGCGCTTCTTCAGGCGGCTAATGGCTTCCTCGGTCTTCGCGGGCGTGATTTCCGGGAGGACATTATCCTTGGGAGTCTTGGCGCTGCCGGAGCGGTCTTCGCCGAGGAGTTCGGAGAGCAGGTCGAGGCGGAGGCGACGTTCCCACAGGGCGTCGGCGGCTTCTGGGTCGGCGGGCCAGTCGGCTTTCTTGCGGTCGACTGGGAACGTCCCCGGCTGGGCGAGGTCGATCGACTTGCCGAGGGCGACCAAGTTGGCGTCCGTCCGTTGGTCGACCTTCTTCTTGAACAGGGCGTAGATCTCGAAGGCCGGGGTCAGGTTGCCGCGCTGCAGGTAGAGATCGAGCGTCTTGCCGTAGCGGTTGACGAACTCTTCTACTTCCACGGCGGTGAAATACATCTTCGCGCCGTCGAGATTCTCGCAATACGTCATCACCACCGAGTTCATATCGATGGAGCCCATGTCTTTCTTACTGATGTGCAGCTTCTCGAGGAGGGCGGCGGTGGCGCGCGTCTCGTTCTGCATCGCTTGAGTGGTGGTGAAACCGCCGGTCTGGGCGGAGACCAGCGCTGCCAGGAGGATTGGCAGGAGGAAAAAGCAGCTTCGCATAAAAGTGGGGAGAGGTTTCAGCGTAGGCGGGCGCTGAGTTCTTCAAGCCTACGTTTCTCGTCAGCAGTGAGCGAGCCGAATCCCCCGGACGAGATTTTATCCAACAGCTTGTCCATTTCCGCGCGGGCTTGGCCCGGGGTGGGCGGGCTACCCGAGGGAAAACCCTCAGTCTCGGGCTCGATGGCAGGGCTCGGCGCATTGGTCGACATGGGTTCTTGGACCTGAGCGTAAAACGGCGCCTGACTTGTCCGGTTGAGGTAACGCCAAGCCAGCCAGCCGAAGACCAGGCCGCCGAGGTGGGCCGAGTGGGCGAGGGAGTCGGTCCAGGCGGCTTTCCAGCCGAGCCAGTCGTGACGGCCGGGAAGTTCTGAGAAGGCCCAGCCGAGCAGGGCGAAGAGCCAGAGGGCGGTGAGGAGCCAACGCACCTTAAGCGTGACCGGGAGGAAAAAGAACAGCAGTAGCGTGATCTGGTGCTCGAGTTTATCGAGTAGCGCCACGAGCATCAGTGCGTAGACGCCGGCGGAGAGGCCGATTAGGACGCCCTCCTGCCGGCCGCCGAGGCCGGTGAGATACCAGGCGAGCGCGCCGATGAGCGAGCCGCCAACGAGGACCTTCAGGAAAATAACCGGGCCCTGTTCCTTCTCCACTGTTGCGCCGGTCCACCAGAGCACGAGGCAGTTGCCGAGGAGATGCCAGAAGCCACCGTGGAGCAGCGCATACGACAGCCACTGCCAGACGGCGGGCTTGTTTTCAGTGAGCGGCATCCAGCCGAGGAAGTCCGCCTTGGCGGATTCCTGGACTAGGGTGAGGATGAAAAAACCGACAAGGATGCCGACGGTCCAAGCGGTGACCGAAATCGGATCGCGCGCGAGGCGCTGGTTCCGCATGTAGGCCCGGTCGCCGATACCCATGCGCGTGCGGACCGACTTAGAGCTTCTTCACGATCGCGTCAGCGAGGCCATACTCGATGGCCTCCTCGGCGGTCATGTAGAAGTCGCGGTCGGTGTCCTTGGTGACTTTTTCGATCTTCTGCTTCGAGGCCTTAGCGAGGATCTCGTTGAGCTCGGAGCGGAGGCGTTCCATTTCTTGGGCCTGGATGTGGATGTCCACAGCGGTGGCCTGGATGCGGCCCATGATGAGCGGCTGGTGGATCATCACGCGGGAATGGGGGAAGAGGAGGCGGTTGCCCTTTTCCTTGGGGGCTTGGAGGAGGATGGAGCCCATCGAGGCAGCCATACCGGTGACGACGACCTTCACGGGGGAGGTGATCATGCGGATGGTGTCATAGACGGCCATACCGGAGGTGATGGAGCCACCGGGGGTGTTGATGTAGAAGGTGATCTCCTTGCCGGGGTCGATGCCGTCCAGATACAAGAGTTTTTCGACGATGTCGCGGGCGGACGCGTCTTCGACGGCGCCCCAGAGGAAGATCTTCCGCTGTTCGAGGAACTTCTT
>JGI12547J11936_1000432_pt1 | contig 11289 bp, 11 predicted proteins | sample LakEriepJuly2011_2_FD_11936 | JGI IMG/M metagenome (IMG submission 11936)
AATAAAAATCCAGTTCCCTCCCCTTGTAAAGGGGAGGGTTAGGGTGGGGTAAAAAATATTTGATACATCAACCATAACTTTTCAAACACCCTCTAAGTAAATCAGCCATTACCTACGTTTACCAGTACGACGTGGTGTAGGAGAACTAGAACCGGGCTTTTTATCCCCTGCGGCTGTGCGTGAAGAAGGTTGTCTAGGTGATTTTGAAGAAGCAGATTTAGGAGCAGAACGACGAGTCCGCTGATTTCCACCACCACCAGAAGGAGCTTTGCGTCCATTGGGAATTGGTTCAGCTTTAATTTCTGGGTTGACTCCAAAACCATCTACCACTTCTTTCGGTAAACGCTGCTCAATTAGTTTTTCAATATCCGCTAATAAGTGATGTTCATCAACACATACAAGGGAAATCGCTTGACCTTCCGCACCAGCGCGTCCAGTCCGACCAATGCGATGCACATAATCCTCTGGGACATTGGGTAAATCGTAATTAATAACGTGAGGTAGTTCGCTAATATCAAGACCACGCGCAGCAATATCCGTTGCTACCAATACCTGCAAGGTCCCATCTTTGAACTTAGCTAAAGCGTGAGTTCGCGCTCCCTGACTCTTATTACCGTGAATAGCCATCGCTTGAATGCGGTCTTCACCCAACTGCTTCACCAACCGGTCAGCGCCATGCTTGGTGCGGCTAAACACTAATACTTGATACCATTTGTTTTCCCGAATCAGATGAGAAAGTAATTGCCGCTTGCGATCGCGGTCAACATGATAAACTTTCTGTGATATCGTTGCCGCAGTTACGTTCCGGCGTGCAACTTCAATCATTGTCGGGTTATGTACTAACCCAGCCGCGAGAGTTTTCACCTTATCTGAGAATGTCGCAAAAAACAGCAAATTCTGGCGTTGTTTGGGCAAAAGCGAAAGAATGCGGCGAATATCATTAATAAAGCCCATGTCCAGCATTCGGTCTGCTTCATCCAGTACCAACACTTCCACACGGGACAAGTTCAGAGTCCCTTGTTGAACATGATCTAACAATCGTCCTGGGGTGGAAACCAAGATATCTATGCGGGTTCGCAATTTCTGTTTTTGGGGACCAATACTGACTCCCCCAAACATCACCATTGAATTCAGATTTAAGTATTTACCATAATCACGGACACTTTCTTGCACCTGTGCAGCGAGTTCACGGGTAGGTGTCAGAATTAACGCCCGAATTGGGGAAAATCCAGTAGAATGATTGGGAACGTTCTTATTTGCAGATAACCGATGCAACAGCGGCAAAGTGAAGCTGGCAGTTTTACCAGTACCCGTTTGCGCTCCAGCCATAATATCACCACCAGCTAATACCACAGGGATAGCCTGTTTCTGGATTGGTGTAGGTTGACTATATCCCCGCTCAGTGACAGCACGGACAATTTCAGGGGACAAGCCGAGATTAGAAAAAGACATAGAACTCCAAAAATAACATCGGCCTGTCGCCAATCACGGCTTCAGTCTTAGGCGGACGAATGGTTTAAAATGCTAAATGGGCGGTAAGCACCAAGACTAGGAGCAAATGCCACAGTCAACTATCATAGCAGATTTATTGTTAAATCGGAAACTATGTCTAGTATGAAGTTAATTTCCAGAAGAAATTAAATATCCGCTTTCTAAAACCTTTGTAGAGACGTTCCATGGAACGTCTCTACTTTTTTACCAGATGTGCCATTCTCAATAATTAGAGAATCACTATTGTTGGCTGGCTTTTTCCCTTAACCAAACTTCTAAATCACCAACTTTTGAAAAATCTAATAATACATCTCCTAATGATTCCAATTCATCAATAGATAATCCCTGAATTTGCTCTATTACAGATAATCCAAGTTCCCCAAATCGGCGATTTAATAACCGGAGAATTATCTGTTGTTCTCCTAGTTGCTGTCCTTTTTGTTCTCCTTTTTGTTCTCCTTCTTGTCTAGCTTTTTCTCTGTCTTCTTGATAAAGCGGTGCTAATCTCATCACTAACTCCCTATCATCTGTTTCTATTTGTTGATTAATGTTCAAGTTTTTTTGGAGGTTGTACAGCAATTCTAGCGTCACTTTCCGAAATGGATGATTTGCCGGTAGTGCTGCTAATTCATCAATTGCCTGTTTTTGAACAGTCCCTCGTCCCAATACTCTCAACCACAATGTTTCTTGAGTACATGGTAACTGATGCAAGGCCACGATGACTGTCCGTAAATACTCAGGTAAAAAATGTACTCCTGCAACCCAATCTGGTTTTTGAGTTGCACCAAATCCTGAGAGGATAGTGGAAGATGCAGTAGGAGTGAGAATCCATAATTGCGGGACTTCTATATTTTGAATAGAAGTTTTATTGCGGTTTGCTTCTCGTTGTAATGCACTCCGCACTTCCAGTAATTTTAACAGACAATCACATATTTCTTCTTTGGCTGCTGGATTGCGAAAAGGTTCAAAGATTGCAGGTTTAGTTGCCATCTTTCCCAATAACCCTAATGTTTCTAAACTAGCATTTTGTGGAGAAAAAGGCGAAAATAATACATCTATTTCTCGAACTTCTGCCGCAACGCGACTAGGTGCTTGAATTTCTCCATAGGGTTTGAGTAATTCTTCTAAATAGTCCTTTGAAAATTGGTCATGAATAAATCGCGTCATTGAAAATCATGTGAGACAATGTGCTAATTACTCAGATTTTATCTGTTTTTCAGTAGCTTTAGAAAAAGGTTTGCAGAAAATAACTTTAGAAACAACTCTTAATAATAACTATAGTGAGATAATTAAAGATTGATATAGAGACTTTGTAAACTATGGCTGAACTACCCAAAACCTTAGAAGATGCGATCGCTCAATCAACTGAAGCGGTAAAATCAGCTTTAGCTGATGGTATGACTCGGATTCAAGTTGAGTTATTATTTCCAGAACTCAAATTCATGACAGTTGCAGAACAGTTTCTTCCCCTGTTCACTGAATATGAATCCCGTCTCAAAGTCTTCTTTGCTGATGCTGGTGCGGCTGCATTAGCCCGTCGTGATTGGACAGATGCCCAATTCAAAATTTCCGATATCGGTACAGGTAGGGCTGCATCTTTAGAAGCGAAAATTCAGCCAGAAGATGAAATTTTCCTATTTATTGCTCCCACCTCCGTAGAAGTCCCACAATTAGAAAAGTTGTGTGAACTGATTGGGGAACGTCCCGTCATCATGTTAACACCCAGGCTAGAAGATTCCAGCGTAGTTGGTATTGGTTACACAGCCAGAGAAACCCGTCGTCGCTTCATTAGTACCATCGAATCTTGTTACTATATCCGTCCTGTAGATGATGAATCTGCCCTTTTCCGCTGCTACCCTGGACTATGGGAAGTATGGCTAGAAACAGCGGGTGAATATCAAAAAGTTGCCGAACTCCCTAAAAAACCCTCCGGTGATGAATTAGACGCGATTCTGATGGGGGGACAAACGGAAAACACTACGGACGCTACACCTACGAGAAAACCCAGTGTGTTTAAGAGTTTGCAACGGTTTATCAAGGCTTTGAGCAGTTAGAATCACAAAGTAATGGGGAAATCGCTTAATCACCCAATTACCCATTACCGATTACAATTACCAATTACCCATTCTCTGATTATTTATTTTAAAGATGAAATTAATCTGTTCTCAAAGTGATCTTAGTAGCAATCTTTCCCTCGTCAGTCGTGCAGTCCCGTCCAGACCAACTCACCCTGTCCTTGCCAATATTTTATTACAAGCAGATGCCGAAACTAATCAAGTCAGTTTAACGGCTTTTGACCTCAGTTTAGGTATCCGTACCAGTTTTACTGCTGAGGTATTAGAAGGTGGGACAATTGCTCTCCCTGCCAAACTGCTTGTAGATATCACCTCTCGCTTACCAGAAGGGGAAATTACCCTTGATGACCAATCAGGAGATAATACTGGAGAAGGTATAATTGTTACTCTCAAACCCAAAAGTGGACGTTATCAAGTGCGGGCTATGGGTGCAGAGGAGTTTCCTGAATTACCAGTGATTGAAAACGCCGAAGCAATTCATCTTACTACTGCGGCACTAATTGAAGGGTTGAAAGGTTCTTTATTTGCTACCAGTTCAGATGAAACCAAGCAAGTCCTCACAGGTGTACATTTAACCCTGAAACAAGATACTTTAGAATTTGCAGCCACGGACGGACACCGTTTAGCAGTTTTGGAAACTACTAATGAGCGTCCTGTGGAGGGAAGCGAACAGGTAGAGGTGACAGTACCTGCAAGAGCATTACGAGAGCTACAACGGATGTTAGGACATAATTCTACATCAGAAGAAACTGTAGCTGTCTATCTTGATCAAGGGCAAGTTGTCTTTGCTTGGCAAAATCAACGGTTAACCAGCCGCACTTTAGAAGGACAATATCCCGCTTATCGGCAATTAATTCCTCGGCAATTTGAACGCCAAGTCACATTAGAAAGAAAGCAATTTATCAGCACTTTGGAACGAATTGCTGTATTAGCAGATCAGAAAAATAATATTGTCAAAGTCAGTATTGATCATGCCAATCAGGAAATTACTTTATCTTGTGAAGCCCAAGATGTTGGTAGTGGTACAGAATCAATGCCAGCCCAAATATCTGGAGAAGATATAGACATTGCTTTTAATGTCAAATATCTAATGGAAGGTTTGAAGGAATTACCATCTTCAGAAATTCAAATGCACTTAAATCAAAGTTTAACTCCAGTAATTTTCACGCCTTTGGGTGGTTTGAAAATGACCTATTTAGCTATGCCTGTACAACTGAGAAATTAGTAAAGTAGTAGGGGTTTAGTTTTTGCTTTACCCCTACCTATAGAATCAAGCCTACGGGAATAATTTAGTAATAAATTTTACCGCCACCCCATTTAGCCCCAACAACTTTTGGTTGTAAGAGAATATGTCCAGAGATAGCCACCAAGTCATCTTCCGTCAGATTTCGCATTTGTGGGAAAATATCCGCACTCTTGATACTGGGGTGGATTTCGGAAATCTCGGTTTCACCATCATAGGTAGTGGGATTTTTGAGATAGTCCACCAAACCTACAATATTATTGCGTTTAGGTAAAGCTCCTGTCAAAGCTTCTGGGTCAAGTCCCACGTTTTGGTTAGTCTTAGTTACACCACCAGCATGGCATTGAGCGCAAGCAAAATTAAAGAGTCTTTTGCCTTCTTTGACTTGTTTTAAACTGAGAACGACGGTATCACCTTGATCATTTAATGGTACCGTACGGATAGCTTCATCTAGTTGCATTGCTGTTGCAGTACCGACAACCATCTGTAATGTCAGCAAAATAGTAGCAACAACAACACCAATTAGTCTTTTAAACATATTTCCCCTCAAAGATTTTATTGAGTCACTGTAATACCAATATCATGTTAGGAGTCCAATTTGTTGCCAAAAATACGATATGTTAGACTCTCAAAATCTAAATTTCTGGATAGGATTGGGGAGACAAAGCTAAAATCGCTATTTTTGGTGTTGTGAAATGGAAATGGTATAGTTGTACTTTTGTTTCGACAATTCACCCACATACACTGAGTATTTGCCTACTGTCCAGTAGCCAGAATGTTTTGGTTTACTCGCAATATCATCATTACCGAGTACACAGAAGCGCCCTCCTGGTCCCTCAACCAATAGTGTTGGCTGTCCTTCAGCCTCTACTGTTAACTGTAGATAAGGTAGTGGCTCTGTCACTTCAATTACTTGACTGGGTGTAGTGGAAGTATACCCGCAATCAGTTTTTGCCTGTCCTCCAGAGATACCAGTTAAAGTTATGGGGTCTATATCAAGAGGATTTTTAATTTTAGTAGTTGGGGGTTGTGGGGGTTGGGCAAAACTGGACTGAGTCAGCAATAAACTCATGGTTAACCCGACGGGAACAACTGTAAATATCCTGAAAGTTTTCATGTTATTTCTATGACCTTAAATGTTGATAACGCAATTTATGAATATAGTAATCTTAAATAGTCTATATTCTAAAGACGAAGGCAATCAGATGGAGTTCCTATGGGATATTTTCAAAACTAAGGCTCTAATTGACTAAATTAAGAATATTTGGAGGCGGAGAGGATGCCTAAAAAGTATCATGCAAGTAACTGAACAAAATTAATTGCAGATTTTTTTCATAAACAGAAATCTCTGTATTCCTTTCCTGTTCCCTCTCCTCAATCTGAAATTTATTTTGCACGACTACTTATATCTGAATTACTGCTTCAGAGTGCGGGAAAGAATGGGAGGATTGCGTTAGGCTGGATAAAACTGAAAAACAACGGGTTGTTCCATCCGTATAAATCCTGATAAAATTTCCTGATGTTCAAACTAAAACATCCTCAAAACACTAACACAGGGTGGTCTTTGGATCAACGAGATCCAAAGTTCATCGAGTCTATGATGCCTATACTAGGCTTGTTATATAATTTCTATTTTCGAGTCCAAACCAGTGGCTGGGAAAATGTCCCAGATGAAAAAATTCTCATTGTCGGTTCTCATAATGGCGGACTGGCTTCTCCGGACACATCCATGATGTTATATGATTGGTTACGTCGCTTTAGTGTGAAAAGACCGATTTATGGTTTGATGCACCCTAAAGTTTGGGATGTGTTCCCACCGGCGGCGGAAATGGCGATGAAGGCTGGTGCAGTGAGAGCGCATCCGAAAATGGCTTACAAGGCTTTGCGGGCTGGCGCTAGTGTCTTAGTCTATCCTGGTGGCGCTGAGGATGTGTTTCGACCTCATGCAATGCGGGATAAAATTTATTTTGCCCAACGGAAGGGGTTTATTAAGTTGGCACTCCGGGAAAATGTCCCGATTATACCAGCAATTTCCTGGGGATCACATGATACTCTGATTGTCTTGGCTGACATATATGAAATTATGCAGCAATTTCATAAAATGGGGATGCCTTGGCTGTTTGGGATAGATCCTTTGGTGTTTCCTGTTTATCTGGGATTACCTTGGGGATTGGCTTTTGGACCTTGGCCGAATATTCCTTTGCCCGTGCCTATCTATACTAAGGTTTGTCCCCCGATTGTGTTTGCAAGGTATGGAAAAGAAGCCGCAAGCGATCGCATTTATGTGAACGAATGCTATGAATTAGTCAAAAGCAAAATGCAGCAAGAATTGGATAGTTTAATTCAAGAAGCTGGTCATTAATATTATCCTGGCGGTGCTTTTGTCGCCAGGTATTTTGAAACGTTAATTAGGTATTTGTAGGTGTAACAATTGCCTGTATATTAAGTAAGTGGACGGGAGATAAACAAAACTTGTAACAATATGTAAATTTGCCTCTATGCGTTATTGTGGTTGAGTTTTAGCCATTCCACAAAACGAAATATATTTTGATTTTCCTCCGCCCACCTACTTGGATTTCATATTGAATATATCAGAGAGTTTTATGGTACAGAAAAAACCGCAATGGTTTGAAATCGCTCTACAAATTAAAGGTTCAGTCATTGCTGCTATCTACAAACGGGTGCTGTTATGTGGTGCTTTTGGAGTTTTAATTTCTCTACTTTATCATCTTCAAATTCCCGTTTCTCAGCCAATTTTAGGGACTGTTATTCCCAGTATTGTTTTAGGTTTATTATTAGTATTTCGCACGAATACAGCTTATGATCGCTTTTGGGAAGGGAGAAAATGCTGGGGGGCAATAGTCAATACTACCCGTAATTTAGCCAGACAAATATGGGTATCTATTGATGAAAAAGAACCAGAGGATAAAAATAATAAAATTGATGCCTTAAACTTACTTGTGGCTTTTGGCGTAGCGACAAAACTACATTTACGAGGTGAGCCTATCAATAATGATTTAGAAGAATTAATGCCAAACTCTTACTATATAAAATTAAAGATTATGAATAATCCTCCTTTAGAAATAGCTTTTTGGATTAGCGATTATTTACAACAGCAATACAATCGTCATTGCATTAATAGTTATCAATTGACATCTCTACAGGAATTATTAAATATCTTGGTAGATAATTTAGGTTCTTGTGAACGAATTTTAAGAACACCAATGCCTCTAGCTTATGCTATTCACCTTAAACAATTATTATTACTGTATTGCTTCCTCTTGCCATTTCAAATAGTTCAGAGTCTTGGCTGGTGGACTGGGTTAATTTCTGCTTTGGTTAGCTTTACGTTATTAGGTATTGAAGCCATTGGTTTAGAAATAGAAAATCCCTTTGGTTATGATGAAAATGACTTACCTTTAGACGCAATTTGCACAACAATGAAACGGAATATTGATGATTTAATCAGCTTAACTCCTACTGTGCATAAATCATGAAATTTCAAATAGCAGTGGCAATTAAAAATCTCATCTTAATTATCAGGAAATATCAGCTATAAATGGAGATACTGCCTGAACAAATGCCTGAGTATATTCATAGGGCATGACATTTTTGCCAATGATTTTTACTCCCTGACTTTGAGGTAAGCAATTCAGATAATATGCTAATCGTTCGTCGGGAGCTTCTGGTTTACTTTCTTTACTAATACCGCGAGCTTGTTCTCCGACAACCAATAATGTCGGGTGCGGAATTGAGGCAATATCACTACTGTAATCTCTTTGCCAAAATCTCGCTAAAAAAGCAAATACAGCATAACGCCCTCGCATATTTTTGGCATCTGCTATGAGAGTATTTAGCCATTCATCATCAACGTTTTCACTAACAGCAAACAATTTTTCAACAGAGAAAGAATATAAAAATTTGCGGGTACGGGCATAGCGGAAAAAAGCATTACCTATGGGAGATGTAAAAATGCTCCAAAGTAAGTTCTGTTGCCATTTGGGGGCATTTTTAGTAATAACTGGACGAGATGTAGGATCAGATAATACTAACCCAGCAATTAAGTCTTTTTCCAATTTCACTAATTCAATGGCAACGGGTAATAAAGCTCCTTGGACTACGATAATAACGGGTTGTTTAACCACAGTTTGCAAGAAGTGTTCTAACTGTTTTGCCCAGTTAATTGGTGTATGCGCTAAAGCTGGCATATCACTTTCACCACATCCCAATAAGTCGGGATTATAAATAAGATTTTGGTGCTTTTTATCATACCATTCTCGGCAAAATCGCTGCCAAAATTGCCGTGATAATCCTACTCCGATAGGATGAATTAAAAGTAAGGGAATACCTGAAGCAGTAGAATTGAGAGGTTGATGAATTTCATAAGCACAGCGGTAGTTTTGCCAACTATAATACTGGGTTGGAGATGCTGTGGAGTTGCTGATTGTAGATGATGACATGATGGCAATTTTTAATAGTAACTAAAAAATCATGTGAGGATGAATGAATTGATATCCAGCATCTTTCAGTTTTTGATTGGACACCCAGGCATTATATGGGCGGGTATTTTTATTATCTGCATCCCAAATAACATTAGGTAAATTATTTTTTGTCATCACATTATTAAGTAATTCTTTATTTGTGAGATGACTATCATCTACAAGATTATAAATACCTTGTAAGCGCTGCTCACGAGCAAATTCTATTGTACTAACAATGTCATCAAGATGAATCCAATTGCTGATATCTTCCCCATTACCAGGACGGGTTGTTCCTGACGCTCTACTAAATAGTTTTACCAGTTCTCTACCGGGTCCATAAATACCTCCTAAACGTAAAATACAAACGCGGGTATTGTCATTATTTGCTGTTAATAATATATCTTCTGTTTTTCGCAGTAGTTGAGAATTGCGATTAGCTGGTGCTGGTGGGCTTTCTTCGTCTACCCATACACCGTTTCTATCTCCATAAATTGAATAACTACCTGTATATATTACTTGGTGAATATTAGGAAATTGGGGGAGGAGAGAAACTAGATTTTTGGCAGTGTTTACATAAGTTTCTTCATAAGAATCAGCGGTTTTCGCGCCGACACTTAATAAGATAACTTCTTGATTTTTTAAGACAGCTTTCAAGCTTTCTAGATCATTACCTGAAGTGACAATAACCCTTTGTGCTACTGCTTCTAAAGTAGATATCCTTTGGGGATTAGTGGTAGTTGCCGTCAGCATAAAATTACTATTTGACTGCCAATATTTGCTAACGGCACAACCGACATAACCACAGCCAATAATTGCAATGTTCATGATCATTAATAGAACTAAAATAATTTATTTTTAACAATTACCAGTCAATCATCAATAGTACAGGAATCCAGAAGCTTTTGGCTAATAAGTATTAGTCTAACTTTAAATTTTCCTACCTATTCAGATGTATAACGGGAGCAGGAAGCCACATTGATAATTAAATTTTGTATAGCAGCCCTATTTTCTATTTAAACTTGACTGATGCACTCAAGCAGCAGGAAATAGATTCTCTCACATATTATGGAGTATGGCTATATTATTAATTTCAGTGGCTATGAACTGTTACTCACTGGTGATTTAGTTTGTAAGTAATTTTAACTTACTTTTTACTTTTTATCCTCTCAAGTCGTTTCTAGTTATGAATTATACCATCTGGCATGATTGCTCCAGTTAATTTAGCACCAATTAATTTTACCAGCAGGCGATCGCCTGAACGAATTCTCGCCCCTGTCAAGTCAGCACCCCGCAAGTCAGCACCGCTAAGATCCGCACCAATCAAATTAGCCGAGCGTAAATTGGCATCTCTTAAATCTGCTAACAGTAAGTTAGCTCTAAATAAATTGGCTTCTGACAAATCCGCACCTCTGAGAATCACCTTGTGCATAAAAGTATCACTGAGATTAGAACCGCTTAAATTTGCGTAACTCAAGTTTCTTCCTGATAAATCCCGATTACTCAAATTAGCGTGGCTAAAATCCTTACCACTTAAATCTGAATTTGCCTGTGGTTGTTGATAGGTTTTTTGTGGTGAGTAAGAGTATGTAGATGATGGTTTATCGGCTTGAGGTGTTGGAGAATAAGCGGGAGTGGGCTGTTTATTCCGGAAAGAGCGCAATTTATCACGAGCTTCATTAAATAATTTCAGCTTCTCATGTGCCTTGTTTTGTAAGCGCAGGTTGTCTTTGGGGAGGCGGTCCGGGTGCCAAACAAACACTAAATCTTTATAAGCCTGGTTGATTTCTTCAAGTGTGGCCCCTAGCTCTAATTCTAAAATTCTGTAGTACCGCTCCAGTTCGCTGCTCGTCATAGTGTATTGATAAATATTAATTAATAATTGAACAAATGATGAGTTATTTGTTCATTCTAGAAGTTTTATAGCTAAAACCAGTTCTTTGAATAAGAGCTTGACTGCTTTAATTTCTACTGGCATCCTCACCAATTCAACGGGTTTACC
>JGI12547J11936_1000438_pt1 | contig 11232 bp, 8 predicted proteins | sample LakEriepJuly2011_2_FD_11936 | JGI IMG/M metagenome (IMG submission 11936)
TCAACGCACCAGGTAAAAACACGGAGAGGGACGCCAATTTGAGGGGCGGCTAGCCCAGCACCTGGCGAATCAAGCATCGTGTCGATCAAATCACTGACCAAATTCCGTAACTCTTTATCGAAATCGACTACAGGTGAGGCAGGGGTAACCAAAACCGGATCACCGAATAATCTGATCTCTTGTATGGTCATAGCGGTATCTTAACGCAGAATAAATATTTCAAAGCGAATGAGATAGGACATACGGGTCGATACGCATACGAGGAATCGATTTCTTGGCTATCCCCCGCTTCTTTCGATAAGTAACTAGAAAATCAAATAGTTCTTGACCATGATCTCGGGAGACAGTCAAAATAACCCGTGAATACTCTTCATCTAACCGAGTTGGACCAAGAATGCGGGTGGAGCTTGGAACCCGTCCTTCCTTAATCGATGAGGTGATACCGCTCAAAAAAGTAGGTGCATCAGTGTGTGCAATTTCAAGAACAACCGCATGAACTAGCGGCGGCAACTGAGTCTGCTCGCGCTCCCTCAACTCTCTTGCAAGAAGTGGAGAGAGATTCCAGCGTGAAAGGGCCGCAACGATTGGATGTGAATTATCGATGACAACAAGAGCTTTACCATTTGGTGATAACAAACTTGCGCTCTGCATAATCGCTTCACGTGCACGCTCTTGAGCTCGGAGGTCTAGTTGTGAGAAGAGATTATCCCCCTCAAGAATGACAACAGCTTGATATCCACCGTTTACTACAGGAGCCATACCCGCAGTAGATAGGACAATGGAGTGTTGATTTTCTATCTCATGAACTGCATTTGTGGCGTCAGAAGAGATTACTGCGAACCCCGGAAATGCTCTTCCGATTTCATGAGCGTAGCGAAGATTCCCTCGCCCTAAGAGATGAGCTGAACTCTTCTTGCACCATTTACAACTCCACTCCGCACTCGTGAGGTTGCACAGAGAACAGATAAACCCTTCGTCGGGACCACCGAAATAAATCCGACCCCCACATTCACAGAGTGCAATATTGCGACACGAAGCGCATGAAATTGCCTGCGAGTAACCCTTGCGAGGAACGAGAAAAAGTACCGAGCCACGTGTGAGCGCACTTCTGATCGGTGAGAAGATTCGATCCGGCAACAGTTCTCCGTGGAATTGAGGGTATGAGGTCGCATCAACCCTTGCTCCCTTACCTTTCAGCGCTATCGCTTCACTCTCAATCAGTAAAGAAAGTTCTGACGATGGCGCAAAGCCTGCAAAGGCGAGATCGATTGCGGCTAGCTGTGAACGTATGATCGCAACATCTCGGACATTCCAGCCAGGTGTCCGTCTTTCGTAATGTGATTCTGACCCTTCACGGAAAATCACGATCGTCTGAAGATTGGTAACGGGTGCAAAAATTGCACTACGAGTACCAATCACTATCTGCGAAGCACCTGTTGCTACCTGTAAGAAGTTACTGTATCGAGTAGTTCTAGGAAGAGACGCGTCAAGTACTGAAAACTCCACATTAAGAAGAGTCAGTTCATTAGCCAAGGAGTGAACTTCGCGTAACTCTGGAAGAACTACCAGCACTCCCCCTTGGCTAGCTCTCTTTTTCACCCACTCTGCAATCGTATGAAAGGGATCTTCGCCGGGAGTAAATAAGTAATATGAGTGTGAAGGGCTCTGGTTATTTACTGACGGTAACTCAGATGACGACGATTCTGCGGCCACACTTTTTTCAACTGAGATCACTCGAGGTGGAATCGCTGCACTTAGGATTTCACTCGGTACCGCTCCCCATCTGCGAGCAACGGCAGCGACAAGAGCAATAATCTCAGTGGAAAGTAGCGGTACCGGTGAGGTGACCTTCTCAATGAACTTGAGATTTCCAACGCTCGAACTATTTACTCTAGCGATGACAAATGCATCGACTTTCCGGCCAGAAAAATCGACTAACACCTTTACTCCAACTGAGACATCCACATCAAGACTCTGCGGAACGAGATAGTCATAGGTCGGCTCGAGGTGCGAGAGACCTGTATCTACCCAGAGACGTGCAACAGGAAGATCTGCCGAAACAGTTCTCTCACCACGATCGACTTTCTGTACACGAAGTCTGAGAGGTGAGGAGGTCATCTGAGACCTTTAGCTGGTTGGACTAGATCGCCGCGCGGAGGTCATCCACGCGATTAGTGACTTCCCACGTGAAATTAGGAAGCTCGCGACCAAAGTGTCCATAGGCTGCTGTTTGTGCGTAGATCGGACGAAGCAAGTCGAGATCTCTAATGATTGCAGCAGGACGTAGATCAAAGACCGTCGTTACTGCGTTCTGAATCTTAGAAACTGGAACCGTTTCGGTACCGAAAGTTTCCACGAAAACACCAACTGGGTGTGCCTTGCCGATTGCGTAGGCAACCTGTACTTCGCAACGTCGCGCTAACCCTGCAGCAACAACGTTTTTGGCTACCCAACGCATTGCATATGCAGCAGAGCGATCGACTTTTGAAGGATCTTTACCGCTGAATGCACCGCCGCCATGGCGTGCCATTCCACCGTATGTATCAACAATGATTTTTCTTCCAGTCAGGCCAGCATCACCCATCGGTCCGCCAATAACAAAGCGGCCAGTTGGATTAATGAGAATTTTCATATCCGTTTGAGGGAGGTCTACCTTTTCGAGAACTGGCTTGATGACGTGCTCAATGATCTCAGGGGTCAACTTCTTCGCCACATCTACATCTTCTGAATGCTGGCTAGAGATAACAACGGTATTGAGGGCAATCGCCTTGTCGCCGTCGTATTCAATAGTCACTTGTGTCTTTCCATCGGGCCGTAGATAGGTAAGGGCGCCACTCTTACGTACAGCAGTTAACTGTTCTGCCAGTTGGTGTGCGAGATAGATAGGAAGAGGCATGAGCTCTTTGGTGTCATCGCAGGCATAGCCAAACATCAAGCCCTGATCGCCAGCGCCTTGTAGATCGAGTGGATCAACGGCTGAATCAACCCGGTGCTCGAATGCATCATTGACACCTTGCGCAATATCTTGTGACTGCTGCCCGATAGAGATGGAGACACCACAACTATTTCCATCAAAGCCCTTTACTGAAGAGTCGTAACCGATTCCGATGACAGTATCGCGGACAATTCCCATGACATCGGCATAACCGTCAGTTGTTACTTCACCTGCCACATGCACCTGACCCGTTGTAATAAGTGTCTCAACTGCCACACGACTCTTGGAGTCCTGCGAGAGGAGCGAGTCGAGGATTGCGTCAGAGATCTGATCTGCAATCTTGTCTGGGTGGCCTTCGGTTACTGATTCTGATGTAAAGAGTCGTTTTGACATTGTTCTAACCTAACCTATTAAGGGCCTGATCAAGGAGAAGATCGGCGAGCGTGTCTTTATCAGTGCGATCAACGTTGATCTCTTGTACAGATCCTGCCTTACTTGCAATCAGAATCACACCTTGGTTCTGGTCTGATCCGAATATTTCATTAGCTGCTACATCATTGAGAAAGAGAATGTCGGCACTCTTGCTAAGAAGCTTTCGCTTACCTTCTTCAATATCCAAAGATGTCTCGGCGGCGAAAGCGATAACAATCTGACTCTTCTTACGAGAAGCCACTGTTGCGACAATATCTGGATTAGATGCCAGCTCAATAGAGGTGAGAGAGCCCTTCTTTATCTTCGTGTGACTTACCTGCGAAGGCTTAGCATCTGCCACAGCTGCACTCATAACTAGCAGATCACATTGATCAAATTCTTTCTCTACCTGGCTAAACATTTCTTCCGCCGTGCTTACTCTTATGCATCGAATTCCTAAAGGATCCGGTAATTCACTATTTGCAAGGATGAGAGTGACATCAGCTCCGCGTCGGGATGCAGCACGAGCAATTGAGTAACCTTGCTTACCTGAAGAACGATTGCCGATGTATCGAATTGGGTCTAGCGGCTCGCGAGTGCCACCTGCTGTCACTAGAACTTTACGTCCAAGGAGATCGTGCACCGGGTTAGCGATTGCGTTGAATTCGGCGAGAATGCGTGAAGTCTCAGGAAATCGACCCACGCCAACATCTTTGCCAGTAAGTCGCCCATGGTCAGGATCCATAACAAAGAATCCACGGTCACGAAGCAGCTGAACATTTGCAACTGTTGCTGGATTTGACCACATCGCTGGATGCATTGCGGGAACGATAAGTTTCGGCGCTGCACTTGCAAGAACCGTATTGGTAAGTAAATCATCCGCTCTTCCTTGGGCGATGCGAGCGATTAAATCTGCAGTTGCTGGAGCGATGATTATGAAATCACTCGAACTTCCCAATGAAACGTGTCTTACTTCGTCGACCTTCTCCCACACCGTTGTCGTTACTGGGCGGCCAGAGAGGGCTTCCCACGTTGCGCTGCCTACGAAGTTGAGGCTAGATGGGGTTGGTATGACTGTGACGCCAAAACCTTGATCCTGAAGACGACGAAGTAGGTCGCAGGACTTGTATGCAGCAATCCCACCGCCAACGCCAAGAATTACTTCGCGCGTGGACACGAGATATGTTTCCTAGTGGTTACTTAACTGCTGGATCGAGATTTTCGATGGTCAATAGACCCTCGTTGATCTCACGAAGAGCAATCGATAGCGGCTTCTCATGAACATGTGTCTCGACCAGTGGCCCGACATATTCAAGGAGACCCTCACCAAGTTGTGAATAATAAGCGTTGATCTGTCGCGCTCTCTTAGCTGCGTAAAGCACAAGGCTATATTTCGATCCGCTCTTATCGAGAAGTTCGTCGATTGGTGGATTNGTGATTCCGTCCATCAGTGCCTCCTATATTTTTAGCGCGTGGCAGACTCATTCTTTAAGACCGCTGCGAATGNGCCAATNTTATCAGGCTTGCAACCACATGCTNGACCTGGTCATTGACCAGGATATGGTCGAAAAATGGCGATTGAGCCATCTCTTCTTGGGCNAGNGCNAGCCTCTCNGCCCTTCTCTCNGGTGAATCAGTGGCTCGTCCCTCTAAGCGCGAAACCAACTCTTCCCATGAAGGTGGCTCAAGAAAGACGAGAATTGCGTCGGGCCAATTCGCCTTCACCTGTTTAGCGCCTTCAATATCAATTTCAAGGAGAACATCCTTACCGTCCGAGAGAGCATCGAGAACAGGTTGTCTCGGAGTTCCGTAACGTGCACCAGCGAAAGCTGCCCACTCGAGGAAATAATTATTTGTAATTGCACGATCGAATTCTTCATCGCTCATATAGATGTAATCAACACCATGAGTTTCAGTGTGTCGCGGCTTACGCGTTGTTGCAGAGACACTCACCCAGAAATCATTGTGCGCTCGTACCTCTTTTGAGACGGTGCTCTTACCAACTCCCCCGGGACCTGAGAGAACAACAAGGCTTCCGTCCTGCGTCGTGTCTCTAGGAATAGCGAACTCCTTTACAAGTGCTCTGCGCTGATGATGTCCAAGACCCATGATTCGCCTCGTACGAGAGATTCCAAGTCTATCGAGAATTGCGATTGCTCTTACTTTTCCGACACCTGACATAGATTCAAGTAATTCAGATACACGCATTTTCGAAACCGCTTCATCGTTGCTAGAGAGCTCTATAACTTGATCAACTGTGAGATTGCCAGCTCTGACCTCTGCCTTTACTTCGGCTCGATGAGAGCGCGAGACTCGTGCTTTTGCTAACGCTGCCGCACGCTCTGCTTCCGTGAGGACTGGCGGTTTTCTCATGGCGATAATCTAGAGGATCAGGGTGCTACTCGTGAATGGAAGCCACAAGTTGGGATGCACGAGAAGCCATTGCAGCCTTACCTTCACTCCAACGAGATGTAATAGGTCGACCGATCACTAAGAAATTTGCCCCCGCACGCATAGCTTGTGCAGGCGTCATCGTGCGCATCTGATCATCTCCACCTGATTCATCGGCCGGACGAACTCCTGGAGTAATGATCTCGACAGATTGTGGAATGACTGCACGAATAGCCTCTATCTCAAGGGGCGAGCAAACAATCGAAGTTGCACCTGCAGCCGTTGCTACGCGAGCCATGGAGACCGCTGTCTCAAGTGCTGGTTCGGCATATCCAAGATCAGCGAGATCAGCATCTGCAAGGGATGTCAGAACAGTGACTGCAGTTATCGATGTTGATGTTACTGCGGAGACAGCTGCACTGATCATCGCAGCGCCTCCACTTGCATGCACCGTCAAGAAACGTGGGTGTAAATGTTCAACAACTCCTACTGATTTTTTCACAGTGTTCGGAATATCGTGGAGCTTAAGATCAAGGAAGATCGATGCGCCACTCTCTCGGGCGATACTTTCGATCCCTTCGCATCCAAAGGTGAGAAAGAATTCAAGACCTAATTTATAAATATCGATACTTTCACGGGTGGCATCAATCCAAGCGCGGGCTGTATCAAAATCAGAGGTATCGACTGCAAGAATTATTGGAGAGTGAGCCATTTAATTCTCATCCTCTCGATGAGCATAACCAATGGCATCCTTAACGGAGGCAAATCCCTTTGCAACCAAGAGCGCCGCAAGTTCGCGCTGAATACGAGGAATAGCCATTGGGTCACCAAAACTTGCAGTACCTACTGAGACACCTGATGCACCGGCCAGAATAAGTTCGAGCGCATCTCGTCCCGAGGCGACACCGCCCATTCCAAGGATTGGAACGTTGGGCATAGCGCTATGTACTTGATAAATGGCGCGCACTGCAACAGGTCTTATCGCAGGTCCTGATAAACCGCCAGTTTTGCCGCCAAGGTGTGGCTTCATCGTCTCGATATTAATCACCATTCCAAGAACAGTATTAATCAGCGCCAATCCATCCGCACCGGCATCTACGACAGCCGAGGCGATGCTAGTGATATCTGTGACATCGGGAGTCAGCTTTGCAATGATCGGTATCTCGCCTCCGATGATTTTGCGCACACCATCGATTGCGCGAGCGGCAGTATCTCGCTCGCAGGCGAAGACCATTCCACGGTTTTCAACATTGGGACATGAAATATTTACTTCCAGTGCACTAATGCCTTGTACAGAGCGAATCTTTCGGGCCAACATCGCGTACTCATCTATCGTCTCACCAGCAATTGAAACAATTACGCGGGCACCTTTTCCCAGTAGCCATGGCACATCCTGCGCGAGAAATTGATCAATTCCTGGACCTTGAAGACCAATCGAATTAAGCATTCCTGAAGGTGTTTCCGCCATGCGCGGTGTAGCACGGCCGTGCCTAGCTTTATTCATCACCGATTTAGTGACAACTGCACCTATATCGCGAAGATCGAAGAACTGCGAAAGTTCTTTACCCGAACTTGCACAACCGCTCGCAGTAAAAATCGGCGCCGGAAACCAGGCATTTCCTAACGTTGTAGAGAAATCCAAATTCGCCTCACTCATTGAATACCCACGGGTGGCGTTTTCCCAACGAGATCCCACGCAACCAAACTTCCGTCCATTACCGGGCCATCAATACAGGAACGGAGCATTGAAATCGAACCGTCTTCATTCTTTACAGGTAAAACACACGTCATACAGATTCCAATTCCACATGCCATGGCTTCTTCCACTGCACACTGGTGTACGACATCTGTGCCATCTGTGATGTCAGATATTGCTCGCAACATAGACATGGGACCACAAGAGTAAATAACATCGACAGAGCCTTGGCTTATGAGTTCGCGAATCGGCGCGGTAACTCTGCCGTGCTCGCCCATTGAGCCATCTTCTGTAAAGATCTTTAACGTTGATGCACTTCGCTTACCCTCTAAAGGAGCGTAGATCTTCGAACCTGTACTTGCTCCTAAGAGCATATCGACCTTGCATCCACGCGCCTTGAGAACTTCTGCCAACCCGAAGAGTGGTGCTGATCCGTATCCGCCACCAACAAGAAGGGCGTTGACAGGATTTGTAGGTATTCCAAAAGCTTTACCAAGGGGTGCGACGATATCTAACTCAACACCTTCTTCTTGCGCACAGAGCCATTTAGATCCAGAGCCAAAGGGAGCGATGATTAACTCCATTGCTCCACCAGATGCGCTTCCGTGAGTGATCCGAGAGATCGCAAATGCCCTTCGCAGAATCATCTTCGAAGTATCGCCACCGACTGAAATGGCAACAAAGTTTCCTGGACGACAGACTGAGGCAATATCTCCAATAGCAAGAAGAAGCTGATGGTAGGCCCCAACCCGCTTGTTACTTAAAATTGTTGCGTTAAGTTGAGCTGCACTCTTGTTAATACTGCTCATTACTCTTTCAACCAATCTTGAATTGGACGAACATCCAAGTCACCGGCTTGTAAGACTTTGATTCCTTCTACAGCTGCGCTAAATCCTGCCGTCGTAGTAATACACGGAATAGATCGTTGGATTGCGGCGGTTCGAATTGCCCATCCATCGGCTCTTGTTCCACGTCCTACAGGCGTGTTTATCACGAGATCTATCTCTCCCCCATTGAGTAACTCAACAATCGTTTTCTCTCCATACGGACCTGAGCCCTCAGAGGCCTTGCGAACCCGTGCCGTCATTACATCATGAGAAGCGAGAAAATCTGCAGTACCTGATGTTGCAAAGAGTCTAAAACCTAGTGCGGCGAGTGACTTAGCCGGCGCAAGACCCGATTTTTTATCCTTATCAGCTAACGAGATGAAAACTGACCCCGACTTTGGAAGTGAGCCAAAGGCGCTGATCTGACTCTTGGCATAGCTTGCGCCGAATGTTGAGGAGATACCCATCACTTCACCTGTTGATCGCATCTCGGGTCCGAGAACCGCATCAACTCCTCTGCCATCCATCCGTCTAAATCGATTCCATGGCAGGACCGCTTCCTTGACTGAAATTCCTTTAGCAACCCCATCACCATTTTCAGGAAGAGTCTGATCTAAACGTAATTCGGCAATCGTAGAACCTACGGAGATCCGTGCTGCGGCTTTAGCAAGAGGTACACCAGTTGCTTTCGAAACAAAAGGCACTGTACGAGAAGCGCGAGGATTGGCTTCTAAGACATAGAGTGTGTCAGCAGCCAAAGCAAATTGAATATTGATGAGCCCACGTACTCCAACGCCTTGAGCAATTTTTAGAGTTGCTTCACGGATAAGTACAAGTTGTTCAGGTGAAATTGTCATTGCAGGTAGTACGCAAGCACTATCCCCAGAGTGGATTCCCGCCTCTTCAATATGCTCCATCACTCCACCTAAAAATAATTCCTCGCCATCAAAGAGTGCATCTACATCTATCTCAATAGCACTATCAAGGAAGCGATCCACTAAGACTGGGTGATCGGGAGTGATATCTGTTGCGCGTGCAATAAAGGAAGAGAGGGATGCATCGTCGTAGACAATCTCCATTCCTCGACCGCCAAGTACAAAGGATGGACGCACGAGAACCGGATAACCAATGCGATGAGCAATCTCGATTGCCTGCATCTGTGACGAGGCCATGCCAAATTCAGGTGCAGTCAGATGTACTGACGCAAGAACATCTCCAAATGCGCCACGTTCCTCAGCTAAATTAATTGCTTCAGGGCTTGTACCAAGGATTGTTACCCCAGCGGCTTTAAGTCCGGCGGCTAGACCTAAAGGAGTTTGTCCACCTAGTTGAGTAATGACTCCAAGCACAGGGCCAGCAAGTGTCTCCGCATGTACTACTTCCAATACATCTTCAAGAGTGAGAGGTTCGAAGTAGAGTCGATCACTGGTGTCGTAATCAGTTGACACTGTTTCAGGATTGCAGTTAATCATGATCGTTTCAAAGCCTGCATCATGCAAAGTAAATGAGGCATGGACACATGAATAATCGAATTCAATTCCTTGTCCGATGCGATTTGGACCACTTCCGAGAATGATGACTGCAGGAGCAGTTCTTGGCTTTACTTCACTCTCTTCTTCATAGCTCGAGTAATAGTAGGGAGTAAATGCTTCAAATTCGGCAGCACAGGTATCGACGGTCTTGTAAACAGGTCGGACATTTAGGTGTGCGCGAGTCTTACGAATTTCCTCTTCAGTAGTACCCCTAAGGATCGCTATCTGACTATCTGAAAATCCATGTTCTTTAGCAAAGCGCATTGCTTCCACGGTGAGTTCACCTGGCTGTGCAATCTCGCGCGCCGCGACATTAATTGATTCGATCTGCGAAAGAAACCAGCGGTCGATCTTTGTCTTTTCATAGACTTCCTCAACGCTCTTGCCTGCCCACAGAACCTGCTGTACCTGTTGTAGGCGGTACTCAGTCGGAATCGAGATCTGATCCATCAATGCAGATATTCGTGAGTCAGAAATTTTTTCGGGGAAGGTAAAGATCGATTCTTTTCTCTCCAAAGAACGCATCGCCTTCATCAGAGCTTCTGGAAAGGATCTTCCGATAGCCATCGCTTCACCGACTGACTTCATCGTTGTAGTCAGACGTGGATCTGCATCCTGAAACTTCTCGAAGGCAAATCTTGGCGCTTTAACAACTACATAATCGAGAGTTGGTTCAAAAGATGCAGGAGTTACCTTGGTGATGTCATTCTGAATCTCATCAAGGGTATATCCGATGGCAAGTTTTGTGGCGATCTTTGCGATAGGAAATCCCGTTGCCTTCGATGCAAGAGCACTTGAACGCGACACTCGTGGGTTCATCTCGATCACAATGATGCGCCCAGTATCTGGATTGACCGCAAATTGAATATTACAGCCGCCCGTAGCAACGCCGACCTCACGGATAATATCAATAGAGAGATCACGAAGCTTCTGAAACTCCACATCAGTTAAGGTGAGGGCTGGCGCCACTGTAATTGAGTCACCTGTGTGCACACCCATAGGATCGATATTCTCGATTGAACAGACGATCACAACATTGTCGCTGGAATCACGCATGACTTCTAATTCATACTCTTTCCATCCAATGATGGACTCTTCGAGTAGCACCTCAGAAGTCGGGCTATGCCTTAAACCTGCACCCGCTATTTGGTGGAGAGATTCCTCATCGAATGCGATTCCCGAACCTAAGCCACCCATAGTGAAAGAAGGCCTGATAACTACTGGATAGTTGAGTTCCTTGACTGCTTCCAACACTTCATCCATCGCGTGACAGACGACAGACTTTGCAGACTCACCGCCAATTTTTTCAACGATCGTTCTAAATATTTCGCGATTCTCTCCGCGTTCGATTGCATCAACATCAGCACCAATCAGACGGACTCCATAACGCTCTAGGGTGCCAGCTTTAAAGAGAGAGATAGCGGCGTTCAACGCGGTCTG
>JGI12547J11936_1000441_pt1 | contig 11182 bp, 9 predicted proteins | sample LakEriepJuly2011_2_FD_11936 | JGI IMG/M metagenome (IMG submission 11936)
GGAAATATGATGGAAATATGATAGAAACAGACTTCGCTACGCTCCATGAAATAATAAAGAGGAATATCATAGAAATAGACTCCGCCTGCCTGCCGCGGGCAGGTGAAATAGATAGAAATAGTACCTGAATTCCATATTTCACCGAGCCTGCCTGCCCGCCGCGGAGGGCTCGGTTTATTTCTAGTGTATTTCTACCGTATTTCTTACTTGGTACATTGTACTTTGTACTTCGTACTTGATACTTGATACTCCAAAATGAACTTATTTATACCTACTTTTGTAGCAATTAAAAGGGGCTGACCGGTTTTGACAGTAGGTGTAATCATCGGGCTCGCATGCAGGCTGGAGTATGTACGGCCTTAAAAAATTCATGCAAAAGACAAATGGCGAAACTTCTTACGCCATGGCTGCTTAATCTAACCTTATAGGATAGATCGCTTAAAGGGTTGAGTTACGAGAGTGATTCCCCAGCCACATCCCACCGTGTTTTGCCTGATCGGCGCGGGTTTGGGGTGTCGACTTGATCGGGATGCGGCTTGTGATGCGATTAAGCAAGTCTAAGATCAATCGCTAAGCCAAGCTCAGGTGTGTCACCCAGCATAGATTGGTCGAAAACCCAACCGGTGACTAAGCATGTAGACGGTACGGTGCTTCCTTATCTGGACGCGAGTTCGATTCTCGCCAGCTCCACTTTTAACTCGATCCCTGAGTTAGCATTCCGCCCCTCAGCATTAAGTGCTGAGGGGCTTTTTCTTCCCACGCATCCATCTAAAAAGGCGNCNCAGCTCTTGTCTGAGATAGGTTTCATGAATTTATGAGCCGCTAAGAAGCGGCTAGTTAAATTGGCAAAATGTGTGGAATAATTTTCGATGTATTTTTATGATTTAGGTATAAAATTCTAAAGAACCGGCCATATGCGCAGGTCCTGAAAGATCCAGCACTAATTTAATTCCCGTTTTCATCATTTTAGATTCTTAAGTTTTTATAACCTACTTTTAAAATGCTTCTTTCCTGCAATTCAAAATTAAATCATAGTTTTGCTTAACCCTTATGAGTTCAGAAACAGGATTCTTCCGCAGATACAAATTCATTGTAGACCGTTTCCCAGCTGAATGGAAAAGCTATGATATTCTGACTACCCTATACCGATTATCTTTCTTTTACCTCCGCGGAATGATTCAACGCCTGTATTTCAAACGTTCAAGCGGATGGGTATTAATTGGCAAAGGTGCATCAATACGGTATGCAGGCATCTGAGTGTTGGAAGAGATTTCATAGTTGAGGATTATGCTGAGGTAAACTGCATGACCTACCGTGGGATTATCGCAGGTGACCGGGTAACAATCGGCAAACATGCTATCATCAGACCAACGAATATTTATGGATCTGCAATTGGCGAAGGGCTCAAAATCGGAAACAACTCAAGTATCGGGCCCTATTCCTACATAGGATGTTCAGGTTTTATTGAAATAGGAGACAATGTGATGATGTCGCCAAGAGTAAGTATTTATTCCGAAAATCACTTATTTGATGATCCCGAACTGAGCATAAAAGAACAGGGAGTAAAGCGGGAATTTGTGAAAATAGAAGATGATTGCTGGATTGCGGCCAACACAGTAATTCTTGCAGGTGTTACCATTGGGCGTGGATCAGTAATTGCCGCAGGAAGCGTGGTCACTAAAGATGTTCCTCCTTACAGCATCGTTGGTGGAGTTCCGGCAAAAGTCATAAAAAGCCGTAACTAGATTGCTGACCCTAATCGATAAAGAATAAGCTAATTTATGTGTGGCATCATTGGTATAATCTCTAAAAAGGTAATTAAAAACTTTCACTCAGATTATTTTGATCCACTCAGCCATGCCCTTGACCAGATGGAATACCGTGGGCCAGATAACAAAGGCGTTTGGATGGAAGATGGCATTTGCTTAGGCCATCGCCGCTTGTCAATTATCGATCTTTCTGCTGATGGCAATCAGCCATTTCATTCTTCCTGTGAACGGTATGTTATTGTTTTCAATGGGGAGATCTTCAATTATCAGGAACTAAAATCAGACCTAAAAAAGCTCGGCCATATTTTTAGAACCGAGACTGATACTGAAGTTATCCTGGCAGCATTCAGTGAATATGGAGAACATTTTTGTAAGGTTCTTAGAGGAATGTTTGCCCTTGTTATTTATGATCGCAAAGAGAAGCAGGTAACTTTTGCTCGCGACCGATTAGGCAAAAAGCCACTTTTTATAGTTGAAAATGAAGAGGTTATACTATTTTCTTCAGAAATTAAGTTTTTTCATGCTTTCAAAAATATAGCACTCGATATTGACGAGGAAAGCCTGTTAAATTTTTTCTCCCTTCAATATATTCCTGGTCCAGGTACCATTTACAAGAAGGTTAGGCAAGTCAGTCCGGGGAATTTATACCGGTATACCCTTGGCAAAAACGTTGGGGAAACTGTTACTTACTGGAATATATTCGACTACGTCGGACAGCGAAAAGACCTAATGGAGATTGAGGAGATTGATAGCCTCATCGAAAAAAGTATAAAATACAGACTGATTGCGAATGTCGATATTGGATTGCTCCTTAGCGGAGGAATAGATTCATCCCTGCTCGCGTGTTACATGAAGGAGTTAGCCGGGAAAAAGGTAAAGGCCTTTACTGTTGGTTTTGCTGATAAATCTATTGATGAATCTGTATTTGCAAAAAAAGTTGCGGCTGCTCTAGACCTCGATCTTGTAAATTTGAGGGTGGGAGATATTACAGTTGAGAATTTCTCAGATGCTATTTATCATGCCGATCAGCCCCTTGGCGATTCGGCCATTATACCAACCTACCTTATTGCGAAATCAATTTCTCAGCATGTTAAAGTAGTACTATCAGGAGAAGGGCAGATGAACTGTTTCATGGCTACGATCATTATCGTTATGAAAAATATTTTTACCAATTAGGAAAACTACCATTTGGTGGGGCTAATGCATTGTTAGAAATTATTTCGGGCCTGGGAGTTCGGAAATTTGACCGGATCAGGAATAAATTAAGGAGTATTGAATCCTTCAAATATGATACAGGTGTTTCCCGGTGGACCTCCATTTTAAGTCCGGAATTAAGTAGTAATTACCTAACCGATTCTTTAAAAAATACCGGAAATTACACGGAACAATTTAATGGTTTCCTTCAGAACTTCGGAAAAACATCAGGGAAACTTGAGTCAAGTCTGATGCTCGATTTGCTGACCTGGTTGCCAGACGACCTACTCGTAAAAACTGACCGGATGATGATGGCCTGTAGCGTTGAAGCCCGCACCCCATTTCTAGATCATGAGTTGGTTGAAGAAGTAGTTAAATCATCTTCCCATTTTAACAACAATTTATTTCAGTCAAAAAACTATCTGAGACAGTTGTTAAAGAAGAAATTGCCAGCAGCTGTTTCAGAGCTGATATCAAACCGTCCGAAGCAGGGATTTGAAACTCCAAAGCTTCAATGGATTAATTCCAGCCTCAGCGAGCTTTCCTCCTATTTATTTTCTGAAGAAAACCTTAAAAAGAATCCATATCTGAATTCAGATACGGTGCTTACATTATGGAATAATTCAAAAAAACGAATGCCAGGAACAAATTATCGCTTAGTATGGAATATTTTTTGCTTTTTGGAGTGGTACAGACAACATGAAACTAAATTCGGACTTAAGTGATGCGCACCAATGTACTGATGGTTGGTCACAGTGGTGATATGTACGGCGCAAGCCGATCATTGATTAAACTGGTTCGTATTCTCAATGAGCAGTATACTGTATATGTTTTATTGCCAGAGTCAGGCAGCTTGTCTGCTGAACTAAAGGCTATATTACCTGACGACAGGATTCTTTTGAATGAAGATCTTTACATTTTCACACGTAAATCTTTCAAATTAAACTATATCCTATCCACCCTTATTCAATTTATCAACAATCTAATTTTTATCAGAAAAGTTATTCTGAAATACGGTATTCATATTATTCATACCAATTCGGGAGTCGTTCCGGCTCCGGCTTTAGCCGCCAAAATTTTAGGAAGAAAACACATTTGGCATATCAGAGAATGGTTTGGAGATTTTAAACGATTTTGGCCATTTTACTCGGCGTTTATAACCCGTTTTTCAGACAAAGTGGTGTGTGTATCAAAGACCATGGCTGATCAATTCCATGGGCATAAAAAGGTTTTGAGCATTTACAATGGTTTTGCTATTCCTCAGATCAAAACCGAAATATCAATCTCTGAAGAACTTCAACAAGACTTGAATCAGGCAGACTTGGTTCTGGGTTGCACCTCGAGAATCAGGCTGATTCGAAAAGGACAGGAATACTTAATCGAAGCAATTGGGATCCTTACTCAAAAAACCGGTAAAAATATTCAGGCAATATTAATCGGAGATTATGTGCCAGGCTATGAATGGCAACAAGAAAACATTACATCACTTATTAAAAAATACCATCTTGAAGACCGGATACATTTTCTGGGACATCTAACTAATCCGCTTCCTTATTATAAATTATTTGATGTTTTTGTATTGCCTTCAGGCGAACCGGAACCTTTTGGCGGTGTTATCATGGAAGCTATGAGTTTAGGATTGCCAGTAATTGGCTCGAATGCCGGAGGAACGACAGAACAAATTGCTACTGAACAAAATGGTTATTTGTTTGAAAATAAAAATCCAGAAGACCTTGCCAACAAAATAGAACTTTTCCTAAATGATCCTTTAAGCATTAAATTATTTGGAAATTGCTCAAGGGAAAGGATAGAAAATTATTTTAGTCTAGAGCTGCATAAGAAGAATATCCTGAGGCTTTACGAGAATGTTTGTGAAGCTAGTTGAGGGTACTGGTACGGTTTTAATTCGGAATTGAGGGAAATCGAATTCTACTTACTGTAGCAGATGGAGGTTCCCTCTTTCGCGGGAATGACAAGCGTCTCAAGGGCAGTTTTTGAAGGGCGCTAACGCAAAAAAATAATTCTCATAAATCATCAAGATTAGCCAAAATTCATTGTGCTAACACATTCCTTCTCAATTTCCATTCAAATTTTCCATTGGTATAAAATCGGTAGGGTTTTCATCCGAAAGTCAGGAGCTTTTGCTTCCTAAACTCAAAACCTATCCCCATGAAGAATTTCCTTAAATTTGGCCTTTTCACTTTTTTAGTTGGCTTTGGGCATGCTGCGTTTTCTCAGGATGGCACGATCTATCCACTTGAAACACCCAAAGAACCCCATGCAATTCTTTTGGGCACCGGAACGGTGGAAAACCAACCTGCCCCAGAAACCTGGTTTAAGCAATGGGGAGACCCCATGGCTCGGAATATTTCAACGGCTACCCTCACTCCTTTCCTACCCGAACCAGGAAAAGCCAATGGAACAGCAGTTCTCGTTGCTCCAGGAGGAGGATTCAGTTGGCTTTCTATGGGAAATGAAGGTTGGGAAGTAGCGGAAGCCCTAGCTAAACAGGGAATCGCTGCCTTTGTGCTCAAGTATAGACTGTATCCTACCCCGCCTACTCTGGAAGACTTTTCTGCTTGGATGAATCGCCCACGAAATGCCCCTCCCGCACCAGGTGCTGCACCGACCACACCTGCACCTTCACCTCTCCAACGTGATCTTACCAATCAATTGCAAGATGCTGAGGCCGCTTATGCCCTTATGGTAAAAAACGCAAAAGAATGGGGAATAGACACCTCCAGAATTGGAATGATCGGCTTCTCTGCCGGTGCCGGGTTGACCATGCATGCCACACTCCACTCCACTACCATGAAATTGGCATTTATCGGCCCTATCTATGGAGGAATGGGACCCGTGGAAGTTCCCAAAGATGCTCCACCCATGTTCAATGTGATCGCCACAGATGATTTTCTGTTCCAAGGGCAATTTGGAGTAATCCAGTCCTGGCACAAGGCAGGTCGACCGGTGGAACTTCACCTGTACCAAAACGGAGGACACGGTTTTGGACTCGGCAATCCCAACCGTACCAGCAATCGTTGGTTTGACGCCTTTGTCCATTGGCTGGATGTAAACCAGTTTATGGGGAAAAAATAAATAGTCCTGTAAGGTAAAAGCTCAAGAAAGAACTTAAGTGAATTCATCCCTTCAGTAGCATACACTGGGGGGATTTTTTTTGTTGGTTGGATCTAGAAGACAATGGAGTCCGTAGCTAATTTGGGGAGGGAATAGGTACTTCCTTCGAATAGAAAAGAGAAATTGACCTTTCCGACCGTTGCCAATTCAAGAGCGGCTGGAGTCTCGTACCCAAAGACTTTCTCCAGGCTTTTGCTCGAAGAAAGTGCTTGAATTTGACTCAGGGTTACGGCCGTTCCATTCAAATACAGCAGCTTTAAATTTTTGATTTGGCTCAATTTTTCAAGCTCCTTTCCAGCTATTGTAGTGCTATTGAGCTTCAGTACGGTAAGGTTCGGCAAAGCACCCAGCTGGTCAATAACCGCATCCGTCACCTTCGTTCCACTCAAATCCAAGTAGGCGATTCTATTTTTAAATGGAGCCAGTTGATTCCAATCCGCATCCTGAAAAGCTGGAAAATTGGTACAGGTGATTTTCAATAATCCCGAGCCAGCCTCCACTGCTTCTGCAAACATTCCAGCTGCTTTCACTGAAGCCAAGGAGTCCGCTGAAATTGGTGATAGCTCTGTCTTTGGGTAAAAAGGAATCTCATTTTTTAAGATAAACCGTTCAATCAGCTTTTTGGAGATCCCTGCGGCTGCCAAGGTGCCTTTTTCTTGGGCACCACTTTTAATCCAACTTTCGATCAAGGCAATTTCCTCTTTGGAGGGCTGGTTTTTTTCGGCCGGAGGCATGTGTTTTTCATCTTCCTTGGGCAAAATCAGGCGGGCAAACAAAACACTGTGCTCCGCATCGCCCGCAGTAAGCACAAATCCGGCTTCGCCCCCCTTCCTCAACTCTGCGAGGGAAGAAAGATCCAATTCTCCTTTTCGAGTTCTTGGATTGTGGCAACTTTTGCAGTTTTTATTGAGAATGGGCTGAATCACTTCCGCATAGAGCTGTGCATTCTCCCAATTTTCTTCAGTCAATTGAGGGCCCAGTTCTGGTTGAACCGCTGCTCCAAAAAGTGCTTGAAGATCTGGAGGCAGCACCTCCACAAAATAGTCTTCTCCATGTGTTAAATTCCCTCCCAAGTGCCCGGTAATGCCCAAAAAAACTCCCAAAACAAGAGCTAAACCCCTGGTTTTGGAAGTTAAAATTTCCTGTTTTTTGACGAGCAAGTAAATCCCAAAGCTCCCCAAGGAGGTCACCATACCTCCGATGAGATGGGTTTGAATGTCTTCCCAAGCAAAGCCTTCCCACTGGTATTGGAGAAAACCACTCCCTCCTGCTACCAAGGCTGCAAAGCCCCCAATCAGAAAGGCCAGCCGAATGGATGGGAGGAGTGCATTTTTTTCTTTTTGTGGAAAAAAGCAAAGCAAAATCCCGAAAATCAAAATCCCTATCGGAAGATGGACCAAGACCGGATGCATTCTTCCCAAGAAGGGTAATAAAAATTCACTCATTGGAACCGGGATTTTAGCGCATTCATGATCCACACATTTGCTTCCCACTGGTCAGCAACTGGCTGCTTGGTAAAGGGTACCGTTTGCATGTAGGGAGGAGGACCAAATTCTGTGGTCACTGTAAAGACATTACCCGAATGGCTACGGATGATTTTTTCCCAAATCGCTACATGGGCCTTCACTTCATTTTCCCATTCTGGCGCGGCAGGATTAGGAACTTGCGGCCCTTCAGCGAAGCCTACTCGTGCGTGAATGTGGCCCACTGAAGGGAAAATCTCTTGAAGGCCAGGATCATTTTCGGTGAGGATTCGTTCATGGACCACCATCCAATGGCTGATATCTAGGGTGTATTTCAAGTTGGGGAACTTCCGGAGCATGGCCAGGGCATCCGGTAGCGTGTAGGAAAATCGACCCCGATGCGTTTCATGCAGTACAGGTATTCCAACTTGTTTTTCATAGCGGTCACCAAGTGCGATGAATGCCAAATTCTGCTCCTGAGTCCAAAAGTCGTTTCCCGTATGGCTGTTGACCTTCATGGGCTTCCAATTGAGGATCTCTTTTAATCCTTCTTCATACACTCGTAAAGCTTCCTCAAAAGGTAGATTCCTGTTGGTACCGTGTAAAAAAATCACTTGGAGCTCGTACTTTTTCAAACCTTCTTTCAGGCTATTCTTTTTCTCTTCACTTGTGGGCATCCACAGTTCGACCCCGTCGTATCCTGCTGATTTGGTTTTGGCCAAAAAGGCCTCCATCGAAAGGGTATTTCCCCAGTCTGTTTGAAAGAAAAGGATTTTTTGCTGCGCGCAAATGCGCATGGGCAGCAGGAATAAAAGTAGCAGAATGAGGGCTTTTGGACTCATTTAAGCTATGATTTTAGTGATTAACTCCCCATGAACATCCGTTAGGCGGAAAGGTCTTCCTTGAAACTCATGGGTAAACTTCTCGTGATCAAAGCCCATCAGGTGTAAAATGGTGGCATGGAGGTCATGAACGGAGGTGCGTTCCTCCAAGCCTGCAAAACCAAAATCATCGGTGATGCCGTAACTCGTCCCTTTTTTCACTCCTCCACCGGCCATCCACATCGTGAAGGCATCCACGTGGTGATCCCTTCCGAGGAATCCCATCTTCTTCCCTTCCCGGTTTTCTTGCATGGGCGTTCGCCCAAATTCCCCTCCCCAAACGACCAGGGTTTCTTCCAGAAGACCCCGTTGTTTCAAGTCTAGCAGCAAGGCGGTCATCGGTCGGTCGATGGTTCGGCACTTGTTTCGAAGCCCCATGTCAATCGAACCGTCGTGATCAGTGCCGTGCGTATCCCATCCCCAATCGTAGAGTTGGACTACCCGAACTCCCTTTTCAACCAGCTTTCTAGCCAACAGGCAGTTGTTGGCAAAGGATTCCTCTCCAGGGTGGGTGCCGTAAAGCTCATGGATATGCGCCGGTTCATCGTTGATGTTCATCACCTCAGGCACCTCGATTTGCATGCGGTAAGCCATCTCATACTGATTGATGCGGGCAAGGATTTCTGGGTCCCCAAAATTCTCAAAATCCTCCTGGTTGGATTGGTTGATCGCCGTGACAACATGCTTTTTGAGTTCACGGGACATGCCATGTGGATCCTCAAGGTAGAGCACCGGGTCGCCTTTGGAGCGGCATTGCACGCCTTGGTAGACGGAAGGTAAAAATCCAGAACCCCAAACACTTTTTCCTGCATCGGGGGTCTTTCCTCCGGAGGTCAAAACCACAAAGCCCGGCAAATTTTGATTTTCAGTTCCTAGGCCATAAGTCACCCAACTCCCCAAACTTGGACGACCTAATCTAGGCGATCCAGTTTGCATAAATAACTGTGCCGGTCCATGGTTGAACTGGTCCGTATGCATGGCTTTTAGGAATGCCACATCATCGGCCATTTTGGAAAAATGAGGAAGGTAGTCAGAGATCCATGCCCCGCTTTCTCCGTGTTGGGAGAATTTGGCCTGTGGACCCAGCATTTTGGGTACGCCGCGGATAAAGGCAAACTTCCGGCCTTCAAGCAAGCTGCCAGGACAGTCTTGATCGTGGTACTTGGCGAGTTCGGGTTTGAAATCGAAAAGCTCCAACTGAGAAGGTGCTCCCGCCATGTGGAGGTAAATAATGGATTTGGCTTTGCCTAAAAAGGGAGGAGGAAGTGGAGCCAAAGGATTCAAATCCCGGTCACTAAGATTGAGGCCGCCGTTGAGCGTTCCATTTTTACCAAGGTCACAACCGAAAAGTAAGGGAGCCATAGCTAGTCCACCCATCTTGCTCACGCAATCGAGGAGAAAGTGCCTTCTCGTCTGAGCTTGCAACTTTTGGTTGACCAATTCATTCAATAGCTTATCCAAAGACATGGGCTCAGGGCTTGGTTAAAAATTCATCTAAATTCATCATTGCATTGGTAGTTACTGCCAAAGCAGCTAGTGCAGCATCCGCCCCTTGGAAGAAATCGGCTCTTGCCTTAGGGTCCTTTTCAAATTCTAATTTGGCAGTTGCAAACAGCTGCATCATGCTTTTTTTCTTGCTGTCAGAAATCGGCAAAAGCATCAGCTGTTGGTACACTTTTTTGATTGCAGCCTCTGGATTCTTCCCAGATTCCACCCAGACTTTTTGACTCAAGGATTTTGCCGCATCCAAGTACACGGGGTCATTCAAGGTGGCCAAAGCTTGCAGCGGGGTATTGGTAACGAGGCGCTTGCTCAGGCAAACTTCCCTGCTTCCTGCGTCAAAAGAAATGAAGGAAGGGTAAGGACTCGTTCGCTTGAGGAAGGTGTACACACTTCTACGGTACTTGTCTTCTCCCTCACTTTCATTCCAAGATTCACCGTTGTATACCGTCTGCCAGATGCCTTCGGGCTGGGCAGGCATGACGGGTTTGCCATACATTTTTGGGCTGAGTAGCCCAGTACTCGCCAAGGCTTGGTCACGGATTTGCTCTGCAGAAAGTCGGAATCTTGGTCCTCGAGCAAGCCATTGGTTCTTCGGATCTTTTTGATAGGCCGCTGTGCTGATCGTCCCGGATTGCTGGTAAGTAGCTGAAGTGACGATCTCTCGGATGAGCGATTTGATGCTCCAATCGTAGTCTTGAACAGTTTTCCAGGCCAAATAATCCAAGAGCTCTGGATGGGTTGGCGGGTCCGATTGGGTGCCCATGTCCTCCAAGGTAGCCGTCAAACCACGACCAAAAAGCTGATCCCAAACGCGGTTGACTAGGGTGCGGGCGGTTAATGGATTTTCCGGAGCTGTCAGCCAGTAGGCAAAGCCCAAGCGGTTGGCGGGCCATTCTTTTTTCCAGGTGCCCAGTTCCTTCGGGGTTTGTGCACTCACCTTTTCTCCCGGTATCATCCAGTTACCCCGCTCGAAGACAAAGGTCGGACGGGCCATGTAGTTTGGATTTTCGATCAGAATCGGAAGTCGGGTCCCTCTCACCTGCAGCAGCTCATCCCAAGATTTTTTAACTGCGGTGAATCCAGGTTTTTCTTTTCCTTTGAGCGTTGGAACAAAGGCAAACCAAACGATGGAGGATGTATTTTGCTGAGCTGCAGCTCTTGAATTTTGGGCTTCGATGTACAAATTGACTTTGCCTTGCACCGGCTTGAATGGGATTTCCCGGGTTACTTCCCCTTC
>JGI12547J11936_1000443_pt1 | contig 11180 bp, 9 predicted proteins | sample LakEriepJuly2011_2_FD_11936 | JGI IMG/M metagenome (IMG submission 11936)
AGAACTGCCAGAGCTAAAGGTTTAAGTGAAAGAGTGGTTCTACTTAAGCACACGATGCGTGCGGTGCTGGCCCCAATTACCACCAGTGCTGGCTTAGATATTGCTGGATTAATAGGTGGTGCAATCATTACTGAATCAATTTTTAATTTACCCGGTTTAGGTCGAATGACATTACAAGCAGTCTATGAGTTTGATCTATCGGTAGTGTTGGCAACCACAATTTTGGCCGCAAGCGTGGTGATCACGATGAATCTAATTGTTGATATTGCCTACGGGTATTTAGATCCTAGGGTGAGAATGAAGTGAAAAACCTACTTGAGATTAATGATCTAAAGGTCACCTTTCCAACTGATGATGGCTTTGTTAATGCGGTAGATGGTGTCTCGTTAACTGTTGCTCCAGGTGAGACGGTGGCGATTGTTGGTGAATCAGGCTCTGGAAAAACTGTTACATCCCTATCGGTAATTGGTCTACACAATCGTAAGGTTACCCAGCTATCTGGCTCAATTATGGTCAAGGATAAAGATGAGAGTTTGGATATTGTTTCAGCCCCAGTAGATAAAATTCGAGACTATCGTGGCCGGGTAGTTTCAATGATCTTTCAAGATCCAATGTCATCTCTTCACCCCTACTACAAGATTGGCTCACAATTAGCAGAGGCCTATCTAGTTCATAACCCTGGTAAAAAAGAGGCGGCTAATAAAAAAGCGATTGAGATGCTGGATTTAGTTGGTATCTCTGAGCCCCAAATGCGGGCGCGAGAGTATCCGCACCAATTCTCCGGTGGTATGCGCCAGCGGGTAATGATTGCAATGGCATTGATGAATGATCCAGCGCTGTTAATTGCTGATGAGCCAACTACCGCACTTGATGTGACGGTGCAGGCACAGATCTTGCAATTACTAAAAGATTTACAGAAGAAATCAAATATGGGAATTTTGCTGATTACTCACGACTTAGGTGTAGTAGCACAGGTAGCAGATCGAGTCTCAGTCATGTATGCCGGTCGCATGGTGGAGCAAGGGAATGTTGATGATATTTTCTATTCACCACACGCTCCCTACACACTTGGTTTACTTAAATCTGTTCCCAAAATTGGCGCAAAAAACTCTGAAAGATTAAAAGCCATTCCAGGTCAGCCGCCATCACTAATCAATCTGCCAAAGGCATGCGCCTTTGCCCCAAGATGTGAGTACACCTCACTTGCTCCAGCTGGAAGTTGTGAATCTGTCAGACCTGATCTAATCGGTTTAACTGCCTCACATAAATCAAGGTGTCATGTGCCAGAGGAGAAGCGAGATAAATTATTTGCAGCCGAGATCAAAGGGGCGCGTGCATAATGAGTACTCCACTATTAAGTGTTCGAAACCTGCAGAAGCACTTTCCAACCTCAAGAAATGTTGGCTTCAAAAAACAAAAGCTGCAAGTTAAAGCGGTTGATGGCATCTCATTTGATTTAATGAAGGGTGAAACCTTTGGCCTAGTTGGTGAATCAGGCTGTGGTAAGACCACAGCAGGTAGGACTATTTTAAAGTTAATTGAACCAACCGCTGGTCAAATAATTTTTGAAGGTCAAGATATAACTAAATTACGACCAGGATTAATGACGCCGCTGCGCTCGCAGATGCAGATCATCTTTCAAGATCCATTTTCGGCGTTAAATCCGACGACAAACCGTGGGCAAGATAATCTCGGCCCCATTTGAGATTCAAAAGGTGACACCTGCTGGTGGTGTAAGAAATGAGGTATCAGCATTAATGGAGCGGGTGGGATTAAATCCTGAGCATTACAACCGCTACCCACATGAGTTCTCTGGTGGCCAACGGCAGCGAATTGGAATTGCCAGAGCTATTGCTTTAAAACCAAAGTTAATCGTGGCTGATGAGCCAGTATCTGCCCTAGATGTTTCCATCCAAGCCCAGGTAATCAACCTAATTGATGATCTGCAAAAGGCTGATGGCATCTCAATTGTCTTTATTGCCCACAATCTTTCCGTTGTTCAGCACATCTCAGATCGGGTAGCAGTTATGTATTTGGGCAAGATTATGGAGCTAGCTAAGACTGAGGATTTATTCACAACACCACATCATCCTTACACCACAGCCTTGTTATCTGCAGTTCCGCAGCCAGATCCACGGGGTGAGCGAAATCGAGAGCGAATAATTTTAAAAGGAGATCTACCATCACCGATAGATCCACCAGCAGGATGTGTATTTAATACCAGATGCTGGAAGGTAGCAAGATATTTGCCGCAGTAAGACACCAGAGTTATTAACTGTTGGAAAATCTCAGGTCGCCTGCCACTTCCCTGAGTAATTACCAGATCCTTACCCGCTCACCAGCTGGCATAAAGTGTTGGTCATTGTTATTNACTGAAAANGCCAGATAAAACTCATCTAGATTAGCCACAATCTGATTACACCTAAACTCATCAGGGGAGTGAGGATCAGTAGCGATGCGCCGTTTAACCTCTTCGCTTCGATACTTACCTCGCCANGATTGNGCCCAACCCATAAAAAATCGTTGTGCGCCAGAGTAATCATCAATTACTGGTGGCTGCTTGCCAGCAAGTGAGAGCTCATACGCCTTATAAGCGATAGTTAAGCCACCCAGATCNCCNATATTTTCACCCACCGTCAGCGCGCCATTGACCTTCACCTCTGGGGCATCGGTTGGGGAAAGTTGGTTGTACTGATCAATTAATTTATTGGTTCGCTTTTCAAACTCACTTCGGTCTTTATCATTCCACCAATCTACTAAGTTGCCATCGCCATCATATTTAGAGCCCTGATCATCAAAGCCATGACCGATTTCATGACCAATTACCGCACCAATTCCGCCGTAATTGGCAGCATCATCCTCAGCTAGCACATCAAAAAACGGTGGCTGCAATATGCCAGCAGGGAAGACAATCTCATTCATCCCTGGGTTGTAATAAGCATTTACTGTTTGTGGGGTCATATGCCACTCAGTTTTATCAACTGGTTTGCCAATCTTGGCATACTCATAATCAGCAGAGAACTTTGTGATCCGCTCAAGATTTCCCAGCAGATCACCTTTGGTAATGGTTAACTTTGTGTAATCCCGCCACTTATCTGGGTAGCCAATCTTGGGGGTGAACTTTTCTAACTTAATAAAGGCCTTTTCTTTTGTCTCCTGACTCATCCAATCTAAAGATTGGATACTAATGCGGTATGCCTGAATTAGATTTTTCACTAAATCAACCATTCGATCTTTGGCGGCCGCGCCAAAGTGGCGTTGAACATAAATCTCACCCACCGCCTCTCCTAACGCACCTTCAACTAAGCCCACAGCACGCTTCCACCGCTCTTTTAACTTAGGTATGCCAGATAAGGTGGTTGCATAAAATGCGAAGTTCTCATTGACAAAAGGTGAGCTTAAATACGGACTCGCTCCCGATAACAGATGCCAGGTGAGCCAGGTACGCCATTTTTCTAGATCAAAATCTGCCAATAATTTATCCAACCCCGAAAAAAAGGAGGGCTGGCGAACAATTAACTCTGCCAATACCGCAGGTGGGGTTTGTGATCTTTCAATCCAGAGTGGCCAATTAAATGCTGGGGTAATTTCACTTAGCTGAGCAAAGCTCATCTTGTTGTAGGTAAGGAGTGCATCTCGATCCTTCACCTGATCCCAATGATGGGATGCGATCTGGGTTTCAAGTGCTAATAGATCATCAGCTCGCTGCTGCGCATTATCAATTCCAGCAAGTTCAAACATCTTCTTTACATGCGCGATAAAGGCGACCCTGATATCTGCATACTGCTCTTCGCGGTAGTAAGCCTCATCCGGTAGTGATAGCGCAGATTGACCAACATATAAAATGTTTTTTGATGAGTCCTTGTCATCAGTTGATACATAGGAGTAGAAAAGACCAGATAATCCCTCTAATTCAAATCTGCCAAGTAATTCAAAAAACTCTGTTGCAGTTTTAAATGATTGCGCAGCTGCTAGATCTTTTGCAATCGGGGTGAGGCCATCCTTTTCAATCTGCGCCTCATCCATATAGGTGTTATATAAATCGCCAATTTTTTGGGCAATGCTGCCAGTTGGTGCTTTGCTATTTGCTTGGTCAAGAATTATCTGCTTCACCTGTTTTTCAGCCTGTTGGAAAAGCTGATAAAAAGCACCATCACTGGCTCGGTCCTCTGGGATTTTTGATTCCCTGAGCCAGGTGCCATTCATAAATCGAAATAGATCATCTTGGGGACGGATGGTTGGATCAATATGTTTAAGGTCTAGGCCACTTCGCATAAGGGGGTTAGCCTATCTTTTCTTAAATTAATTTTTGGCAATAAAAAACCCCGCCATTTGACTGGCGGGGTTTTTTAGTAAAGATTGTTCGTTACGCCTTCTTCTTACGACGACGACGCTTTGGAGCAGCCTTAGCTGCCTTCTTACGACGACGACGCTTTGGAGCAGCCTTAGCTGCCTTCTTACGACGACGACGCTTTGGAGCAGCTTTTGCTGCCTTACGACGACGACGCTTTGGTGCAGCTTTTGCTGCTTTCTTACGACGCTTTGCAGCCACGTATTTCTCCTATCAAAGTGGTTCGATCCGTCACCGAACCTGTTTCAAGGATAAGCGTGGCACTAAATGGGAAAAGAGTCCACTCATTTGGCAAAAAATATGGAGCGTGTCGCAACTTTATTTAATTGGATTTTTATGTCAGTTTTCAAAAAAATTATGGAGTTTATTGCTCATAAATTGATAAAAATACTGGTGAGTTAATTATTTGGTGCAGTTTTTCGTTTTTTTGCCTCTGAAATTGCAAATTTATTGGTTTCGCTGTCATATTTTCGAAAATCTGGCAGTAATGCGGTGAAAAAACAGACAAAACCAATGCAAAGTAAGCCACCTGAGACCACTGAGGTGCGAAGTGAGGTGCGTTCGGCGGTAAAACCGGCGCGAGTTTGCCCACCTAATGGTCCAACTGAGTAAGAGATAAGTTCTACACCAGCTAATCTGCCACGAAACTCATCTGGAATGGATTGATTCCAAAGAACTGAGCGAAATAGCGCCGAGACCATGTCGGAGGCACCAGCCAAGATTAGAAAAAGCAAAATCAGTGCCAGATTATTTACCAATCCAGCCAAGGTAATTGCTACCCCCCACCCAAGAGCTGCTAAAAATATTGCCCGGCCATGTTTGGTATAGCTTTTAACCCAACCACTAGTCACTGTTACTAGCAATGAACCGATAGTGCCGGCGGCGTAAAAGAAACCAAGTGCCCATGGTGCATTTACCTGATCTGCCCAAAACGGAAATAGCGCAGTTGGCATTGCAAAAAACATCGCAGAAAGATCCACCAGATAAGTACCCATTAAATCCTTGCGGCTGGTGGCGTATTTAACCCCTGCTACCAAACTAGAAAATGCTGGTTTTTCATTGACCTCAATTGGCGGCACACTTCTAACTCGGATCAATATTGCTAAGGATAAAAAGTAGGTAAGAATGTCCAAGATGAACCCAGCTGGTACTCCTGCGACCGAGATTAAAACTCCAGCTAATGCTGGCCCAGCGACCATGCCAATCTGCCAGCGCAAACTCATTAACGCACTTGCTGCTGGTAGATCTTTATGTTCGACTAATCTGGGCAGAATCGCATCCGCACTTGGTCGCTGCAAACCATCAACTGCTGAAAAGAGTGCGGCCACAATATAGATCAGGGCTAATTTTGGCTCTGGTAATAGGGCGTTAATTAACAATATTGCAGATAAAAATAATGAGGCAAACTCTGTTGCCCAGATCATTTTTTTGCGATCCATATGATCTGCCAGCACCCCACCGTAAAGACCAAAAACCACCAGTGGAATAATCTCCACCAAACCAATTAAGCCAACTGCTAGGAAGGAGTTAGTTAGCTCTTTCACCTGAAAGGGCAGAGCCACATAGGTGAACATGGAACCAAAGTAGGAAATTAATCCAGAGAGCCATAGCCGGCGAAAATCTGGATACCGCTTCAGGGGTGAAAAATCTATTGCCAGATTTGCTTTCAAAAGCCCCCCAGCAGATATTTGATTAGTTAAAGCTTTGTTCTGCAGTAGGAAATCTACCCGCTGCTACATCTTGGGCAAACTCACTCACCGCATCATTCATCTCTTTGCGCATATTTCGATACGCCTTCGCAAGTTTTGGCATCTTGGCGGTTAATCCCATTAGATCTGTCCAAACTAAAACCTGGCCATCGCAATCAACCCCAGCGCCAATGCCAATGGTAGGAATGGAGATAGCGGTGGTTATCTGCTTTGCCAGTTGTGCAGGTATTGCCTCCAATACGATGGCAAAAACTCCAGCTGCTGCCAATGCTTTGGCATCATTAATGATTACTTGCCCATCATCACCGCGTCCTTGCACCTTAAAGCCGCCAAGAGTATGGACTGATTGTGGGGTCAGACCAAGATGTCCCATCACTGGAATACCAGCTGCAATTAACTTCTCAATCTGTGGCACCACCTTCGCACCGCCCTCAAGCTTTACTGCGCCAACCTTTGCCTCTTTAAAAAATCTTATCCCAGTACTTAATGCCTGCTCTGGGGATGCTTCATAGGAGCCAAATGGCAGATCTGCTACCACCATCGCTTTGCTACTTGAATTAACCACCGCCCGGGCCATGGGAATTAGCTCATCAACAGTTACTGGAATTGTGTTTTCAAAGCCTAAGAAATTATTACCAGCAGAGTCGCCCACCAATAAAACTGGAATATTTGCACCATCAAAAATCTCCGCAGTGATCTGCTCATAGCAGGTCAGCATTGCAAATCTTTCACCCGATCGTTTTTTGGCAGCTAAATCTGCAGTGGAGATTCGCACACTTTGAGCATTGCTCATACTTACTCCTTTTAGATCAAGGCCTATAAATAAGGTCCCTGTCTTTGCTAGGTAGGGATGAGTTTAACTTAACTGCCAAGATCCCACCACCTGAGGTACTCTTGAAAAGTGAGCCAGACCGGACAGATCAGAATCGCACTTGCCCAGATCAACCCAACTGTTGGTGATCTAAGTAAGAACTCTGACCTAATATCAAAGTACGCCTTTGATGCTGCCAACGCTGGCGCAGTAGTTGTGGTCTATCCAGAGATGGTCTTAACTGGATATCCAGTTGAGGATTTAGCAAACCGACCATCATTTAGAGCCGCTTCAATCACAGCGGTGAGCGCCCTTGCTACTCGAATTAATAATGAGGGCAATGGTGATTTAACCTTATTAGTTGGCTATCTTGGGCAAAGTGATACTGGGCGGCCACAAAACTGCATTGCAGTTATTTACCGCGGTGAGATAGTTGCCACCTATATCAAGCACCATCTGCCAAATTATGGCGTCTTTGATGAGTATCGAAACTTCTCACCTGGAAATCACTCATTAGTAATTCGAGTATGCGGTGTTGATATTGGTATTGCAATTTGTGAGGATATTTGGCAGAACGGTGGCCCAGTTGCTGAGCTGACCAAACGCCGTATTGGCTTATTACTTGTGCCAAATGGCTCGCCCTATGAGATCAATAAAGATGATGCCAGATTAGCTTTAGTACAAAAGCGGGCGAATGAGGTTGGCGCACCACTTGCCTATGTCAATATGACCGGTGGCCAAGATGATTTAGTTTTTGATGGCGACACAATTGTGGTTGGTCCAACAGGTGAGGTAATTGCTAGAGCCCCACAATTTGAAGATGGGTTGATGGTGATTGATTTAGATGTCAGGCTCACCTCATCTGATCCAGATTTAATTATCTCTAATCCACCAATTTTAAAGTATAAGAAGCTGCAATCTGGTGTGGCTAGAAGGCTGGGAGATCTAGAGGAGATCTGGCAAGGATTAGTAGTTGGTCTTCGTGATTATGTGGAGAAAAATAATTTTAAATCAGTAATTCTTGGCTTATCTGGCGGCATTGATTCAGCTTTGACTGCAGCCTTAGCAGCCGACGCCCTTGGTAGTAATCGAGTTTATGGGGTGGCACTACCTAGTAAGTACTCATCTGCGCACTCACTTGCTGATGCGAAGGAGCTTGCGATAAATACCGGTTTAAATTATCGAATAATTGAGATCACTCCGATGGTGGCAAACTTAATTGAAAATCTACATTTGGCTGGAGTTGCTGAGGAGAATCTGCAAGCACGGGTGCGGGGGATTACCTTGATGGGATTATCAAATCAAGAGGGACATTTAGTTCTTGCCACCGGTAATAAATCTGAATTAGCAGTTGGTTACTCCACCTTGTATGGCGATGCTGTTGGGGGATTTGCGCCAATAAAAGATCTGTATAAAACACAGGTTTGGCAGTTGGCAAAATGGCGCAATGAGTTAGCGATCTTGCAAGGGCAAACTCCACCTATTCCAATTAACTCAATTGAAAAAGAGCCAAGTGCTGAGTTGGCACCAAACCAAAAAGACTCTGATTCACTGCCCCCTTACACAACACTTGATCAGATCTTGGCAATATATATAGATCAAGATGGTGGCAGACCTGCTGCGATTGCTGCCGGTTTTGATCCGGCCTTAGTCGATAAGGTAGTTAGGTTGGTAGATCGGGCTGAGTATAAAAGGCGGCAGTATCCACCAGGGACAAAGATCTCAAGTAGGGCATTTGGTAAGGATCGAAGATTGCCGATTACATCACATTGGAATGAGTCTTAATCTCATTTAAGCGTAATTGTTAAAACACGCAAATGATTTGCAATTAGCCTTAACTCAATTGGTACTTTAGATTTAGCCCATGATTAAATCAATTCATAAGTGGCTGTTTACGCGCCGCCGGGTAATTGATTTTGGTCTTGCAACATCTTGTAGCTGCTAATACTTTCTTTAACCTCATCCCGCTTTGCCCTTTTTTTCAATCAACCAATTAATTTTTAGGAGAAATAAATGAAGATTTACAACGACATCACTGAGATTTTCGGAAATACCCCGCTAGTTAAAATTAATAAAATTATGGATGGCGCCGCCGCGAATGTTTGGGCAAAGCTTGAGTTTTATAACCCATCTGCAACTGTTAAAGATCGCCTTGCAATTGCCATGGTTGATGCCGCTGAAAAAAGTGGTGAACTAAAGCCTGGTGGCACAATTGTTGAGGCAACCTCTGGAAACACTGGAGTTGCACTGGCTATGGTCGGGGCAGCCCGTGGTTACAAAGTAATTTTATCGATGCCAGAGTCTGTATCAAAGGAGCGTCGTAAATTAATTAGAGCTTACGGGGCTGAATTAATTTTAACTCCAGCAGCAGAGGGAATGAAGGGCGCTGTTGCAAGATCTGAGGAGCTAGCAAAATCTGGCGCTGTAATGGTTCGCCAATTTGAAAATGCTGCCGGTCCTATCATTCACCGCCAAACAACTGGTGAAGAAATATGGCGAGACACTGACGGCACAGTTGATGTTTTAATCTCTGGAATTGGAACCGGTGGCACGATTACCGGAACAGGCCAACTACTCAAAGAGCGCAAATCAAGCATTAAGGTGATTGGTGTTGAACCAGAAGCATCACCTATTTTAAATGGTGGCGCTCCAGGCTCACACCCGATTCAAGGAATTGGTGCAAACTTTGTGCCACCAGTATTGGATCGAAATGTTTACGATGAAATTTTAGATGCCTCTGCTGCGAATGCAATTAAGTATGCCCGTCGTGCAGGCAGTGAAGAAGGAATCTTGGCTGGTATCTCATCAGGTGCTGCGCTTTGGGCAGCTTCGGTTGTGGCAAAGCGAGCCGAGTTTGCTGGAAAAAATATCGTAGTAATCATTCCTTCATTTGGTGAGCGTTATCTTTCAACTGTTTTGTATGAAGATTTAACAGATTAAATGATCAAAGGCATAGTTGAAGATATTGATACTGCGCTAGCTAAGGATCCAGCTGCGCGTAATCGATTAGAGGTTTTACTTACCTACCCAGGATTGCATGCGGTTTGGGGATACCGGATTTCGCATTTCTTATGGCGAGTAAAACTTAAATTAATTGCCCGTATCTATTCAAATTGGATAAGGGCGGTGACTGGTGTTGAGATTCATCCAGCTGCAAAAATTGGTAGAAGATTATTTATTGACCATGGTATGGGAGTGGTAATTGGTGCTACTGCTGTGATTGGTAATGATGTAATGATTTACCATGATGTCACATTGGGCGCTCGCACCAATGAGCCAGGAAAGCGGCATCCCACAATCGGAAATAATGTTGTAATCGGCTCTGGGGCTAGAGTTTTAGGTGATATCTCAATTGGTGATGGTGTAAAAATAAATGCCAACGTAGTAGTAACTAAGAGCGTGCCGGCTAGGACTATGGTTGATTCATCGGAGTTTTTCGCCATCTAGCCCCGCATAAATACCCCTAAAACTTTGCAGTTAACATAGCCGTAATCATTATCGGCTTTAATAACATCATGTCTTCCCACAGTGATTTAACTAAGCAGCAGACTTTTGTGCAGCGCACAGTTGAAGAGCGAAATATTAGATTTATCCGTCTTTGGTTTACCGATGTATTAGGATTTTTAAAATCAGTGGCAATTGCACCAGCAGAGTTAGAGAATGCATTTGCTGAAGGTATTGGTTTTGATGGTTCTGCAATTGAGGGATTTGCCAGAGTTACTGAGGCAGATATGTTGGCAAAGCCAGATCCAGCAAGTTTTTCTATCCTGCCATGGCGAACAGAATCTCCTGGGGCCGCGAGAATGTTTTGTGATATCGCACTTCCTGATGGCAGCCCAGCCTCAGTTGATCCGCGCAGAGTTTTGCGCCAAACATTGGAAAGAGTGGCAAAGCTTGGTTACACCTGTTACACCCATCCTGAGATTGAATTTTTCTTATTTAAAGATGAACCAACACCAGGCCAAGAGCCAGTACCAGTTGATTCAGCTGGTTACTTTGATAACACACCTTCAGTGGTTGGTCATGATTTTAGAAGGCAAGCAATTACCTTGCTTGAAGCAATGGGAGTTTCAGTTGAGTTCTCCCACCATGAGGGTGGACCAGGTCAACAAGAGATTGATCTGCGGTATGCAGATGCACTATCAACGGCAGATAACATCATGACTTTTAGGCATGTGATCAAAGAGGTGGCACTAGATCAAGGATTTTTTGCATCCTTTATGCCAAAACCATTTACTAATCATCCAGGCTCTGCAATGCATACTCATATTTCATTATTCGAAGGTGAAAAAAATGCTTTTTATGAAGA
>JGI12547J11936_1000445_pt1 | contig 11163 bp, 10 predicted proteins | sample LakEriepJuly2011_2_FD_11936 | JGI IMG/M metagenome (IMG submission 11936)
AAACCTAGCTTTATGGATTTTGCGGGTAGTCTAGGTTCAGTCTTATTACAATTTTTGCCCTTCTAATACCCAGTTCATTAATCTATCATTATCTGCGGTGAATGATTATGAAAATCTTGTTCTATGCAGCTTCGTCTTAACTTAGGATACTAACTAAGAAGCAATAATGGCACAGAAGGGAAAAAGATAAATGTCAGAAAATCTTAGAAGTAAAGCTATCACACAAGGGGTACAAAGATCGCCTAATCGCGCGATGCTTAGGGCTGTAGGTTTTGAAGATGCAGATTTTAACAAAGCCATTGTCGGTGTAGCCAATGCCTATAGCACCATTACCCCTTGTAACATGGGGATAAACGAACTGGCACAAAGGGCGCAAACCGCGATTAAAACCGCTGGTGCAATGCCCCAAGTTTTCGGGACAATTACCATTAGTGACGGCATTTCCATGGGAACAGAAGGGATGAAATACTCCCTCGTTTCACGGGAAGTTATCGCTGATTCCATAGAAACAGTCTGTACTGGGCAAAGTATGGACGGTGTATTAGCAATTGGTGGCTGTGATAAAAATATGCCAGGGGCAATGTTAGCCATGGCGCGGATGAATATCCCTGCTATCTTTGTTTACGGTGGTACAATCAAACCCGGACACTATGAGGGTAAAGATCTAACCGTCGTCAGTTCCTTTGAAGCCGTTGGTCAATACAGTGCTGGTAAAATTGACGAAAATGAACTGTTAGCAGTTGAACGCGGTGCTTGCCCCGGTGCGGGTTCATGTGGAGGGATGTTTACAGCCAATACCATGTCTTCAGCTTTTGAAGCCATGGGCATGAGTTTACCCTACTCCTCCACCATGGCTGCTGAAGATCCAGAAAAAGCCGACAGCACCGAAAAATCAGCCGTTGTCCTCGTTGAAGCTATACGAAAACAAATATTACCTCGGCAAATCATCACCCGCAAATCCATAGAAAACGCCATTTCCGTGATTATGGCTGTGGGTGGTTCTACCAATGCAGTATTACATTTTCTAGCGATCGCCCGCGCTGCTGGTGTTGAACTAATTTTAGACGACTTTGAAACCATTCGCGGTCGTGTTCCCGTCATCTGTGATTTAAAACCCAGTGGTAGATATGTAGCCACCGACCTACACAAAGCCGGCGGTATTCCCCAAGTCATGAAAATGCTATTAGCCCATGGCTTGCTGCATGGTGATTGTATCACCATTTCCGGGCAAACAGTCGCCGAAGTCTTAGCAGATATCCCCGCAGAACCACGGACGGACCAAGACGTAATTCGTCCTTGGCATAACCCCATGTATGCCCAAGGACACTTAGCCATTCTCAAAGGCAACCTGGCCATAGAAGGGTCAGTAGCCAAAATTACCGGAGTCAAAAAGCCTGTAATTACAGGACCCGCGAGAGTATTTGAATCGGAAGAATCCTGTTTAGAGGCAATTCTCGCCAAAAAAATCCAAGCTGGGGATGTTATAGTTATCCGCTACGAAGGACCAAAAGGCGGACCCGGTATGAGAGAAATGTTAGCCCCCACCTCCGCTATTATTGGGGCTGGTTTAGGTGACTCTGTAGGCTTAATTACCGACGGACGCTTCTCCGGTGGTACTTACGGCATGGTAGTCGGTCACGTTGCCCCAGAAGCGGCTGTAGGTGGTAACATCGCCTTAGTAGTAGAAGGTGATAGTATTACCATAGATGCCAATGCCCGGTTGTTGCAACTGAATGTATCAGCAGCAGAATTAGCTACTCGTCGCGCAAATTGGCAACCACTTCCACCCAGATATACGAAAGGGGTACTGGCAAAATATGCCAAACTTGTAGCTTCCAGTAGTGTGGGTGCAGTAACAGATTTGGACTTATTTGCTAATTAGTAATTATATGAGATCCCCAACTTCTTTGAGAAGTCGGGGATCTGAAATTTAGTATATTTGAAGATTATGCAGCTAAATTCAAACTTATCAGCAACAGTTACTCAACGTTGGCAAATATTGAAAAATGGTATTAATCAAAATTTAGATTCTTTCACTCAATCTATACAACAACAAGCGACAAAAACAACTGATAATACTAAAGATTATTTAGAAAATAATTGGCACAATGTCGAGAAAATTACTAATAATACATCAGGAGTAATTCAAAAAACTATTAATACATCTGTGCATGATTTTTTATCACAATATCCCTGGTTCTTCCAAGTATTAGAAATATTCACATGGGGAATAAATCACCCTGTCAGGGGTGGAATAATTTTATTATTTACAATTGCAGTGATTTGGAGTATCATTAAAGCAATTGTTAGAATCATAGAAACTGCCAGTTGGTCAATTTTAAAAATTCCTTTTATATTACTACAAAAATTATTAAAATCTCTTTGGATAACATTTCCTAAAGTGGGAATTTTCGGCATTGGGAAAATTCAAAGTAAACAGCAACGGTTAGCTGAAATTTCCCAGCGTTTAGAAGTTATTCACAACGAACAAAAAGCACTATTACAAGAAGCTGCTAAACTCATGAAATCAGATCCAGAAAATATGATGACTAATTCTAACGGTCAGGAGACATCTGTTTAATTATCTCATCTTTTTGACCAGATACAAAATTAGCAAACCGGACAGCTAAAGGTGGTACAAAGAGAAAAGGACTACTAAAACCGGAAAATATATGTAGTCCTGAAAATTCAGAAATAGCACCAATTAAAGGCAATTTATCCTGAGTAAATGCCACTAAACAATGATGCCATGTTCCTGGTAAATTTCCTAAACTTGGTAATATGTTCGTAATACTTTCTCGTAACCATTGTTCACTTGCTGTTGAGTTAATTTCCGCTTGCGGATTTGTTAAAACTCGGCTAATTTGACCTATGCGTAAACTCCCGTCCAGAAATTGCACCACACCAGCATCTAAAATTGGTGATACTATTTCATGATTCGGGTTATCCCATAATTCATCAATTTGAGTAGATTCTGCTTCTTGTTGAAATCTTTGCAAATTTGCGGGTGATACTAAGCTATGTAATTGAATATCTGTAGATGGTATTTCAATGATTTCTGCATGAGAAAAATATATTTTCGCAGCAATACCCATTGATTTTAGTAGTTTACGAGTAATTCCTCCAGCACAAATCACAACATTATCACTCTGAAAAGTATTAGTATTTGTTTTCACACCTGTACATTTTTTCGTAGAAGTAGTTACTAATTCTCTAAATTCCCCAAATTGGATTTCTCCTCCTAAATTTACCATTGCTTGAATGTAAGCTTGAGTAATTTTTTCTGGGTGAACATGACCATGTTTAACAGTTAATGCACCAGATATAGCTTCGGGGCTTAAAAAAGGTTCTAATTCACAAGCTTCTTGAATACTAATTAAACGCGGAGGAATAACAACATCTTGATAAGATTTAGCCATTGTTTCGGGATTAATATCTACAGGAATAGTCATTAATAAATCTAATTCCCGAAATTGAGTATCTGCATTTAATTCTTCTGATAATATCCGATGATAGGTTAACCCTTCTGTAGATAATTGTTTTGTAATTGCTGTTGTTGCTGACCAAAAACTAATGCCACCATAACTATAACGGGTAGCATTTTGGGGTGTTTGGTATTGTTCCAACAAAAGTACAGAAAATCCAATTTTTGTTAATTCATAAGCAAGTGCAGCCCCAGTAATTCCCGCACCAATAATAATCCAGTCGTAAGTTTTCATAATTTAGTAAAAATGTATATTGCACATGAATTATTAAATGTTTTATTCATTTTAATGAAAGCAAGAATTCTTTTGTCAGAAATTCATCAGCAATTTTTCCATCAGTGGGTAAGTATATACAAACTTGAATATCTAACTCTTTTAAAAACTTGCACATCAATGGTCCAACATCTTGCCATTGTAAATTACCAAGTCCACAACCTAAAGCCGACATTGCCAAAGATTTTATACCTTGTTGTTTATAATTATCCTGAATCCATTTTAACACCAATCCACTTATCTCAGAGTAGTTACTCAACTACGTAGAAGTTTTGCTTCTATACTAGGACTTAAGTAACTGAGCTTTACGCTTACCTGGAAAGGGTGTAAAGTCTATTTATAATTCCTAGTGTTGATGACTCAGCAGCTTACAATTAAATAGACTGAAATTATAAATATCATAACTGCTTGACAACGCTTTCAATTAAACTATTTCAGAGTATTTAAAACGATGAATATGCAAGAACAACCTAACGGTGCAGATAATAAACGCGCTGACAAGACAGAAATCGCTCTGCATCTAGATTCTGAATTAATAGAGCAAATTCAACATCTCACTAATGACCCCAGTAAAGTGATTGAAGTGGCTATCCGTCAATGGTTACGCGGTGATTTCACCAGAGATGATGAGTTAACACGTACACCCCTACGCACACCCGTTCCCCCTCGTGGTGAATGGAATGATTAAAATCATCCGACAAGTGTCAACAAATAATAAGAAATGTAAAATTTAATGCCTTGAATGCCATAAAGGTCAAAAATCCACAGTTTAAAAATGGGAAAGCTGTAAAAGTTTATGCCAGAATTCAAGTAGCGTTAGTTTGACACTCCCCGTGTCTTTAGACCGGGGGGTGTCAATAAACAGAATTACCAGAAATATTCGCCGAACACTAGATTTAGTGAAATTAGTGGTTTTGTTGATAATTGTTTACAGGTTGCCAAATTATGGTAGAATAGTGTACTGTTGTTGAAGTGAAGTNATAAATCAATGACTAAACTAAAACTACAGGGTTAAAATCCAAGTAAATAAGCGCCTTTGGCCGATTGGGGAGGCAACGAACTCATAATTCGTCTTCAGGCTGGTTCGATTCCAGCAGGGCGCACTTTGCAAAATCCNAACTATAATAAATCACGNTTTTCAGGTTTTTGCCTGTTAATTGCCCATTCTATCTGTCGTAAAATCCCCCTTAACATTCTCACTTCCGCAGTTTGTGGATAAGCACGATTATACAGGTAGCGGAATTTTTCCATGCGACTAGCTGCGGTATGAGGATAAAGATAACCAATGGACAGCAATAAAGATTCCAATTGTTGATAGTATGCTTCCATCGCATCTAACGGGGCAATTTCTGAAACAGGTATATTCTCTTCTATAAATAAGTCTGTAGATTGTGACAATTCATAACAACAAATAGAAACCGCAGTAGCTAAATTCAAAGATGGATATTCTGGATTAGTGGGAATAAAAACTAATTTGTGGGCATAATTTAATTCTTCATTAGTTAATCCCCTATCTTCCCTGCCAAAAATTAAAGCTACAGGCTTTTCTGCTGCTGCTAATAACCAGGGTAAAGCGGTGCGAGGGGTTTCTAGAGGAATTTCTCCACTGTAGTCCCGTCCCATGGTTGCAATGGCACGGACACAGCCCTGTAATGCTGCTGGTAATGTATCTACTATGATCGCAGATTCTAAAATGTCTTTGCCACGAACTGCCATTTTTATAGCATCCGAGGATGTGCGATCGCATTGAGGATTGACTAATATTAATTTAGATAAGCCAAAATTTTTCATAACTCTGGCCACTGAACCTATATTCAATGGTCCGGCTGGTTCTACTAATACGATAATTACGTTATGGCAACTGGGTTGTATATTAAAACTTTCTATCATACTTATTTACTTTTACTGGCTCTAATCATCATAATTCAACATTTAATGCATTCATTATCTATATGCAAAACTAGTGGTTTAAGTAAAAAAATATGGTTCTACCGTTCCCCTTGTGATCAAACATCCTTTTGATATATCCAAAACCATTGGTATACATGGGTTTGATATAAATTAATGAGCGATAGCGAAGCGCTCCGTAGGAATCGCTATTTTTGAGGAATATTAAAGCCTCAAACCTAATCATGATAGTGGTTTACGCCATATTTTTTCCGGGAAGATCATCAAGGGAGCGGTAGAACCAAAAATATCAAATACTAGAACTTATGCACAATATTCAAAAGTTAAAAAACCTTGGCAAAACTTTGAAAAATATCAAGTCCTGCCAAGGTATTTAGTTACAACCCACATTCCAAACTTCAAAAAGTAGTATACAAAAACTACATTTACGACTAATTAAAAACTAGAATTTGTAAAAACCAATTAGCCACCAATAAATAAATTATATAAACCAAAAATAAAGCTTTTTTATTATGTTTAAAAAGCTAGTAAGACAGTTTATTTTGAATTTTTCAGCCAGTTATGCTCTCCACAAGACTATTCAAGAGGGAATTATAGATTCGGCAACTAACATAACAAATAGTATTTTTGACAAGAATTAGGTAGGAATTGCAATATCCTACAATGTTCATCCGTTAAGTTAAGAATCCTATCCACTACTTGTGTGATTATTTTATTCCTTCTCCTATTAAATGTTCTATGGGTTTATCTTGAAAAAATCAGGGAATAAATATAATGATCTTGATACAAAACCTAGTCCATTCAGAATGATTGCTTTGACTACTTCGCCTGTATTTACAAAAGAAGGGAACAGGGAACAGGGAACAGGGGACAGGGAAAATTACCTGTTGATAGTTGGGACAAGCCTTTGGAAAGGGTGATTACAGAAAATGGAGATTAGGTCATTATTAAATAATTTAAAATTCACAATCTACAAGGCGATATCAGAGGTATCATTCTCCGAAAACCAGTTACACCGGGAAATTGTGGTGGTGTATTAGGTAAATGTCCTCTAGGCGCATTACTATTGAAGGTAAGGTCTGAGTAAGGCAACCAGCGGTTTTTTCGTCGCCATCCAACGCGAGTGCCAAACTTGTTGTAGATGTCAGAATTATATAACCCTGGGTTACCAGCCACTTCAATCCAGATTTGTTTTTGGACGCTAAACCCAAAACGTCTATTGGATGCTTTTACCCAATGTTTATCTATTTTCTGGAGGTCAGAACAGGAGAAATTTTGGATAGAATGTAAATCTAAATTACCTTTTTTTTCTCTGCCAGCTAATTTTAACATTACTTTATAGGTTTCTATATCAGCTTCTTTCCATTTTTTGGCTGATAAAAGTTGATCTAAATTACGAAAATCAGCTTTAGCCGTTATAAATTGAGTCGTGGATTGAGAAGTTGAAGATATTGGAGAATTTTTTTGAGCTTCTTTAGCATTACGCAACGTATCCATTAAGGATGGAGAAGAAGTAACTTTTTGTGAATGTGTTGGAGAATTAGCGGGTACAGTTGAAGGGGGGAGATTTATATAACCTTGATTAGATAATAAATAATTAATAGCATAACCACTTGTAAAACTAATAGCCACCCCTACACCTAAACCAACCATAATTTTAGTAGTAGGAAAATCTTTAGAATGAGGCTTTACTACTACAGTCTTAGCAGGTGGAATTAGTGCTTGTAATGCCTCAGTTGCATTTTGATAACGTTGACTAAAATGATCACGCACCATATTAGTTAAAACTTCTGCAAACCTATCACTAACTCGGGCATAATTACGCCAAATAATTTCTCCAGTATTGGAATCTTCTTGCAATTGTGCAGGTAATAAACCAGTTACGGCTTGAATACCAATTATTCCCACAGCATAAACATCACTAGCAAATTTAGGTCTGCCATTTGCCTGTTCAGATGGCATATATCCAGGTGTGCCAATACCTATAGTTAAGCTGGTTTGCCCTTTGGAATTAACTGTAAAAACCCCAATTTCTTTAACTGCACCAAAATCAATTAAAACAATTTTGCCATCTTGACGACGACGCATAATATTTGATGGTTTAATATCTCGATGAATAATATTTTTTTGATGAACAACTGCTAAAATTTCTAGAATTTCTTGAAGTAGTTCAATCGTCTGTTTCTCACTCAACTTTTTACCAGGAATAATCTCTCTATTCAGATCATGTCCATCTACAAATTCTTGCACAAGATAAAATTCCCCCTTTTCTTGAAAATGTGCAGCGAGTGAAGGAATTTGATCATGTTTACCCAGATTATGTAAAACCTTGGCTTCCTCTTCAAACAATCTTTGTATAATTGCTGATGCAGCAGGGTCAGGATTTCTTTTTAAGTGCTTAACTACACAATAAGGATTTCCTGGTAAAGCAGTATCTTCAGCTAAGTGAGTATCACCAAACCCACCTTCACCAAGTTCCTTGATAATTTTGTATCTACTCAGGAGTGTAGTCATCTGATTGCAATAAAAGAGATTTGACTAAAATTAAATGTATCATTAAAATTAAATGTATCATAAGACTCAATTCTGCTGATACCAAAATAGAGTTAAAGGTGAAGATATGCGATCGCTATCGCTATCTGTCAGAATGGGATAGAATATATGCTTGGACAGAATACTCTTATGTGATATTATCCCTACAAAATGCTCAAGCTGGTGAACTGCAAAGCTGGAGTCTTGATCACAACCACCAGTTTCCAGCCGAGACAATTAAACTGATAAAATTAGCAAATTTAAGTTAACATTAATACTCCGCGCTGATTCCTACAACTGCTATGCTAAATCCCAATCTGGATGAAATCCAGTTGACAAAAGACGACTACGAACGCTATTCCCGCCACTTAATTTTGCCAGAAGTGGGCATGGAAGGGCAAAAACGCCTAAAAGCCGCCAGTGTACTCTGTATCGGTACAGGTGGACTAGGTTCACCATTACTGTTATATCTTGCAGCAGCAGGTATAGGCAGAATTGGTATTGTTGATTTTGATGTTGTGGACACCTCTAACCTGCAACGTCAAGTTATTCACGGGACATCCTGGGTAGGTAAACCCAAAATCGAATCAGCAAAAAACCGGATTCATGAAATTAACCCCCATTGTCAGGTTGATTTGTATGAAACTCGTTTAAGTTCCGAAAACGCCCTGGATATTATTCGTCCTTACGATATCGTAGTTGATGGCACTGATAACTTCCCAACGCGGTATTTAGTCAACGATGCTTGCGTATTGTTAGATAAACCCAACGTCTACGGTTCTATCTTCCGATTTGAAGGACAAGCAACCGTCTTTAACTATGAAGGTGGACCCAACTATCGTGACTTATATCCCGAACCACCACCACCAGGAATGGTTCCTTCCTGTGCAGAAGGTGGAGTTCTGGGAATTTTACCGGGAATGATTGGGATTATTCAAGCCACAGAAACAGTGAAAATTATTCTGGGGAATGGTACTACCCTGAGTGGTAGACTAGTGCTTTACAACGCCTTGGATATGAAATTCCGGGAGTTGAAACTGCGTCCTAATCCTATCCGTCCAGTTATTGATAAGTTGATAGATTACGAACAATTCTGTGGGATTCCCCAAGCCCAAGCCGAAGAAGCGAAACAACAAATGGAAATTCAAGAAATGACTGTGAAGGAATTGAAGGCGTTATTAGATAGTGGTGCAAAGGACTTTGTGCTGCTAGATGTGCGTAATCCTCATGAGTACCAAATTGCTAAAATTCCTGGTTCTGTGTTAGTCCCTTTACCAGATATTGAAAATGGTGATGGTGTGGCTAAGGTGAAGGACTTACTCAATGGATACCGTTTAATTGCTCATTGTAAACTGGGTGGACGTTCGGCGAAAGCCTTGGCTATCCTCAAGGAAGCGGGAATTACTGGCACAAATGTTAAAGGGGGAATTAATGCTTGGAGTCAAGAAGTAGACGCTTCTGTTCCTCAGTATTAATAATTTTGGGCGGGATTGTTGATAATGTTTGGGAAAAACCTCTAACTATCCCCAATCTGATCTCAACAACAAGATACCCGATTTCTTGGATGATTCGGGTATCTTTTTATAGTTAATACATGGAAATATAATTTGATTTATGTATCTAATTTATACAAAAAAATCTTTAAAAAATACCAAAATTGTCTATTACTTATACTTCTTTTAAAGAGTAAGATGTCTAAAGTTTGCATAAACTTCATGGAGAATTTAGCTATAGCAGTTTCCAGGTAGGTGAGGTTAATTAACAGAATTGAGGGTAAATTTACTTTCAAAAATACTACTTTTGCAGCATCTATCATCACAGCAAATTGCCAAAACAATCATAAATTCCATTATGGATACGCTTTCCACAAATAATTCCAAGATTCTGATTGTAGATGACGATTCTAGTGTCCGTAACCTGATTCAGCGTTTTTTGAGTCGGAAATATCAAATAGAATCAGCAGCAGATGGTAAAACGGCTCTTGTCTTATTTGAGCAATTTAATCCCGCTTTAGTGATTCTCGACTGGAATTTACCAGATGCAAATGGCTATAAACTTTGCCAAGAAATGCAAAGTCGTACCAATGTGTTAGTCATGATGCTTACCAGTCGCAATGATGAAGCTGATAAAATTAAAGTCTTGGCTGCTGGTGCTGATGATTTTTTAACCAAACCATTTAGTCTAGCTGAGGTAGAAGTTAGGGTAGAAGCCCTATTAAGACGTGTTCGCTATATCCAGTCCAGTGTGTCACAACGCCTCACTTTCAATCAGTTAGCTATTAACTCAGAAGCGCGAGAGGTAACACTCAATAATAAAGCTTTAGCTTTAACTGCTTTGGAGTTTAATATCTTACATTTTCTAGCTACCCACCCTGGACAAGCATGGAGTCGTACCCAACTGATCCAAAAGATTTGGGGTTGTGATTATGTGGGAGATGGACGGGTTGTTGATGTGCATATTGGCCAACTTAGGAAGAAAATGGAAGTTGATTCTAGTATGCCGGAGTATATTAAAACGGTACGGGGTTATGGTTATAAGTTTGATCCACCAGACAACACCGCAAGTTAAATTTTGAAAAAAGGGTTGTTGGATAACTGAACAATTTAGTCAAATCTACTAATTAGTTCGGTCATGATATTGAGGCTTGATTAGATGATTAAGGTGATTAATTGGTAGATATTGGAGCTAAAGTCAGTCNGGGAATTGTATCTACTTAGGGCTTGGATAAAATCTTTAGTTTTTCTCTTTTACAGGATATTCTCAGAGTATTTCTCATCTTCTCTGGTTTTGTCCAAACTATCAGTTTAAAAATATCTATGCAAATTACTGTGATGACTTTTAATCTCCGCTATGACAAACCAGATCCTGGGGTGCGTCAGTGGAAAAAGCGTGTAGGGGCGATTGCTTCTTTAATTCAACACTACAAACCGGATTTACTGGGTACACAGGAGGGTAAATCTGATCA
>JGI12547J11936_1000447_pt1 | contig 11136 bp, 9 predicted proteins | sample LakEriepJuly2011_2_FD_11936 | JGI IMG/M metagenome (IMG submission 11936)
TTGCGCCAACATTTTTACCAATGGCACTTAAAGCCCTTAGTGATGCGGGAGTCATCTTGCATACTGATGCCACCGCCCAGAAAGTTGCGGAGAAGTTCCACATTGCAGCAACTATGGCAACGGCTGAAAACTGGTCGACTGAGTACGGCGTGCTCGAGATGAATGTGGGTGTCGTAGATTCAGTAGATGCCGCAGCTGATCACATTGCGCAATACGGAACCAACCACACTGAAGCTATTGTCACTGAAGATAAAGCAGTGGCTGCTCGATTTATCGCCCTCTCTGATTGCGCTGCGGTGATGGTCAATACCTCAACCCGATTTACCGATGGGGAACAAATGGGATTCGGTGCAGAGATTGGCATCTCAAATCAAAAGTTGCATGCACGCGGTCCGATGGGGTTAGAGGCGATGACAACTACTACCTGGATTGTTACCGGCACTGGCCAGATTCGCTCTTAAACCAAACCTTTTATAGACTCCAGTACATGAGCAGCCTCTCCCGCGATGATGTCGCAAAACTTGCAGGCCTAGCCCGGATTGAAATGACAGAGGAAGAACTCGTTAGCCTCTCTTCCCAATTTGGAATGATTCTCGATGCTGTTGCTCGAGTNCAAGAGGTAGACCTGACCGGGGTTAAAGCAACATCACATCCGCAGCTACTAGAAAATATTTCCCGCCCAGATGTTGTGCTCCCAAGTCTTTCGCCAGCAGATGCGCTCTCCGGAGCTCCGGCACAAGAGGAAGCACGTTTCCGTGTTCCACAAATTCTTGGTGAGGCAGAATGATTCGCCAGAGCGCAGCCCAGATGGCCGCTGCTTTGGCAGCTGGCTCAACTACTTCTGTTGAATTAACGAAGGCGCACCTGGATCAGATTGCGGCAGTTGATGGTCAGGTCAAAGCCTTTTTACATGTTGATGCCGATGGCGCACTTGCGCAAGCAAAGGCGGTAGATGAAAAACGTAAGAGTGGCGAAAAGCTTTCACCTCTTGCCGGAATTCCATTAGCCCTGAAAGATGTGCTGGCACAACGCGGAGTTCCCACAACTGCTGGTTCAAAGATTTTGGAAGGCTGGCGCCCGCCCTATGACTCAACAGTTGTTACTAAACTTAAAAATGCAGGCTTGGTGATATTAGGTAAGACAAACATGGATGAATTTGCCATGGGGTCATCTACGGAAAACTCTGGTTATGGCCCAACATTTAATCCGTGGGACTTAACTCGCACACCTGGTGGTTCATCCGGTGGGTCGGCAGCTGCCGTCTCCGCATTTCAAGCACCACTTGCAGTGGGTTCAGATACTGGTGGATCTATTCGCCAACCGGCAGCTCTTACCGGAATCGTCGGAGTTCGCCCCACATATGGCGCAGTCTCTCGCTTTGGTTTGATTGCATACTCATCAAGTCTTGATCAAGCAGGGCCATTTGGTCGCACCGTATTAGATACCGCGCTTCTTCATGAAGTGATGGCCGGACATGATCCTAAGGATGCAACAAGTATCAACGCACCTGTTCCAGCAGTCGTTGCTGCGGCAAAGAGCGGTGATGTGAAAGGTATGAAGATTGGTGTGATTAAGCAGCTACAAGGTGCTGGATATCAGAAGGGCGTACAAGCACGCTTTGATGAATCACTACAGGTTTTAGCATCCCTTGGAGCAGAGATTGTTGAAGTAGATTGTCCGAACTTTGAATACGCACTAGCTGCCTATTACTTAATCGCGCCATCCGAGTGCTCTTCCAACTTGGCACGTTTTGATGCGATGCGTTATGGACTTCGCACAGGAGATTCAGACGGTGCTTCCGCAGAGGCAGTCATGAGCGCCACTCGTGATGCTGGTTTTGGCCGTGAGGTAAAGCGCCGCATCATCCTCGGAACATATGCGCTCTCATCCGGTTATTACGATGCTTACTATGGAAGTGCGCAGAAGATTCGCACCTTAATCATTCAAGATTACGCCAAGGCATTTACCCAAGCTGATGTACTGGTCTCACCGACAGCGCCGACAACGGCATATAAAATTGGCGAGAAAGTCGATGATCCAATGGCGATGTATCTTGGCGATGTCGCCACAATTCCAGTAAACCTTGCCGGAATCTGCGGAATGTCACTGCCGGCAGGTTTAGCGGAAGAAGATAACTTGCCAGTTGGTTTCCAAATCATGGCACCTGCCATGCAAGATCAGCGTCTCTATCAAGCAGGAGCTGCACTTGAAGCTGCGCTACTCACTAAGTGGGGCGCACCGATTCTTTCCAAGGCACCAGTTTTGGCAGGGGGCAAATAATGGCGCTTCCAACATATGAAGAAGTAGTTGCTAAATGGGACCCAGTACTGGGTCTTGAGGTTCACGTTGAACTCAATACTCATAGCAAGATGTTCTGTTCTTGCGCCACAGAATTTGGCGCAGCGCCAAATACTCAAACGTGTCCGGTCTGTTTAGCACTTCCTGGCGCACTACCTGTGGTGAACGAGAAAGCAATTGAATCCACGATTCTGATTGGCCTGGCACTGAACTGCAAAATTGCGCCTTATAGTCGCTTTGCGCGCAAGAACTACTTCTATCCAGATATGCCGAAGAACTTTCAGATTTCACAGTATGACGAACCAATTTGCTTTGATGGCTATGTCGATGTTGAAATTGATACTGAAGAGGGTCCTAAGCAATTTCGGATTGAAGTTGAACGCGTACACATGGAAGAAGACACTGGAAAGTCGCTGCACGTGGGTGGCGCTACCGGCCGTATTCATGGCGCTGATTACTCACTGCTTGATTACAACCGTGCTGGAATTCCACTTGTTGAAATTGTTACCAAGATTGTTCCCGGAACAGGTAAATACGCACCAGAGGTGGCAAAGGCATATGTGGCAGAGCTACGCGATATCTTGCGCGGCCTGAAAGTATCTGATGTGAAGATGGAGCAAGGCTCATTGCGATGTGATGCCAACGTTTCACTTAAGCCAATTGGCTCTGATGTTTTAGGAACCAGATCTGAGACAAAGAATGTGAACTCACTTCGCTCGGTCGAACGCGCCATCCGTGGTGAAATGATTCGACATGCAGAGCTGCTCAATGAAGGCAAGAAAGTTAAGCAAGAGACTCGTCACTTCCAAGAAGATACTGGTCTGACCCTTTCTGGCCGCTCGAAAGAGCAGGCAGAGGATTACCGATACTTCCCAGATCCAGATCTACTTCCAGTAACACCTGCTGCCACATGGATTGAAGAGCTGCGCGCAACTTTGCCAGAGCGTCCATCACTACGTCGCAAGCGCATCAAAGAAGAGTGGAACGTTCCTGATAAAGAGATGCAGGCGATGATTAACGCTGATGTGCTAGATATTGTTGAAGCCACGGTATTACTCGGCGCTGATCCCACCAAGGCCCGCACCTGGTGGCTCGGTGAAATCTCTCGTATCGCCAATGATCAAAATATTGCAGTGACTGAACTTGCCATCACACCGGCAGATGTGGCAGAACTTGTCGCACTTGTTGCCGCAGGTGAGCTAACCGACAAACTTGCCCGTCAAGTTGTGGAAGGTGTAATCGCTGGAGAAGGAAAGCCAGCTGAAGTTGTGGCAAAACGTGGAATTAAAGTTGTTAACGACGATGGCGCACTGATGGCTGCAATTGAGAAAGTATGCGCCGAACAAGCAGAGACTGCCGAGAAGGTACGTGGGGGACACCTACCAGCAGCTGGCGCCCTAATTGGCGCAGTCATGAAAGAGACAAAGGGCCAAGCAGATGCTGCGAGAGTTCGCGAGCTGCTACTTGGCCACTTAGGTCAAAGCTAGTAACTAGTTAGTGCGCGCCTGCGCCTTCACTTTCAACGAGTGACTCTTTTCCAATATTGATAAAGAAGAAGAGCACGATCGCGCCGGCAAACAACATCGCGGCGCTGAACTTAAATGCAGTGGTAAATCCGTGCGTCACGGCAAATGGCTGAGCCATCTTTCCAAGCTCAGTATGTGTTGTGGCATATGCCGCAGTGGCAGTTGCCGCAATTGTATTAAGAAGTGCAACTCCGAGTGATCCACCAATCTGCTGAGAGGTGTTCACCATCGCACTTGCAACGCCGGTGTCACGACCAGAGACTCCATGGAGCGAAGTTGATGTCAGTGGAATAAATACCAGCGCCATTCCGGAGCTCATGATTAGTAGTGATGGAAGTACGTGTGTGACATAGCCAGTTTCCGGGGTAATGCGAGTGAGCATCAAGAGCCCGATGCCAGCAAAGATCAGCCCTGGAACCATCAGCGGCTTAGGTCCAATCTTAGGTAGAAGTTGTGATGCAACTCCGGCGAAGATGATGATGCCGATGGAGAACGGTAGGAATGCAAAACCAGATTTAAGTGGTGTGTATCCGAGAATCACTTGTAGGTAGAGACCCAAGAAGAGGAACATAGAAAATAGCCCGGCTCCAACAATTAGTGAGCCAAGGTATGAACCACCACGGTTACGTTCGGTAATCACGCGAAGTGGCATCAGCGGACTTGCCACCTTTGATTCAATGACTACAAATCCCACCAGCAGCACAGCTGCTGCAGCAAAGAATGTAAGAGTTAATGAATCAGTCCAGCCCTCGCGAGCTGCTTCGTTAAATCCGTAGGTGAGAGAGAAGAGTCCGGCAGTTGCTGTCACAACACCAGGAATGTCATATTTCTTATCGCCGGCAGCTTTTGATTCATGAACAAATTTTGCCGCCAAGATAGCTGCCAAGATTGCAATCGGAGTATTGACGCCAAGGCACCAACGCCATGATGTGTATTCGGTAAGGACGCCGCCAACGATAAGTCCAATCGCTGCGCCTCCACCAGAGATCGCTCCGAAGACACCGAATGCTTTGGCGCGCTCTTTTGGAACGGTAAATGTCACTGAGATGATTGCAAGAGCGGCCGGTGCCAGGAGCGCACCGAAAACACCTTGTAGTGCTCGGGAAGCGAAGAGCAAGCCTTGTGTTGATGCGATACCGCCGAGCGCCGATGCGCCAGCAAATCCAAGGAGGCCAATAATGAAGATCTTTTTGCGGCCCATGAAATCACCAATACGACCACCAAGTAGCAGCAGTGAGCCAAATGCCAATGTGTATGCGGTGATAATCCACTGCTGATTTGCATCAGAGATTCCTAAATCAACCTTGGCACTAGGAATCGCGATATTCATGATGGAACTATCAAGAATCAACATCAATTGGGATATGGCTACAACGAAGAGCGTGCGCCATCTGGTTGGGTCAAGAGCGGTATCGGTTTCTTGCTTTGACACAGGGGTGTCTCCTTTTAATTGTTTTGAGCTTGTCTCAGATCGAGTCGGTAAGGGTAGAATTCTCTCATGTCAAAGATGAAACCTCGCTCCGGGCTTGTAACTGATGGATTAGAGCGCGCCCCTGCCCGTGGAATGTTACGTGCAGTTGGAATGGGTGATGAAGATTGGGTGAAACCTCAGATTGGTATCGCATCTTCATGGAATGAAATCACTCCATGCAATCTCTCTTTAGATCGTCTTGCTAAAGCATCTCGCAAAGGAATCATCGATGCTGGTGGATTCCCAATGCAGTTTGGAACTATCTCTGTATCTGATGGAATCTCGATGGGCCATGAAGGCATGCACTTCTCACTCGTTTCGCGTGAGGTAATCGCAGATTCAGTAGAAACTGTGATGCAAGCAGAGCGCCTCGATGGAATGGTGACATTTGCTGGCTGCGATAAATCACTTCCTGGCATGATGATGGCTGCAGCTCGCCTTGATGTGGCATCAGTATTTGTCTATGCCGGCTCTACTCTTCCTGGTCAGGTTGATGGCAAAGATGTCACGATCATCGATGCATTTGAAGCAGTAGGAGCTTGTGCTCGTGGATTAATTACCCAAGATCGCGTAGACCAAATTGAAAAGGCCATCTGTCCCGGTGAGGGAGCTTGTGGCGGAATGTTTACTGCAAACACGATGGCAAGTATTGCCGAAGCAATTGGGTTAGCACTTCCAGGATCTGCGGCCCCTCCTGCGGTAGATCGTCGTCGCGATGTATTTGCCGAACAATCAGGTGCGGCAGTGGTGAATTTGATTGCCAAGGGAATCACGACTCGCGATATCTTGACGAAGAAGGCTTTTGAAAATGCCATCACAATCTTGATGGCACTTGGCGGCTCGACCAATGCTGTGTTGCACTTGCTTGCCATCGCCCACGAGGCTGAAGTTGACCTCACTCTGGAAGATTTCCATCGCATTGGTTCAAAGGTTCCACTTATTGGAGATCTAAAGCCATTTGGAAAATTTGTCATGACCGATATTGACCGTGTGGGTGGAATCCCGGTTGTCTTGCGCGTCTTACTTGATGCTGGTTATTTACATGGAGATTGCTTAACTGTTACCGGCAAGACCATGGCTGAGAACTTAGCTGATATCAAGCCGCCGTTAGCCGATGGCGAAGTGTTGCGTGCTATTGATAAGCCACTTTCAACAGATGTGGGAATCACAATTCTTGATGGCTCACTTGCTCCAGAAGGTGCGGTCAGTAAGACAGCCGGTATTGGCGTTGAAAAATTTGAAGGTCCTGCTCGGGTATTTGAACGCGAACAATTGGCTATGGATGCACTTGAAAACGGAACAATCAAAGAAGGTGATGTAGTTGTTATCCGTTATGAAGGTCCTAAGGGTGGACCAGGTATGCGCGAGATGTTGATGATTACCGGCGCCATTAAAGGTGCTGGTCTTGGTAAGAAAACACTGTTACTTACTGATGGTCGTTTTCTGGCGGCTCGACAGGGTTATGTGTGGGACACATCGCACCGGAGGCAGTTGATGGGGGACCGATTGCATTTATTAAAGATGGCGATCTGATTCGTATTGATATCGCTACTCGCAAACTTGATTTACTGGTCGATGCGGCAGAACTGGAAGCTCGCAAAGTAGGGTGGAAACCACTGCCCCATAAGTACACCCGCGGCGTCCTTGCTAAGTATTCAAAGCTTGTTGGGTCGGCATCTAAGGGCGCGGTCTGCGATTAATTTCAGTGCCCGTCCAGCAGGTGTCTCATAAATTGAGACCTGCATCTCACCTCTTGACTCACACGGCACCCGCGTTGGATAATAAGCGCATGCAAGCACAGCGTTCGTCAGTTATTTCAGTGGTGGTGATTCGATAGCGCGTGCCTTCACGTATCACGCGCCCTCAGATATCTGAGGGTTTTTTCATTTAACAAGATTAAGCACGATGAGATCAGGGAAAGGAGTACGAAGATGGCCACACATGTTCCAACAGCTAACGGCACAGCGATGACTGGAGCTACTGCGCTTGTGAAAAGCCTGGAAGCTGCTGGCGTTGAAGTGATGTTCGGACTTCCTGGGGGTGCCATTCTTCCTGCTTACGATCCAATTTATGATTCAACAATTCGCCACATTCTTGTTCGCCATGAGCAAGGTGCGGGCCATGCTGCAACTGGATATGCCCAAGTTTCTGGTCGCGCCGGAGTTTGTATTGCAACNTCAGGACCAGGTGCGACAAACCTAGTAACGCCATTGATGGATGCTTCGATGGACTCTGTACCACTTGTTGCCATTACCGGCCAGGTGCCATCTGCCGCAATTGGTACTGATGCTTTTCAAGAAGCAGATATCCGTGGCATCACAATGCCATTTACTAAACATAACTACTTGATTACCGACCCTGCCGAAATTCCTGGCGCTATCGCTGAAGCCTTCCACATTGCGACAACAGGTCGTCCCGGCCCAGTTCTTGTCGATATTGCTAAAGATGCGCTGCAGAAGATGACAACCTTTAATTGGCCGACTTCCATTAATTTAGCTGGTTACAAGCCACAGTCAACACCAAACGCGCAAGCAATCACCGATGCCGCAGCGCTCATCGCGCAATCTTCTAAGCCAGTCTTCTATGTGGGTGGGGGAGTAATCAAGGCAAATGCTGCTGCGCAACTTCGCGCACTTGTTGAACTTCTTGGCGCACCGGTTGTGACAACTTTGATGGCGCGCGGTGCTTTCCCTGATTCACATCCTTTGCATATGGGTATGCCTGGAATGCATGGAACAGTTGCGGCGGTAACTGCCCTACAAAAGGCCGACCTACTTATTACTTTAGGTGCTCGCTTTGATGATCGCGTTACCGGCAAGCTCTCTACCTTCGCACCGAATGCCAAGATTCTTCATGCAGATATCGACCCGGCTGAAATTGGTAAGAACCGTCATGCCGATGTGGCCGTTGTAGGCGACATCCGAGANACAATGGCGGCGCTTGTTCCAGCGTTGAAGGCAGCACTTGCTAAGAACAAGCCAGATCTCACCGCCTGGCTACGCCAGATGAACTCATTGAAATCAACCTATCCACTGGGCTTTGATGTTCCAGAAGATGGTTCTCTTTCACCACAACTAGTTATCCAACGCCTTGGACAAATTTCTGGCACCGACACCATTTTCACGGCTGGTGTTGGTCAACACCAGATGTGGGCTTCACAATTTATTTCTTACGAACATCCACGCACCTGGCTTAACTCTGGCGGCGCCGGAACGATGGGCTATGGCGTTCCTGCTGCCATGGGCGCAAAAGTTGCCGCACCTGATACAACTGTCTGGGCNATCGATGGTGATGGTTGTTTCCAGATGACTAATCAAGAGCTGGTGACTTGTGCACTAAATAACATTCCAATCAAGGTTGCAATCATTAACAATGAATCTCTTGGCATGGTCCGTCAGTGGCAGACCCTGTTCTATGACAGCCGTTACTCAAATACATCACTTGAATCAAAGCGCGTTCCTAACTTTCCAATGTTGGCAGAATCTATGGGTTGCGTGGGACTTGCCTGCGACCGCCCGGAAGATCTTGATAAGACCATTGAAAAGGCGATGTCTATCAATGATCAACCAGTTGTCGTTGATTTCCGAGTTCACCGTGATGCGATGGTCTGGCCGATGGTTGCAGCTGGAACATCTAATGACGAGATCATGATTGCTCGCGCCACCGCGCCCGACTGGGATTCACAGGAGCTCTAATGACTACAGCACCGCGTCGCCAGCACACGCTCGAAGTTCTCGTTGAAAACTCCCCTGGAGTTTTGGCTCGCGTAGCTGGACTATTCTCACGTCGTGCCTTCAATATTGATTCACTCAATGTGGGACCAACCCAAGACCCAACAATCTCAAAGATGGTTATCGTCGTTGGGGTAGAGGGTCACTCACTCGAGCAGGTAATCGCCCAGCTCGATAAGTTAATTAGCGTGATATCAATTAAGGAAGTCTTAACCGGCAGTAAATCAGAAGTAATCAGTACCCAACCCGACTATCAAAACTAAGCAAGAAACTACTAAAGGAGAAATACCGTGGCAACGATGTATCACGAAGACGATGCAGATCTAGCAATCATCCAAGGTCGCAAGGTCGCGATCATCGGTTACGGCTCACAAGGCCACGCACATGCCTTAAACCTTCGCGACTCAGGTGTTGATGTTCGCGTTGGTCTTAAAGAGGGTTCACCATCTCGCGCCAAGGCTGAAGCAGAAGGTTTGCGCGTTGTTAGCGTTGCCGAAGCGGTTAAGGAAGCCACTGTCATCATGCTCCTGGCACCAGATCACGTGCAGCGCCATATCTACACAGAATCAATTTTGCCAAATCTAAAGAAGGGCGATGCGCTCTTCTTTGGCCACGGATTTAATATTCGTTTCGGTTACATCAAGCCAACTGCAGATATAGATGTCTGCATGGTCGCTCCAAAGGGACCAGGTCACTTAGTTCGCCGCGAATATGCTGCAGGCCGCGGAGTTCCTGTCATTGTTGCAGTAGAACAAGATCCAACCGGCAACGCATGGCCGCTCACACTTTCTTATGCAAAGGCAATTGGTGGACTTCGTGCAGGTGGAATTCTTACAACCTTCACTGAAGAGACCGAGACAGACCTATTCGGTGAGCAGGCCGTTCTCTGCGGTGGCGCTTCCCAGTTAGTGATGTATGGCTTTGAAACTCTCGTTGAAGCTGGATACCAGCCAGAGGTTGCATACTTCGAGTGCCTGCACGAACTTAAGCTCATTGTTGACCTTATGTATGAAGGTGGAATCGCAAAGCAGCGTTGGTCTGTTTCAGATACCGCTGAATTCGGTGACTATGTCTCAGGACCACGTGTTATTGATCCACGCGTGAAAGAGAATATGAAGACAATCCTTTCTGAAATTCAATCTGGTGCATTTGCTAAGCGCTTTATTGATGATCAAGAAGCAGGTGCAGTTGAATTCAAGGCGCTACGTGCCAAGGGTGAAACCCACATCATTGAAAATGTAGGACGCGAACTTCGCAAGATGTTCACCTGGATCAAGAGCTCAAATAAGGATGATTACAAAGAGGGAAGTGCCGCGCGTGGCTAAACCCGTTGTATTAATTGCTGAAGAACTCAGCGCTGCAACACTGGATGCCCTAGGACCTGACTTTGAAGTTCGCAATTGCGACGGTGCAAACCGCGCAGAACTTCTTGCAGCACTGGGTACCGGAGTGACGCAGTGCTGATTCGCTCTGCGACCAAGATGGATGCAGAGGCAATTACAGCAGCTAAAGGCCTTAAAGTTATTGCTCGCGCAGGTGTTGGTCTTGATAACGTTGATATTCCAGCAGCAACTGCTGCAGGAGTAATGGTTGTTAACGCACCAACTTCAAATATTGTCTCCGCGGCCGAACTCGCAATTTCATTATTGCTTGCCTCTGCTCGTTTTATCTCACCTGCTCATGCTGCACTTCGCAATGGCAAGTGGGCACGTTCTAAGTACACCGGAGCTGAACTCTTCGAAAAAACTCTTGGTGTAGTTGGTTTTGGTCGTATTGGACAACTTGTTGCCCATCGCATGCAGGCATTTGGCATGAACATCATTGCCTTTGATCCTTACCTGCAGCCAGCAAAGGCGGCGCAGTTAGGTGTGGAATTGGTAGAACTTGATGAACTTCTTAAGCGAAGTGATTTCATCACCATTCACCTTCCAAAGACAAAAGAGACTGCCAACCTAATCGGCGTGGATGCGCTGAAGAAGGTAAAGAAGGAAGTTCGTATCATCAACGCCGCACGTGGTGGAGTACTTGATGAAAGCGCTCTTTATGATGCAATCGTTGAAGGTCGCGTGGCAGGTGCTGGACTTGATGTCTATGTTACTGAGCCATGTAC
>JGI12547J11936_1000448_pt1 | contig 11125 bp, 9 predicted proteins | sample LakEriepJuly2011_2_FD_11936 | JGI IMG/M metagenome (IMG submission 11936)
AGCATTACCCGTGATGACTTAGTAGAATATCATCAAACTCATTTCCGTCCTGATAATATTGTCATTAGCATTGCTGGACGCATTACACCAGCACAAGCTGAGAAATTAGTAAATAAGATTTTTGGTGATTGGCAAATACCAGATTTCCCCAAACCTAGTCTTGATTTACCAGCCATTACTGCATCACCAAAACCTTGTCTGAAACCCTTAAATACACAACAATCAATTATCATGCTGGGTTATTTGGGTCCATCAGTAACTAACCCAGAATATGCAGCCCTCAAGTTACTTGCTACCTATTTAGGGAATGGTCTTTCTAGTCGTTTATTTGTAGAATTGCGAGAAAAGCAAGGTTTAGCTTATGACGTATCTGCTATTTATTCGACTCGACTTTTTCCCGCTTCCTTCGTGGTTTATATTGGGACTGCACCAGAAAATACCAAAATTGCTTTTAATGGACTCCGCCAAGAAGTAGAATTGTTATGTACCACCGAACTGTCAGCAGAAGCATTACAAACTGCTAAAAACAAAATTATCGGTCAATATGCGTTGGGTAAACAAACTAATGGACATATTGCACAGATATATGGTTGGTATGAAATTTTGGGTTTAGGAATTGAATTTGATCAAAAGTTTCCCGAATTAATTAATAATGTCACTGCAACGGAGGCAATGACAACCGCTTGTAAATATTTACAAGCACCATATTTATCTCTCGTTGGACCAGAAGAAGCCATTCAGACAGCTACTTTCTAAAACCTTAAATTGCGTAGGTTGGGTTGACGTAAGGAAACCCAACAAAATCAAGTCTTGGAAATATTCGATTATGTTTTATCTTCACACCAAAAAGATTAAAGGCAAACAAAGCGATCGCCACAGGGTAAGATCAGCATCGGAAAGTTATACAAAAATTCTATGAAATTTAGTTTGATAGCAAGTATTCCCAACTACATGAGCGCAAATTCTTGGTATTGCTTACTCTTGTTAACCACCACACCCGCGTTAATTAGTTCCTCTGCTTTTATATCAACAGCAGCAGCGGTTAAAATTGCCCAAGTCAACACAGAAGTTAAAATTAATCGTCCTCCTCTAAACTTAGGTAGTCAGGGTGAACGAGTTACAGAACTTCAAGCCGCTTTGANGATTTTGGGNTTTTATTCAGGTGCTGTGGATGGTACATATCAACAAAGTACCATTATTGCCGTTGCCCAATTTCAGCAAGCTGCTGGCCTAAATCCCACTGGTAATGTAGATAATATCACTTGGCAAAAACTGTTTCCCAGCCCATCAAATATTATTACTTCCGCACCTAATGCTGCCAGTAGTTTTACGACTGTTCCTACCCAACCGACCAGATTCACAAAACCACTGACTACTAAACGCACCACCAATCAGCCNAATTCTAGTATTCAACCCACTCCTCTCAATCAACAAATGCCCGGTATTCAATATACTCCCGAAGGATGGCCAATTTTACATTTAGGCACAAGTGGACCGGAAGTAATTAAATTGCAAAAACAACTAAAAATCCTGGGTTTTTTAAATGGTAAAATAGATGGAGATTTCGGAAGATCCACAGAAGCCGCAGTCAAAGCTGCTCAAACTCGTTATGGTTTAAAACCTGATGGTGTTGTCGGTGGTGGTACATGGAAAGTGTTCTTGAACCGCACTTCCCAGTCACGTTAATCTTGTTCTCGTCATCAAACTATGAAGCACTTTCTTTTAACTTGGATCGGGACTGCGGTAGCATTATTAATTACGGCTAAAATTGTTCCTGGNATCATTCTCACTAGTTTTGTTGCTGCCTTAATTGCCGCTGTTGTGATTGGTTTAGTAAATGCCATTGTGCGACCAATTTTGCAGATTTTAGCATTTCCCATCACCTTAATTACTTTGGGTTTATTCACCCTAGTGATTAATGCCTTAACGCTATGGTTTGCCAGTGCGATAACTCCCGGTTATGGTTTTGAAATTCGGGGTTTTATTCCTGCTTTTTTAGGTTCAATTGTTTTATCAATTGTTTCTGGTATTATTAATCAGATTGTTAATGCAGTTGATTAAAATATCAGGTTTTCACTTTTAGCAACGGCTACTGTGATTGTTGCTGGTGCTTCTGGTAATCGGAAAATCTGTTTAGGAACTAATAACATTATTTCCGTAGATGTGATTTCTGAAGCTGCAAGAATCGCGGAAGCCTCTGCTACGCTAGATGTTCCCACTAACTTAGTAATAGTATTATTAGGATTGGGAACAAATACATTATTTAAAAGTTCGGCACTAAAGGTTTTTAAAGGTAGTTTTTCTAAGTTACAAAATTCCAATAAACCAATTTCTGAGGCTTTTTTATCAATAGTTGCAATTCCAGCTATTTCATGATATATAAGTTGATTTTCCTGAAAAACTTTTTTGATTACTAAATTAATTAATTGTTGGGAAATTCCTTTTTGACAACCAATTCCTACCCATAATTTTTTTATAACCATATTATCCACGTTCTTTGACAACACTAATAAATGGGGTTTAGAAATAGCGAGCAAGATGCCCGCACTACAAGATTGATAATATTTCTCCAGAAAAATGGCAAAGGTATTGCTATTTAACTCGAACATTTTGCTTGATATCGTCCCAAAGCCATTAAAGGAAAATACTGCTGATAAAGGTGATACTTCAAATAAAAATGGCAAGGGAAGCCCGTTCCGGTAAAGTATTCTTCATCCCAAGTACCATCTAATTTTTGTGTTTCTAACAGGTAATTAATCCCCTTTTCAATACTATCAATAGCTAATTTATCCGTAGCTTCACCTGCTGCTATTAACCCAATTAAAGCCCATGCTGTTTGGGATGCTGTACTGTCACCTTTTCCTTTTAAACTAGGATCATTGTAACTAAAACAAGTTTCTCCCCAACCACCATCAGAATTTTGTACTTTCACTAACCAAGCTGCACCTTGATTTATATCTCTAGCATATTTCAAAGGATTAATTAAAGCCAAAGCTGATAAAACGCCGCTAGTTCCATAAATGTAATTTACACCCCAACGTCCAAACCAACAACCTTCTATTTCTTGTTCCTTCAAAAGATAATCTAAAGACTTTTCTAAATTATTTGCTGGAATTGATAAATTACAAGCCCCCAACATTTCCAATACTCTAGCAGTGACATCAGCCGTATTTGGATCAATCATCGCTTTCAAATCACCATAGGGGACAGAATTGAGCCATTCTTGATCATTATCAAGATCAAAAGCCGCCCAACCACCTGGTTTACATTGCATTGTCGCAATCCAATTTAAAGCCCTATCAATAGCTTGTTTTTTTAGTTCCTCATTCCGCAATTTTGCTTGATGTAAAGCCATGACAACCACAGCCGAATCATCCACATCTGGGTAAAAACGATTTTCAAATTCAAACGCCCAAGCACCGGGTTTTCCCTGCTTGTTTTTGACATTCCAATCACCATAATCGAGAATTTGTTTCTCTATTAACCATTCTCCAGCTTTAACAATAGCCGGATCATTTGGGGCAAAACCTGAATCAATCAAAGCCCGAATCGCCCAAGCTGTATCCCATACAGGAGAAACACAAGGTTGGACACAGTAACTATTTTCTGTTTCAATGGCGAAATTATCAACTGCTTTTAAACCTCGTTCGATCACCGGATCATTAGCATCATAATCTAAACACTTTAAAGCTAACAGAGAATTTAACATTGCGGGAATAATTCCCCCCCAATCACCTGTAACTTCTTGACGTTCTAGAATCCATTTTTCTGCGGCTTTAATTCCTTCATTTCTAAAAGGAACAAAATTAATACTTTCTGCTAATTTAAAGCCATCATCAAGGATATTAAAAATATCTGACCAATCACCATTTTTTGGTAATTCCCAGCAGACATTATTTACACCTTCAGCATATAATTCATCTAAATTAATTGGCTGATCAATGTTAAAAATTGGTTTTCGATCAAAGACAATTAATAATGGTACAGTGCTAGAACGCGCCCAACTCGAAAGTTCATAAATATTGAAGAAAAAATTATCGGGTAGTAACATTACCCAAGGTGGCAAAGAAGGCAGTCCGCGCCAATTATAACAGCCAATTAAAGCTAGATGTAACTTTGTAAAAATCCGAGTTTTGCTAATACCACCTTTAGCTAAAATTAGAGATTTCGCTTTCAGCAATGCGGTATCTGTAGCGGGTACACCTAACAATCTTAAAGCCATATAGGCTTCTACAGTTGTGTTTAAATCTCCACCATCACCATAAAACAATTCCCAACCTCCATGTTCTCGTTGTTGAGAACGGAGATAATTTTCAACTTTATGTAAAGGTCTGGTTTTCTCAGTTCCCCAAATCTTATGTAATAAAACAGCTTCCGAAGTGATGGTAACATTAGACTCTAACTCAGCCCACCAATAACCATCGGGATTTTGAATAGAAAGTAGATGTTTTTGACTTGCGGCTATCGCATCAACAACTTGCTTGACTTTTATCCTATCTTGTGTTTGCATCAAATACCTACCTCAGCACCAAACAATATTTAAATAACATAACCGAATTACGAGAAAATTCTTCCGCAAAATCAGCAAACATTGTATTATATGCAAGTCAGTAAAAGAATTAAATTTGTCTGTTAAATTTTAAATTGGAGTACAGCAACAGTTATGGCAACAATTATATTCAGTTTGACCCTTCTATCCTTAGTCATTTGGTTATTTTTAATCTTATTTTGGGGGCAGTTTTGGCGAGTTAATCACCAATTAGAAGCAAATNAAGATAAAGATATTGATAACAACANCTTACCGACCGTGTGCGTAATAATTCCTGCCCGTAATGAAGCCGATGTCATTCCTGTTAGCTTGCGATCGCTCCTCCTTCAAGACTATCCTGGTAAATTCACCATCTTCTTAGTAGACGATCAAAGTAGCGATGGTACAGCCAATGTTGCCCAAGAAGTAGCCCACAACCTCGACAAAACCCAGCAATTGCAAATTGTTACCAGCACCTCATTACCCCCAGGTTGGACAGGCAAATTGTGGGCAATGGAACAAGGTTTACAAACAGCCAGTACCTTGACACCAGACTATTTTTTACTTACTGATGCCGATATAGAACATGATCCCAGCAACTTGCACCGCCTAGTTGCCAAAGCCGAGGCACAGAAATTAGACCTCGTATCCATCATGGTACGCTTACGCTGTCAAAGTTTTTGGGAACAACTATTAATACCCGCTTTCGTCTTTTTCTTCCAAAAACTTTATCCATTTTCCTGGGTAAATAATCCCAAAAAAGCTAATGCTGCCGCTGCTGGAGGTTGTATTCTCATTCACTCAGAAGCCCTAAATAGAATTGGTGGGTTGCAAATAATTCGTCAAGCCTTAATTGATGATTGTTCCCTAGCCAAAGCCGTTAAATCAACTCACGGAAAAATCTGGCTAGGATTAAGCACCCTAACCTATAGCTTACGTCCTTACGACTCCCTGAAAACAATTTGGGATATGGTCGCCAGAAGTGCTTACACACAACTAAATTATTCCCCTTTCCTGCTAATAGGCAGCCTGTTGGGAATGACTTTAGTTTATTTATTACCACCGATAGCAATTATTTTCGGTCTGGTATTGGGGAATTGGATAATTACCCTGATTTCTTTCATCGGATATCTACTGATGACTTTTGCTTATTTCCCAATTATTCGTTTTTATAAATGTTCTCCAGTTTTTGCTTTTAGCTTACCCATCATTGCTTTTTTATATACTTCTATGACAATAGATTCAGCATTACAACATTGGCAAGGACGTGGAGGTGCATGGAAAGGTAGAGTATATACCCGTTGACAAGATAAGAGAAGCAAGAGAAGCAGAGAAAGAAATTTCCTTCTCTCTTCATCCTCTTTTTTTGGCTACAGTATTGTCAGGTTTGAGAATATTTATGAATTAGATCCCCGATTTCTTAGAGAAGTCGGGGATCTTGTTAGGGGTAAATAATAATTGTGTGACTGCTGTTAAAGTTTTGAGTCCTTTTAATGAACCTGTAATTAATCGAGTCGCTGCTAGGGGTTGACGGATGAATTCCCAAGCTAAGGGTAAAGGTTGTAATGAACCGTCTGCACCAATGGCTGATGTGATATTGGGGATGTCATGATGAGCATCATCGCTAACTACTCGCAGGATGGCTATTTGTACCTGTGGAGAAACTGGTTGCTGGAAAAATTCTAGAAAAGCGTATCCTTCCATATCTACAACGTCAGCACCGGATTGTTCATATAACTGGCGTTTTTCTGTGGCTTTATATAAGAGGCGATCGCTCGTTAACCCTTTGACTAAAGATACACGATCACCAAGTTGATTATGTATATCTGCGGTGAAGGAATTATTGCCCTCTTGCAGATTTCCTTGATAAAGACAATTGTGATATAAAACAATATCTCCAATTTGATATTTTTGGCTCAAGCTACCGCACAAACCCATCATCAGCATCCGATTTGCTTGACCATGGGTGAATTGTTGTAAATATTTCCGCACTGGTTCGATTCCCATTGGTATCGCTAATACCTTGGCTTGGGAACTGGGGACGCGACTTAATCCGCGACAGACGGCTTGATATTCTGCTCCCTGGGGGACTAAGATCGTAACCATTGTTATCCTAGAAGTTCTATACTAACCTGTCAGTTATCAGTGATCAAAAGACCGATGACTAATTAATGACTAATGACTAATGACTAAGATAATAATTTTATCAGATGGTAAAGACTAATAACTCAGAATCCGCCCGCGAAAGCTTCAATATTTCCAAATTAGCGATTAAGTTTTCTTGGTTGACGGTGTGTTTTTGGATAGGTATAGCGGTAGCTGGTGTCCTGGCCTTGAGTTCCCTCAAATATGCTTTATTTCCAGATATCACCTTTCCGGTAGTGGTGGTAAATGTCCAAGCACCTTTAACATCGGCCTTAGATACGGAAGAAAAACTCACTAAACCACTGGAGGAAAGTCTCAAATCACTGGTAGGACTTGAGGATATTCGTTCATCAACTTATCCTGGTCAAACTGCTGTAGTTTCCTCTTTTGTGGTGGGTACAAATTTAGAAACTGCGACTAATAAAATTTCTCAGATCGTTAATCAATTAAATCTACCTAAGAATGCCACTAAAAAAATCATCCCTTTGAATCTGAACGAATCAGCGGCTGTTAGCTATGCCATTGAAAGTTCTTCTGGGAAGATTGATAATTTACGGCAACTGGTAAAAGATAAAATTGTCCCTAGCATAGCTAAATTACCAGGAGTTCTGAAAGTCTCTCTGTTAGGGGAAGTGAGTACGAATGCACCACCAGCAACAGCAACAAATGGATTACCCCCAGCCGGTACTTTAATCAGATTCAATGGTAAACAGGCTTTAGCCTTTCAGGTCATTAAAAAAGGTGATGCTAATACCTTAGAAGTAGTTAATCGGGTAGAAAAAGAAGTACAACAGCTAAGGTCTGGCTTAAAAGATGTTACTCTCACTTTAGCTGCTACCCAAGCTGAATATATCCGCAACGCCACCCATTCCACCATAGATGCCCTGATCGAAGCGATAATTTTATCAATTGTCGTCATCTTTCCCTTTTTATGGAATTGGCAAGCTACCCTAATTTCTGCCTTAGCTATTCCCATATCTTTGTTAGGAACATTTATCGTCATGGCGATATATGGCTTTAACTTAGAAACTATCACCCTGTTAGCCTTAGCTTTAGTCATTGGCTCGATAGTAGATGATGCCATAGTTGATGTAGAAAATATCATGCGGCATATCGAAGAAGGGAAAACCCCCCGCGAAGCCGCTTTGATAGCCACTAATGAAATTGGTTTAACTGTCACCGCAGCTACTTTGACAGCGGTAGCAGTATTTTTGCCTATTGGTTTAATGGGTGGAGTCATTGGTCAGTTTTTTAAACCCTTTGGGATTACCGTTTCTGCTGCCATGCTGACATCTTTGTTAGTAGCCCGAACCTTATCACCAGTCTTAGCTATTTATTGGCTTAAAGCTAAACCATCCAGTTCTCCTCAGAAGCAAAGTAAAATTTGGCTAGAATTTGATCAAGCTTATCGTAACTTGTTAGCCTGGTCTTTGCAGCACCGCTTGATAGTTGTTGGGTTAGCTATAAGTAGTTTAATTGCTGGTCTTGCCCTGATTCCCCTAATTCCCAAAGGATTTATTCCTAAACTTGACCGAGGAGAATTTAATATTGTCTATACTGCTCCTCTACCTAGTGTTCCTGGGGATCTTGCACAAGGGGTACAAGGAGGACTAGGACAACCAGGAGGACAAGCAGGACAAATGGAACAAATGGAACAAGAAGATAAATTAGGAAATTCTTCTTTATCTGCTGCGGCTTTGGCTGCTGCATCATCTTCTATTCCTTTAAACGATTCTTTGGATGTTGCTAAGAAACTGGAAGAAGTAGTGAGAAAGTTACCCGCAGTGGCAACGGTATTTACTACTGTGGGTTCTCGTGAAGGTGAACCAAACAAGGGGACGCTATACGTTAAACTCAAAGCAGAGCGAGAAGTGAAAACGGCAGAAGTACAAGACCAACTCCGTGCCGCTTTGCCAAAATTGGCGGGTGTAACTACAAGTATAGAGGATATTCAGTTTGTTGATACGGGTGGACAAAAACCTTTACAAATAGCTTTACAGGGTGATGATCTCAAAGCTTTGACGACAGCAGCTAAAGCGGTAAAAGCTCGAATTGAGAAAATATCTGGTTTTGCTGATGTGACTATTACAGGTGCGTCTCATCAACAAGATGGGATTTTGCAAATTGAAAGGTTGAATAATCAGCGAGTAGTTTATATCGGCGCTAACCTGGGTCAAAATTTAACTTTAGGTAATGCAACTGATCAAGTCGTAGCTGAAGCTAAAGCTGTGATGCCGGCTGGTGTGTCTTTGAATTTAGGGGGAGATTCTGCCCGTCAAAATCAGGTTTTTGGGAGTTTTGGCACAACTTTGGGATTATCGGCACTTTGTATTATTGTGGTGCTAATTTGGTTGTTTAAAAGTTGGGTAGATCCCATAGTTATTGGTCTTTCTTTACCTTTAGCAGTGGTTGGGGCGTTGCTGGCACTGCTATTTACAAAAAGTGATTTTGGGATGATATCTCTGATTGGTTTTGTGTTTCTGCTGGGGATTACTAACAAAAATGCGATTTTAATCGTAGATTACATTAATCAGTTACGGGATTCTGGACTAGAACGGACTGAGGCAATTCTTAAAGCTGGACCTGTACGTTTACGTCCCATTATGATGACAACTGCGGCAACAATTTTGGGGATGGTTCCTATTGCTTTGGGTTTAGGTGCGGGTTCGGAATTGCGATCGCCTATGGCTGTATCTATAGCTGGTGGTTTGGTAAGTTCTACTATTCTCAGCTTGTTTGTTGTCCCGGTATTCTACGCCATTTTAGATGATTGGTTTCCCAGGAAGAAGGTAAAAGGAAACGGATAAATCTTTCAGATCCCCGATTTTTTAGCTAAGTCGGGGATCTTAGTATTTTATACTATGCTGATAAAGCTTAACTTTTCCTGGAAATGTCGTCAATTTTTTTTCCTCCACTTATTCAACAAATTAATAGTGAAATCTGTGCTAATGCAGATGTTAAGTTATTCGGATTACGCCTGGATCTCATGCACTCACAAATCAACGGTAATAAATGGTTTAAGCTGAAGTATAACCTGGTAGAAGCTAAAGAGAGGAAATTAACGACAATTCTCACCTTTGGTGGTGCTTATTCTAATCATATTTATGCTACCGCTGCCGCAGGAAATCTGTTTGGTTTTCGCACTATTGGCTTAATTCGTGGAGAAGAAAATATTCCTTTAAATCCTACTCTAGAATTTGCAGTAGCACAGGGAATGCAATTAGTATATATTGATCGTCAGACCTATAAAAAACGCCATACAGAAGAATTACAAAATCAGTTAAAACAGCGATTCGGGGAAGTATTTATGATTCCTGAAGGGGGTTGTAATTTAAATGGTATGCGTGGCTGTACAGAAATATTACAAACAGTTAAAGGATTTGATACTATCTGTTTAGCTTGCGGTACAGGAACAACATTAGCAGGGATGACACTATCATTAAATCAACCACAAAGGGTGATTGGTTTTCCTGTGTTGAAAGGTGGTAATTTTCTCAAAGAAGATATCAATAACTTATTAACAAATTATCTAGCTTCTGATTTACCAACACCTGTTAATTCTCCCGCACCTTGGCAACTTATATCTGATTATCATTTTGGTGGTTATGCTAAAGTGACTAATAAATTAAAGCTATTTTGTCAAGATTTTCAACAACAACATGACATACCTTTAGATTATGTATACACAGGAAAAATGTTTTATGGAGTTATGGATTTAATCACCAAAGGGTTTTTTAAATCGGAATCTTTGCTATTAATCCATACTGGTGGTTTACAGGGGAATTAAGCGTGTAAATTAGCCTGTTCTTGTAACCAAGGATCTACAGGTTGTCCGTCTTTGCGTTTTAATTCTATTTCTATGACCATGACTTCTTTTGAACCGGGAGGTGCAGGTTTTTTGTGAAAGATAATCTCGAAATCTAAGGGGTTTTGATTATGTTCTTTTAACCAATCTTGAACTTTTGTCAAGGCAAAAAATGATTGTCCTTGAGCAAACATTTGGGTAATTTGCATTTGTAAGGTATAAGGATTAATGCGACTCATTTTTATTGACTCCTTTGGTATTTATTTGGAATTATTATCTCACGCAGAGGCGCAAAGAGGAAGATTGAGTTTTTCATTCTTCGGTGTTGAAATCTACTTTATCATAAATATCTGCTAACAAGATTTGGCAGGGAATAGAAGATAGGTTTAAGCTACTATCTTCATCTGTAAATTCAGAAAATATCCATTTATTACTATCGGTTTTAAAATACTGCTCAATGTGCATTGTGTATTGGTCAATTAAAATATATTCTTGTAAGCTGGTAATTGTCCGATAAGCTGCAAACTTTTCATCTCTATCATAGCTTTTGGTAGATTTTGATAATACTTCTGCAATCATCACAGGATTTACTAAGGTGTCTTTTCTTCCTTGTTCATATTCTAAGGGAGTTTTCACGACCATAATAT
>JGI12547J11936_1000454_pt1 | contig 11081 bp, 10 predicted proteins | sample LakEriepJuly2011_2_FD_11936 | JGI IMG/M metagenome (IMG submission 11936)
TCTCTTAAATCGTCTATTACATATTCATAAGAAGGGAAATAAGCAGTTTGCTTAGAAGTTTCTACTATTTCATGTACCGCTTGAATTAAAACTGCCTTGCTCCTATTATTTTCCACTAAGCCTTCTCTTAAATGACGCACAGGGCTAATGGTGAAAATAATTTGTAAATGTGCATTAAACTGAAGCAAATCCTCTGTCATCTTTTTTAATAAAATAGTTAATGCATCGGGTTTCATTAAATGTTTGTCAAACCAAGCAGCTGGTGCTTTATGGTTATTGGCCACTACCTGCCCTGCTGAATGAGGTGACTGACTATTTAATTGATATACCCAAGCAGATCCTAATGTAATAACAATATGATCAGCTGTTTTTAAAAAGGTATGGGCCTTACTAATTGATTCATTAATTTTTTCTAAAGCCTCCTTAGTAGTTACGCCTGAAAAACGACTATGATGCTGCCAACTATTCCAAACTTCATTGAGTTCAAAAAGTTCGGCTTCTGTATATTGTTTCTTATTAATGCAATCCGATAAGGACTGCGCCACACTCATTGGATTAAATAAAACACCATGTGGGTTTTCAAATACCTTAAATAAATGGGTATTTAATTTAGCCCCCATATTTTCTGAAAAGCAAGAGCCTATTAAAAATAAATTATCCCTGTACCCAATAGAGTTTTCAGAACGTTTTGAAGGAAGGGTTAATTTAAATTTTAAGGTACTCATCTAAGGCCAATTATTTTTGGGGAAACATTCTTTGCTTCATGGCCTCATATAAAATAATACCAGCAGCAACAGATACATTAAAGGAATCAAAATTAGTGGCCATTGGTATTTTGAAAAAATAGTCTGCTGCCTTGGCTAAATAAGGTTGTACCCCTCTGCCCTCATCTCCCATAATAATACAAGAAGGAATGGTTAAATCCAGTTCATGAATATTTTTTTCAGCGCGCATTTCACTTGTAAAAACTTGTATACCGTTTAAATGAAGTAAGTCCACTGCTTTTAGTAAACTATTCACTCTTACAATATGTATATGTTCAAGTGCTCCTGCACTACTTTTAAAAGCTTCTTCATTTAAAGCACCCACTCCTTTATCAGGAATAATTAAAGCCTGCGCCCCGCAGCAATGAATGCTTCTTCCAATAGCACCAATATTTCTTACATCGGTAACACCATCTAGCATTAAAAAAAGGGGTGTTTGTGCTTTAGCTACCACAAAATCAATGACTTCTTGTAATTCTAAATATTTTACTTTTGAAATATAGGCGATTACCCCCTGATGATTCGCCTTAGACATTCCATTTAATTTCTCAATGGGTACTAATTGTATAGGAATACTTTTTTCTCTGGCAGCATTTTTAATTTCAGTTAAGCCCTCTCCTTGTGCATTTTTCTGAATGAGTATTTTTTCAATATTGGTACCCGATTCAAATGCCTCTATTAATGGTTGACGACCAATAATAAACTTACGCTCTGTTACAGGACCACGATCTGCATTAAATTTGGGTCTTGGCTTATAGGGTCTATCTGGTCTTGATTGTCTTTCCTCCATAGAACTCAAAGTTAAACGATTTTTGATTGCATTGCATTCCATTTTAAAATGGCAGCCACTGTAATTGAATCGGTAATTTTTCCTTCCATTACCCATTGCAATGCCTCTGTAAAAGGCATTTTTTGAACAGCTAATTTTTCAGTGTCTTCTGGTTCCGCTTCTCCAGCCGTTAAGTCTTGGGCTACATAGACTACTGCGTACTCATCAGATACTGAATTAGAAACATGCATGCGTAAAATTTCTATCCAATTTTTTGCTTCAAAACCTGTCTCTTCTTTTAACTCTCTTTTAGCAGTTGTTAAATAATCGGTTCCTACGGGACAACCCCCTTCTGGAATTTCCCAACTGTATTCATTTAAAGGAAAACGGTATTGACCTACTAAATAAGTATCTCCGTTTTCATCAATGACAATAACACCAATGGCAATATTTTTAAAATGTACTTTACCATAAATACCTGGTGTGCCTGCAGGGGTTATTACTTCGTATTCAGTTAAGTTTATCCAAGGATTATCGTACACTAATTTACCACCAAGGGTTTCCCAGGGATTTTTTTCGTTCGTCATAAAATTATATTAATTAAGTGTCTATGATGTAAATCTAATTCGCCTATATCTTCTAAATAAAAAGCCCTCTCGAATCTCGAGAGGGTTTTTATAATGTTCAATGCATTTATTATTTTAAACCGAAAGCTTTTTTCACCTTCGCTACATAATCTAATTTCTCCCAAGTAAATAATTCTACTTTCATAGTCTTTGATTTACCATCGGGTGTAGTAAATGTTTTAGTCACTGTTTCATTCTTACGACCCATATGTCCGTAAGCAGCCGTTTCACTATACATTGGTGTTCTTAACTTTAATCTTTGCTCGATAAAGTAAGGACGTAAATCAAATATAGATTCTACTAATTTACCAATTTGACCATCGTTTAATTTTACTTTAGCAGTACCGTAAGTGTTTACGTTAATAGAAGTAGGTTTCGCTACACCAATGGCGTAAGAAACTTGTACTAATACCTCACTCGCTACACCAGCAGCTACTAAGTTCTTCGCAATATGACGCGTTGCATAAGCAGCAGAACGGTCTACCTTACTAGGATCTTTACCAGAGAAGGCTCCACCACCGTGTGCACCTTTACCACCGTATGTATCTACAATAATTTTACGGCCCGTTAATCCAGTGTCACCATGTGGACCACCAATTACAAACTTACCCGTAGGGTTAATATGATACTTAATGTCGTTGTTAAATAACTTAGCGTATTTCTTATACTTTGCTTTTACGCGTGGAATTAAAATTTCAACAATATCTTTTTTAATTTTCGCTAACATCTTTGCTTCTGCATCAAAATCGTCGTGTTGAGTAGAAACTACAATGGCATCAATTCTTACGGGTTGATTTTTATCGTTGTACTCAAGCGTTACTTGAGACTTTGCATCGGGACGTAAATATTTAATAGCTTTGTTCTCTCTTCTTAAAGCAGCTAATTCAATTAGAATTTTGTGTGCTAAGTCTAAAGCCAAAGGCATATAGTCGTCTGTTTCATTAGTTGCATAACCAAACATCATACCTTGGTCACCAGCACCTTGCTCTTCTTTTTTCTTTCTATCCACTCCTTGGTTGATATCGGCAGACTGCTCATGTATTGCTGACAACACACCGCAACTATCTGCTTCAAACATATATTCACTCTTTGTGTAACCAATTTTCTTGATCACATTACGCGCAATAGTTTGTACATCTAAATAAGCTTTAGATTTTACTTCCCCTGCTAAAACTACTTGACCAGTAGTTACTAAAGTTTCACAAGCTACTTTTGACTGAGGGTCAAAGGCTAAAAAGTTATCAATCAAGGCGTCAGAAATCTGATCGGCTACTTTGTCTGGATGTCCTTCAGAAACACTTTCTGAAGTAAATAAATATGGCATAGATTAGTATTTAAGGTGCAAATATATTAATTAAAGTAATAAATTGATCTATAAATCGGAATAATAGATACGTACCCTCATTCTGAACTTCTTTCTACTTCCACCCCCTAAAACAACACGTCCAGTAGCTGCCTGGTTGGCAATAGCTGTGGTGAGATAGTCCTTTGAAGGAGCTTCTTTATTATAAGGATAAGGAGGTACTAAAGTAAGGGAGTCATTCACTGGCGCAATAATTCGAAAATCGAATAGAGAGTCTTTTCTAGAGACAACTCCTTGCACATATCTACTTATATTAAAGGTATAAGAAGCTATATTATCATAGCCATCAATAGACTTATAAATTAANTTACCTCCAAACTGNGTAAAAGAGCTGGCGTTGGTGGTACCTGCAAAATCGTTAGGTACATTGCCAAAAGTCTTTGAAACAGNATCATAGGTTGCTAAGAACAAATACCTAGGAGGTAAAAATTTAGATTCTAAACTACCTGCTCCAGCNGCATCGGGCACTTGCTCTGCNATTAATTCAGCACGGTGTATAATTTTATTCGCAAAATTCTTTATACCTGGTATTTTAACTTTAACCATGGTACCTGGACTGGTTTGCACATAGACCAATGAATCATTGGCCACTTTATCCATATGTTTAGCAATTTCAGCGCCATTTCTATTACGCTTTATAAAATTGACATTTCCATTGCTATAAATACTAAACTTAAAGTTAACCACTGCTGTATCTCTTGGAGCAGTTGCATTAGTAGCAGTTGCATTGGTATTATAATAAAGCGCCAATTTAGTATTAGAATCTAGTAAGTTTATTTTTAGTAATACATTTTTATTAGCGGACTCATCTGCCGTTAATGCAAACCCTGGAAAATAGGCACGTAAAGTAGTATCACTTCTATAAGCATTATTTGAATCAAATTCTTTTAAAAATTGAGTAGCAAAACTTTTAGACAATTTAATACGGATGGTATTTTTGGAAGCCTCAAATCGGGTATACAATGAATCTCCTATTTTAGCAAAATCGACAGTGCTCTCCCCTAAATTTTGATCGGTTTTGAAATTGTATAATTCAGGATAATTAGAGGCATATAATTTATACGCATCTAAAGGTGTAGCTGCACTAATTCTTTTTAATTGAAGTTTTACAGGCTTTGTGGTATCGCCATAAAAACCTTTATAAGATAAAATTAAAATAGCTGAGTCAACGACTAAACTATCTTTACTACCTGCAATAAAAAATGGGAAAAAACTAGGCACCACTTGAAAATACATAGAAGCATTCGTGGTTCCAAAAATAGGATCGCTGGTTATATTTCCTAGCACTTGATCGTCTGATAAGTAGACCCTCATTGAATCTGTTCTTTCCAAAGTTTCGGTAATTACATCGAGTGTGGTATCTTTTGTATTGTAAGCATCCATTGAAGGAAGTAAACCAAGACCTAATTCCGAACTGCCAATTCTAGTACAAGCTGAAAAAACCAGCGTTGAAAAAAGAGATATAATAAATATTCTTATTGTGTAATTTGATACCATGAATTTAATTTGTCTTTACTTAGATGCAAGTTCGTTGTATAAATCTAAATACTCTGTTAAATCGGAGTCCCATCCGTTAAAAGGAACCACTTTTTTTCCTTTCACAGCAGAAAATTCTGATACTAATTTTTTATCAATAATATCAGATCCAAAAGTAATAGCATCAGCATAGGTAGCACCACCTCTAAATAAAGCAGCATTATTTAAATCCTTGAAAGGTTCTAAATCTTTGTCTTTAATATTGGTATTGATAATAGCCTTTGTTAATAAATCTTTATTGAACTTTTCTTCAAATGTATTTTGACCAATCGTGTATACGATTTTAGCATTAGAGAAAACAGGCTCTTTCTTGTAAGCGTGTTTTATATAGGCCGGAATTAAACCAGTCATCCAACCACTACAATGAATAATATCTGGAGGCCATCCAAATTTTTTCACTGTTTCCAAAGCACCTCTACAGAAGAAAATAGTTCTTAATGCATTGTCATCAAACCATTTTTCAGTTTCATCATGAAAAATTTGCTTGCGNTTGAAAAAGTCTTCGTTTTCTAAAAAGTATACTTGTAAACGGGCATTCGGTAAAGAAGCCACTTTAATTTGTAAGGGATAGTCGTCTCCGTCTAATTGAACATTAATTCCAGAAAGTCTAACCACTTCATGTAAACGGTGTCTTCTTTCGTTAATCACNCCAAAACGAGGCATAATACAACGAACTTCTAATCCACTGTCGTTGCTTTTTATGGCGAGCTTATTAATTACCTCAGCAAATTCGGTCAGCTCTAAATAGGGCGACATTTCTGTGGCGATATATAAGATTCGTTTTTTTTCAGACATTCCTTTTGGTTTAACTCAAATCTATGTTTGAGTGTGCGAAGGTACGTAATTGTAAGGACTTTAAGAAACAACAAAAAAGACTAATAAATACCCTCTCCCCCCTTCATTTGTAGACAATTGGTCGTAAATTGCAGAGAATTGTTTAACAGCATTAACCATGAGTAAATTTATTAAAATAGCCTTCTTCTTTTTCATAGGCATTTTATTGATTTGGTGGAGTTTACATCAAATCCCCCCTCAAGAATGGGATAAATTTACCATTGCCTTACAAAAGTCAAAATTATGGATCATTTTCCCTGTTGGACTCATACTTGGACTCTCTCATTTAGTGCGTGCTTTAAGATGGAGATTAATTATGGAACCGCTGGGATATAAGCCCTCCATTATGAATACATTTTTAGCGGTTTTAATTGGCTATTTGGCCAACTTGGCTGTTCCAAGATTAGGAGAGGTTTTAAAGTGTACCCTACTTTCAAAATATGAGAAAGTACCCGCTGAAAAAATTGTAGGTACCATTGTTGCAGAAAGGGCCTTTGATGTCATAAGCCTAGGTGTTATTTTTTTACTAGCCCTTACCCTTCAATTCAGTGTGGTGGAAGCCGGTTGGAATCAATTCAAAACTTATGGAAAAGCCGCCGGAGATGCTAGCGGAAGCAATCAAACAATCTATATCATTATAGCTGTTATTCTATTAGCGGCCATCGTAGCGTTTTGGTTTTTCAAATCAAAAATGCAAAATGCAATACTTGCTATTAAAAAAATTATTGCAGGTGTTTGGGAAGGCGTAATGAGTGCGACCAAATTAAAAAAACATAATTTATTTTTCTTCTACTCTTTTGCTATTTGGTTTTTGTATTTACTAGCCACTTATGTGGGCTTGTATGCAACAGAGGGCACTGAAAGTTCTTTTCAAACAGCCATTAGCTGTTTAGCCTTTGCAAGTATTGGTATGATTATAACGCCAGGTGGCATTGGTGCTTATGCCTATTTTATGGCAAAAGTTTTAGAGTTAAACGGAGTGGATTATACTTTAGGATTAGCCAATGGCACATTGCAATGGTTTTCACAATTCATAATTATTTTAGTTTTAGGAGGCGCTGCTTTAATTGCACTTCCATTATTCAACAAGCAAAAAAATTAAGATGAAAACGGGAGCGTCTATTGAAAAAAAAATAATGACTATTGCCACTGCCAAAACTATCATGGCTGCATTAAAAGTAACAGGCAAGAAAGTCTCTTTTACCAATGGCTGTTTTGATATTTTACATCCGGGTCATTTATTTTCATTAACGCAGGCAGCGGAGGAAGCCGATTATTTAATAGTGGGTTTAAACAGCGACGCTAGTGTTCGAAAATTAAAAGGCCCTAGCCGCCCCATTAATAGCACAGAAAGTAGGGCCATTGTACTTGCCAATTTGATTGTGGTAGATGCGGTGGTTATATTTGAAGAAGAAACACCACTTGAATTAATAACGGCATTACTACCTGATGTAATTGTGAAAGGTGGCGACTATACAATTGAGCAAGTAGTAGGTGGTAAAGAAGTAATAGCGAATGGCGGTAAAGTTATTATCAACCCTATTGTAGAGGGTTTTTCAACGACCAGTCTTATTGAGAAAATGAAAGGTTAATTTATAAATTATACAACTATGGAATTTTTACAACAACTGCAATTACTAAAGAAAAACGAGGGAAGTTCAACAGGCACGGTGTGGCAAAATAGTAAAGGTGAAATAATTGTTTCTTCTTCTCCTGTTGACAATAAAGAAATTGGAACAGTAATAAGTACTGATAAAGAAGCTTATGAAAAAATTATTACAACAGCGCAGTCTGCTTTTTTAGAATGGAGAAATTGGCCAGCCCCGAAAAGAGGAGAAATAGTTCGTCAAATGGGAGATGCCTTAAGAAAAGAAAAACAGGCATTGGGTCAGTTGGTAAGCTATGAAATGGGAAAAAGTTTACAAGAAGGTTTAGGAGAAGTACAAGAGATGATTGATATCTGCGATTTTGCAGTAGGATTATCAAGACAATTATACGGACTTACCATGCACAGTGAAAGACCTTCTCATAGAATGTATGAGCAATGGCATCCATTAGGTATTGTGGGTATTATTTCAGCCTTCAATTTTCCAGTAGCTGTATGGAGTTGGAATGCTGCACTTGCCTGGGTATGTGGTAATGTTACTGTTTGGAAGCCTAGTGAAAAAACACCTTTATGTGGTAATGCTATACAAAACATAATTGCAAAAGTATTTAAAGAAAATAATGTACCAGAAGGCGTTAATAATTTAATTCAAGGAGGACGTGAAGTGGGTGAATGGATGTCAAAAGATACCCGCATTCCTTTAGTATCTGCAACAGGATCTACTAGAATGGGTAAATTATTAAATACTGCGGTAGCAGCGCGTTTAGGAAAAACTATTTTAGAATTAGGAGGCAATAATGCTATTATTATTTCAGAACATGCCGATTTAGATATGTCTTTAATTGGGGCTGTGTTTGGAGCCGTTGGTACTGCAGGTCAAAGATGTACGAGTACACGCCGTTTAATTATACATGAAAAAGTATACGATAGTTTTGTGGCAAAATTAACCAAGGCCTATGGACAAATTAAAATTGGAGATCCTTTAGATTCAAAAAATCATATGGGCCCATTGATTGACAAAGAAGCTGTAAAAATGTATTTGAATTCTATAGAAGCTTGCAAAAAAGAAGGTGGTAAATTTTTAGTAGAAGGTGGTGTATTAGAAGGTAAAGGATATGAAAGTGGATGTTATGTAAAACCTTGTATTGCTGAAGCACTACCCCATTATAATATTGTACAACACGAAACATTTGCGCCCATTTTATATGTAATGAAATATTCCAAATTAGAGCAAGCCATTGCTATTCAAAATGGAGTGCCTCAGGGATTATCTTCTGCCATCATGACTTTAAATATGAGAGAGTCTGAATTATTTTTATCGCAAAGCGGAAGCGACTGCGGTATTGCCAATGTAAATATTGGAACTAGTGGCGCGGAAATTGGTGGCGCTTTTGGTGGTGAAAAAGAAACAGGTGGTGGAAGAGAAAGTGGATCTGACGCTTGGAAAGCCTATATGCGTAGACAAACCAATACTATTAACTGGAGCAATCATTTACCATTAGCACAAGGCATACAATTCGATTTGTAAAAACACAAACTAATATATACCTAATAAAAACAAAATATGCCCAGACCCAGTGTTACTGAATACGCCCCTTTTTATCAAACTTATATTAACTATACAAGTGGTAAAGACTATTCAATATTGGTGCAACAATACAACGAACGCATAATTGAATCTTGGAATGCTATCCCCTTAGAAAAAATAAATTATGCGTACGCTGAAGACAAATGGACAATTAAACAAATGTTTCAGCATGTCATTGATACAGAAAGAATTTTTGCCTACAGGGCAGTAGCCATTGCCAGAAAAGAACCTAATGCCATAGCTGGCTTTGATGAAAATGAATATGCCAAAAATGCCACTGCTGCGCATCGTAACTGGAAAGAGATGATAGCTGAATGGAAAGCGGTAAGACAGTCTACTAATTTCTTATTTAATTCTTTTACTGAAGAAGACTTAAAACAAAAAGGAATAGCTAGTAATAATCCAATGTCAGTAAATGCTTTAAGCTTTATTATATTTGGTCATGCCCTACATCATTTACATGTATTGAAAGAGCGATACGGTATTTAAAATTAACGATAAGCAAAAAGCCCCACGATTTCTCGTGGGGCTTTTTTTATATCTTATTAAAGTTTCAAATAATTCTAAGAAGTGAATTATTTAGTACCATAAATATGAATAGCTAATTGAACTTCAGAATCTACCATTCCAATACCATAGTTGATACCGAATAGAGTTCTATCAAAAGGCATAAATGCTTCAGCGAAGAAACCTTTATCATCTGCATTTCTGATCACAGCTGAAAAAGTAACTGGCGCTTTAATTCCTTTTAAGTTTAAGTCACCTTTAATAGTAGCTCTGTCAGCCTTTGTATATTCTACAGAACTAATCGTAAAGCTAGCTTCACCGAATCCTAATTTTGCAATGTCGAAGAAATCACCAGACATCAAATGACCTTGTAATTTCTCGCCACCACCAGCATCTGTAACTTTTAAACCAGCGATATCAATTACAAAACTACCTCCTACTAACTTACCGCCATTTACTTGAACAGCGCCAGATTTGATTGGGAAATAACCTGTATGGTAATCGCTTTTTTTAGAACCTGTAAAGTCTACTTTACTTTTTTGAGCAGTAACTTTAAAATTTACTACATCAGCATTTTTCGCCTTAGGCGCAAATGAAACCAATGAAATTGTAGCTGCAATAACTACTAAAGAAAACATGATTTTTTTCATATATGAATTTTTGATTAATTAAGGATTTGCTTCTGCTAAAATACATCCTTATGACTTATTTTTAAAAAGTAAAGATATAATTCAATGTTTAAACAACAAAATATATTTTTAAGGATAATCATTGCCTATAATCTATTATCTTCGCCAAAATTTTACTTACTATGAATTTGCACGAATACCAAGCTAAGGAACTACTTAAAAAGTATAATGTACCCGTTCAAGAAGGGGTAGCTGTTGAAACAGTGGAAGCCGCGGTGGAAGCCTATAATAAAATTGCCAGCGAAACGAAAAACAAGTTTGCTGTTGTAAAAGCACAAATTCATGCAGGTGGTCGTGGTAAAGGAAAAATAGAAGGCACAGAACAAAGAGGTGTAGCTGTAGGTAAATCTGCTTTAGATATTGAAACATTTGCAAAGAATATCTTAGGGGGTACTTTAGTGACTATTCAAACTGGCCCTGCTGGTAAATTAGTTTCTAAAATTTTAATAGCACAAGACGTTTATTATGAAGGCCCTCAGCCTACTAAAGAATTTTACCTTTCTATTTTATTGGATCGTGCTAAAGGCATGAATGTAGTAATGTATAGCACCGAGGGTGGAATGGATATTGAAGAAGTAGCACATAATACTCCAGAAAAAATATTTAAAGAGTGGATACACCCAGGTGGTGGCTTACAAGGTTTTCAAGCAAGAAAAATTGCATTTAACCTAGGTTTAAGTGGTGATGCTCTTAAAAGCTGCGTAAAGTTTGTCACTAATTTATACAACGCTTATGTTGGTTTAGATTGTGGTATGTTAGAGATAAACCCTTTATTCAAAACTTCTGATGACAGAATCAT
>JGI12547J11936_1000465_pt1 | contig 10982 bp, 6 predicted proteins | sample LakEriepJuly2011_2_FD_11936 | JGI IMG/M metagenome (IMG submission 11936)
GGCCTTTTTATTTCCCATTACCGACCACGAGGCTCATATTGCCCCCATGCGCCTCCCCACGCTCGCCCTCGCGACCCTCGGCCTGCTGAACCTAGTCCACGCTGACGACGCGCGCCTTGGCCCGCTCAAGGACCTGAACGGGTACTTCCCCTTCCCCGCCCCGAAATCCGTCCAAGAATGGGAGCCGCGCCGTGACTTTGTCCAACGCCAGCTAGTCATCTCGCAAGGCCTCTGGCCGATGCCGACCAAGACGCCGCTCAATGCGGTGATCCACGGGAAGATTGACCAAGAGGACTACACGGTCGAGAAGGTCTACTTCGAGAGCGCTCCGGGCTTATTCGTGACGGGCAATCTCTACCGACCCAAGAACATCACGGGCAAGGTGCCCGCGGTCGTTTTCCCGCACGGACACTGGCCTGATGCGCGTTTCCTCAACCAGTCCGACAAGTACGTCCGCGAGGAGATCGCGACCGGACAGGAGCGTTTCGAACAAGGCGGCAAGTCGCGCTTCCAGTCCATGTGCGTCCAGCTCGCCCGCATGGGTTGCGTCGTCTGGCAGATCGACGCCCTGAGCGATTCAGATTCAAAGCAGTTCTCACCCGAGGTCATCCATAAGTTCGCCAAGCAGCGCCCGGACATGAACCGCACCGAAGGTTGGGGACTCTACAGTCCCCAGGCCGAAGCCAACCTGCAAAGCGTGATGGGCCTGCAGACCCTGAACTCAATCCGCAGTATCGACTTCCTGCTCACCCTTCCCGAGGTCGACCCGAACCGCCTCGCGGTCACGGGATCCAGCGGCGGCGGTACGCAGACGATGCTCCTAGCGGCCACCGACCCCCGCCTCGCACTTTCCTACCCGGTGGTGATGGTCAGCACCGCGATGCAGGGCGGCTGCTCCTGCGAGAACGCCACCCTCCTTCGGGTTAATTCTGGTAATGTCGAAATCGCCGCCCTCTTCGCCCCGAAGCCACAAGGCATGAATACGGCCAACGACTGGACGAAGGAGATGGCGACCAAGGGATTCCCTGACCTGCAGAAACTCTACGGGCTCTACGGCAAGAAGGACTTCGTAACGCTGCAACGCGGCGAACACTTCCCTCACAACTACAACGCAGTCTCGCGCATGGGTTTCTACGAGGTGCTGAATCGCCATTTCAAACTAGGCCAAGCGTCGCCTATCGTCGAAAAGGATTATGTGCCGCTACCCAAGGAGAAGCTCACGGTCTGGGACGACGCCCATCCGGCGCCAAAGTCCGGCGACCCTGAATTCGAACGCGGCCTACTCAAGTGGCTGAAGTCCGACGCGGAGCAGCAACTCCTCGTTGCCGCCAAGACCCCCGAGGGGCGCGAGCACGTCCTCCGTCCGGCCATCGAAGCCCTCATCGGCCGACCCTACGCCCACGCCGGTAAGATCAGCTTCCCTGACGCCAGCACGCAATGGCGCGACTCCCACTTCCGCACCCAAGGCAAACTGCTCAACGCGACCTACGGCGAAGAAGTGGCTATCGATTGGCTGCAACCCATCAATCCGACCGGTGAGGTCGTGATCTGGCTCGATGATGCCGGTAAAGTTTCCGCCCGCCTTCCTGACGGCACGATCCGCCCCGAACTGCAGGAACTCATCGACCGCGGCATCGGCGTCCTCACGGCCGACCTCTTCCTCCAGGAAGACAAGACCCTGAAACAGACCCGCGTCGTGCCAGGCCCCCGCGAGGTCCCGGCCTACACCTTCGGCTACAACCATGCGGTCTTCGCCCAGCGCGTGCATGACGTGATGACCATCACGAGTTACCTGCTCTCGAAACGCGACGCCTCCCAGCCGGCCGTGAAGAAGGTCTCGCTCGCCGGCTTCGGCCAGATGGGCGCCGTTGCCGCTGCCGCCCGAGCCACGACCGGCAACGCCATCGCCAAAGCCGCCGTCGATACCGCTGGCTTCCGCTTCGGCCAGCTACTGGATTACCGCGACCCGATGTTCCTGCCCGGCGGCTCCAAGTATCTCGACGTCCCGGGCCTGCTCTGCGTCGCCTCGACCCAAGCCCTCTGGGTAGCCGGAGAGAAAGATGCCACGCTCTTCCCTTCCGCCACGCTTCACGCTGACGGTGCCGACGCCAAGACCGCAGCTGCGGCTTGGCTGGGTCGCTGAGCCTACCCTTCCCGTCACTTCAAGACCTTAGCGGCGTAGCCCTGCATGAGCTTAGCCTGGACCTCGTCTACCTTGCCGGTCCATTTCGGAGCCGGTGACTTCACGCCGTAAATCTTACCGAAGAAGATCAGGGCATTGAGGTAGGTGCCGACCAGCTCCGGGTGTGAATTATCGTCGCGGTGCAGGCGAATCGGCTTGGCCGAGGCGTAATTGAGCTCCCAGGCATCGCCGCACGGCACGACCGTGGCCTTATTCTCCTTGGCCACGAAATCATACCACTTACGGAGGCGGCCCTGCATCTCCTTAGGATTGGCACCGATGGCACCAGCCTCTTTAAGCGCGGCTTTGTCTTTCCAGAAATCCGCGTGCCGCGCCCACGTTTCATAGAAGTAGATTCGAGCCTTTGGACTCTTGGCGCGGATGCGCTTACAGAGCTCGGCTGCGCTTTGGACGAAGTGCTCCCGAGCCGTGGCATCCTTCTCCGCTTCGGCTGGCTCCTGACTTTGGCCCTGCAGGACGACGACATCCCAGCCACCCTCCGCGATGAGTTCCTGGCTGGGGGCCTGGGTGAGCTGCTGGTGCAAAGTCTGGCCACCGGGCGTGGCGGACTTCACCACTGGCTCCTTGCGACCGGCGCTCTTGACCACTTCCAGAAAGACATCGGGAAGCTTATTAGAACCGGTATAGCTGTTGCCGATGAACAGGATGCGCTGCGGGTCCTCGGCGAAGGCGGCCGTAGCAATCATCAGGAAGGCGGCCAGCCATGACATCGGGGCGAATCTCATGGCGGCCAGCATTCCGCGGAATCAAAGGATGACAACCCCGTCTTACCAAAGCACCGGCTGGGTGACGCCGATATTACGCTGCACTTCGGGGTCGGTCGGATCGGACGGAAGCTTCTTCCACAGGTCGAGATAGGCGGTCTCACCGAACTGGCGACCAGCGAAAAGCAGGCTGGGCTGACGGGCCGGCCAACCCTCCCAAGCCTGGACGTCGGGCTTGAGCGTCCATTTGGATTTGTCAGCGAGAAACGGATAAAGGAAAGCCACCGCCTTACGGATGCCGCGACCGTCCGGCAGCGTGAACTCCCAGAGGTTGTCCTCCTTGGTCGAGAGCACCTGGCAAAGGAGCACCATGTTATCCAGCTGGAAGATCGAGTAGCCGTAGGGCTTGGTGCGGGCGAGCTCGAGCGGGAAGCCACCGTCGACAGCCATCTGCTTACCCACGAAGACTTCCTTGTACTGCTTACGGCAGGCGGCGAGCTTCTCTTGGTCGCCGATGAAATCAGCGTAGACAGCGAGCTGCAGATAAAAAGCGACGGCATGGTTATTCTTCGCCGCGGCCTCTTCCTTGCCGTTCTTGCTGGTGACCATCCACTCCGCCAGTTCACGGAACCACCCGCGCAGATCTTTGGCCATACCGGCCGGGAAAGCGGGCGAACGCTCGAGGGCCTTCACGGACGCAGGTACTTCGATGAGATGCAATGCGTCGATGATGCCGATACCGCGGCCTGGCGAGACGCCCGGGACGGCCTGCGCGAAATCAAGGTTTGGATTCATGCGTAGCTTGGCGTCCAGGAAGAACACGCGGAGTAGCTCAGCAGCCTTCACGGCATACTTGTCGTCACCCGTGACCTGATAAGCGGCGGCCAGAGCCGAGACGGAATCACGCAGGGTCTTCACGACCAGGCGATGCTGACTGAAATTCTCCGGATTGGTCTGCCCGTCGCGTCGGATGTACGGGAGGCCATTCGGCTTGGTGGAATCCGGCCACCAGTAGTCGCCGTTCGAATAAAAGTCGTTGGCCCCACCCTCGCTCAGCTTGGCCGGGAAGGAGGTGATACTGACCGGCGCCTGCGTCAGGGCCTTCTCGGCAGCCTTCAGGATACGCTCGCGATCAATCGCCGCGACGTCGACGCTGACTTTGGGCGAGACGGGCGAACTGGCGACGACGGCGGTCACCTTGGCGGCCGGAGCAGCCTCTGCCTTGGCCTTAGACTTGGAGGCGGGCTTCTCGGCCTTGGGCTTGGCGCCATCAGCCTTCGGAATGGCTTCGGTCACGGCCTTGTTCTCGACGTTCAGGAACTGAGTACGGCGTCCTTCGGAGGAAGCGCTGAAGACAGCCTTGTGACCGGTGACCTTCGCGCTGATTTGCGCCCGACCATTGTACATCTGAACGACACGGGAGCCGGTCGAGGTGCCGAGATTATCGAGTAGTTGACCATCACCGACCATGCCGAAGCGGACGATATTGGAGCAATCGAGACATGGCACGCCCTCGGCATCAGCCATCCGCGCTTCGATCGTGACGATGCCATCCTTCTGACCGAGCTCGGTGAGGGTGAGTCTGGCCGGCTTACCCCAAGCCTTCGACTGGTATCCGACCGTAATTTCATCGGCGAGCTCGCCAGTCGCAGACTTGGCGACGGCGCGCAGCTTGTTCGGACCGTCCTTAAGGACGACGTTCCAGCGCAGACCGGCGGCTGGGAAATCCTGGCTGTCACGCTTCTTGACGCCGAGGCTCTTGCCATCGGCGAAGAGTTCGACCTCAGCGCAATTGGAATAGACCCGGATCTCCTTGGCTTCACCAGGCTTACCCCAGCGCACCGGCCACTCATGGCCGAGGAGTCGCACCATGGGCTTCTCCGCCCAATAGCTCTGGAAGACGTAGTAGCTTTCCTTCGGGGTGCCGTCGCGTTCGACGACGCCCTTTTGGTTCACGCGCGGCACTGGATTCTCCGGACGGAGCGGCGTGGCGAAATCCTTGAAGATCCACTGGGCGCTACCGGTCAGCCACGGCATCTTCTCCTGCTCCTTGAGATGCCAGTCGAAGAGATTGATCATGTAACTCTCGGACCAGTCACCATCCTTGGACATACGAACCTTGCCGCCGCTCTTCTTGTAGGCCTTCCCCTTCTCGGCCGTGCCTTCGCCCACGGCGACTTTGGCGATGATCTTTTCGGGCTCTTCGGAGAAACGGCGGGCGTGGCTATCGCCACCCCACTCGGCGTGGAAGAAATGCTTGGTGTCCTTAAGGGCCCTCTCGGCGGAAGCGGCATACTCAGTGTAACGACCCGAATACCAGCCGGCCCAGATACTCGGGGAATAGACGTCGACGACGTCCTTGCAGAAATCGCAGCGGCGAATCGTCGTCGGACGGGAAGGATCGAGCTGATGGGAGAGGTCGTTAAGCTCCTTCATGAAGGCGCGGATACCTTCCTTGTCCTGCTTTTCAAAGTCACCGGGCCAATCGTTCTCATTACCGAGGCCCCACATGATGACGGACGGGTGATTGCCATGCTGCTCGATGAGGGCCTTGAGCATGTCGCGACACTGCTGCTTGTAACGGTCTCCGCCGATACCACCGCGGCACCACGGAATCTCTTCCCAGACTAGGAGGCCGAGTTCGTCGCAAAGCTTGAGCACCAACGGCGCCTGCTGGTAATGGCCTAGGCGCACGAAATTAGCGCCCATGTCCTTGATGGCGACAAGCGTCTGACGGACGACCTCGTCCGGTACGGCGGCGGCCACGCCGGTGTGATCCTCATGGTAATGCGTGCCCTTAAGCAGGAGGCGTTCGCCGTTAATCTTGAAGGGGCCATGCTCGACCCATTCGACGCTACGGAAGCCGAACGATTCAGCGACGACCTGTTCGCCATGCTTGGAACGCAGGGTAACAGTCGCACGGTAGAGCTGCGGGGATTTAGGCGACCAAAGGGCTGGATTCTCCAGGGCGAGCTTAGCGGTGATGACGCCCAGGGAGGCGGAAACTGGCGCATTCTCAGAGCGGTAGGCGACTTTTCCAGCCGGATTAGTCACCACGACCTCGCAGGTAACGTCGTCGGCCAGCGCCTGCGGATTAGACAGTCGGACCTGAATGGCTACCTCGCCCAAGGAACCTTTGACGGTGGCGGATACGCCGACGCGGGCGACCGAGATGGCGGGCACGTAGATGAGGCTAACATGGCGATAAATGCCGCCATAGCGATTGAAGTCACTGAGGTCGGAGGGAATGCTCTCGGCATCACGCGAATTATCGCAAAGTACCGCGACGGGCACCTCACCCTTGAACTCCGGACGGGCGGCCGCCTTGGCTGCTTCATCGGTGATATCCACCGTCCACTCGTCGTAACCGCCGACATGGGCGCCGACTTTGGCCGTATAAACGTAGACCTCGGACTTCTGTCCGGCGCCGTCGAACTTCAGGAGCGTGCGACCATTCGGATAGGGATTGGCGACCTTGAGCTTGGTGCGATACCAACCGTGACCCTGATAGTAGCGGACGTCCGGATCAACGGAGTCGCGACCGTTGAAGCAATGCGGCAAGGCGACGGGGGACCAAGCGACGTTATCGCTCGCGGCATCGCCGCGCCAGACCTCCCAGGTGCTCCCCAGGGTGCCTTGGTAATATTCCCAGCCAGTAGACAGCCGCTGGACGGTCTCCACGGCGGAGGACGAAACGGCAAGGAGGACGAGAAGAAGACGGATGAACGTGTTCATGGCAAATCCCGTCAATTAGCCTGCATCAGCCTTCGGGTTTCAACCCCAGACCCCTTAATTATCCCTTAATAATCGGCCAAGAGACCTCACTTTTCGGCAATCCCCCAGACTTTCTCGATGACCTTGAGCATACCGGGGTCCTTCGCCTGCAGTTCGGGCCGGTTGAACGGCTCGAAGTCATTACGATCAAAATACGACTCCGTGCTCTCGGCGAAATACTCCATCTGGTTGTTCATCGCATACGCCTTAGCCGGCTTATCGACGAACTTCTCACCGGTCCAACGCTTCACGGCGTCATAGGTTCCCGCTGCCTTGGCCTTCTGATAGGCACCAAGGATATCGGGATTCTGATAACCGCCCGGGATGACTTGGTCGTGGTAGGCGTGCGCGAGCTCGTGCAGGACCAGCACAGGCATGCGTCGGATCTCGGGCTCGAGGCGGTCGACATTGGTAAACTCAATCGCCTTGGCCAAAGCGATCTCGCGACCCGCCTGCTTCACCCACGCTAACCCACCGTGATACTCGGCCGTGCCCCGTCCGCTTTCATAGGGTAGCGTAAAGTTGATCGGCACAGAGCGGAGCCGCTCCACGGCCTTAGCCGGAATGAACCTTTCAACCTTAGCGAGCTGCGCATCGAGCAGGACGACAGCCTTCTCGACAATCGCCGGGTCTCGGGCAATCAATCGCTCGTCGATGCGCAACGTCCAGCCGCGCACAGCGCGAACCTGACGGTCGCGTCCGGCCATCTGCACGGCGGCCTTGCCGAGGGCGTCGCCAACAAGGAAATAGGTCTCGGCATTACCGAACTCATGATGGCCATGGCCAGGATTGGGAGAGTCTTCCGCTTTACGGACGAAATCACGGGTCGGGACGAACACGACGTTGTCCTTGAACTCCGGATATTCCGCCACGTTGGCCTGCGCCTTACGCAAAGCCGTCCACTCCTTTGGCGCGTCGACCCAGGCACCGGTCAGCTCGCCGACAATCACCGGGAGCTTCGGCGCACCGAACTCCTTGCGAACGTCGCGGATCAAGTGAGCCAGGTTCTGCTCATACTCGGGGACGGCGGTCTTGGGATTCACGCCGTCATTCCAACCCTGATACCAGACGAAGCCGGCCAGCTCTATCGGGGAACCGTCGTAGGACGGAAAATCTTTCTTCAGGTTGGCCAGAGCCGCCCGGACCTCGGCCACCATCTTCGTGTAATACGGACCGACCACGCCGCCCGCGCTCGGCGGACGGAAATCACGGTAGAGGCTCTTGCCTCCCCAGGCGGTCTTGATGAGCAGGACCTGATCGCGATAGGCCTCGCCGACGACGTGCCCGAACTGATACTCAGGCCCGAAGTGATGCTTGCCGCCGTAGACGGCATAGCCGACGGAAAGACCACCAGCGAGCAGCGGCTGCTTCTCGCGCTGGTAACGCACCCAGACGTCCTGACGTACGACCCATTTGCCGTCCTTATCGCGTAGATGGGCATAGCGCTCGGCGTTGCCCGGGCGGGCCATCACCTCGACCAAGGTTCCCTTCCCTTCGTTGTAATCGCGTCCGGTCAGGTCGACGACCGACTGACCTTCCATATTGGACTGCCCGGCCAGGATGAAGACCTTCAGCTTCCGGGCCGGTTCAGCTGCAAAGCACAAGACGGACCAGCAGAGTAAGAACGGGGCGAATCTCATAACGAACTTATCCGCCCATCTCCGCTCCCCCGCAAGCCCATCCCCTAGCCCGCTTTCAATTCTGCCCTCGATTCAGCTCTCGTTTCAGCCATCAATTCAGTCCTCTTCTCCTCCGCCATGCCCCCCTTCCCCCTCTCTGGCCTCGCCGACGAAGCCGCTGACGATATCGACGGCCAGATCGCCGCCCATCAGGCCCTCGGCTGGAAGGCCCTCGAGCTCCGCCTGCTCAACGGCAAACAGTTTTCTGGCCCGGCCGTAAGCGACGACGAGTTCAAGCAGGCCATCGAGAAAATCGAAGCTGCCGGCATGCGCGTCAGCAGCTACGCCTCCGCCATCGGTAACTGGAGCCGTCCGATTACGGGCGACTTCGCCACCGACCTCGCCGACCTCCGCGTACTCATCCCACGCATGCAGCGCACCGGCACGAAGTTCGTCCGCACGATGAGCTGGGTCCGCGGCGAAGTCTCGGAAGACGCCTGGCGCGACGAAGGCGTCCGTCGTTATAAGGAGATGGCTAAGCTCGCCGCCGACGGTGGCATCATGCTACTCCACGAGAACTGCGAAGGCTGGGGCGGCCTCTCGGGCTTGCACGCCCGTCGTTTTATCGAAAGCGTCGATCATCCGAGCGTCCGCTACCTTTTCGATATCGGTAACACCGTGTCCTACGGCCAGGAGACGATGCCATTCTACCGCGAGATTATTCCCTATGTGGAATATGTCCACATCAAGGACTGCCGACGTAATCCGGCCGGAGGCAAGAGCAGCGCGTTCACCTATGCCGGCGAAGGTGACGCGCTCGTCCGCGAGATCCTTACCGACCTCATCGCCCGCGGCTATAAGGCTGGCGTCTCCATCGAACCGCACGTCGCCAGTATCGTCCACCTCGGCGAAGGCACCAAGGCTTCGCCACAAGAACGTTTCAATTCCTACGTCCGCTACGGCCAGGGCCTCGAGAGGCTCCTGGCCGAGATCGTCGGCGGCGGGAAGTGATTTGGCTGGCTCTCCGACCCTGACCCCTCCTCCCTTCTGCGCATGTCTTCCGAACCGACTCCTCCCTTCGACGGCCCCCAGCTGGGAGATACCGTCGACGGCCTCACGCTCATCGCGGTCGGCATCCGGGACACCTTCACCGAAGTCCTCCCCGCCCACCGCGACGCCTTCACCCTCCTCAACGAATGGATGAGCGGCATCCGTCTCTATGAACTTGAGGACGCCCTCGATCTCGACGCCAACTTCTGGGACGAGCTGCTCGACTGCGACTACGAGGTCGGCGAAGGCGAAATCGACGGCGATAAGCCCGGTGAGATGGTGACCATCTACGACGTCTGGGTTGACGAAAAGGAAGCCGACGCCTGCCGCAACAAGCTTTGCGCCCGCTTGGAAGAACTGAAGTCTATTGCAATCGAGATGCTGCCCCCCGGCCTGCACAACGCCGCCATGACGCATAAGTTGCCGACCGAGACGCTCAAACTACTCGCGCAGCTGGCCGACTGATCCGACGGCCTAACGCCGCAGGTGCTTGTCCAGGAAGGCTAGGATAAGTGCCCGCGATTCCGTGGAATCGAACTCTTTACCGCCGTGCCCAGCACCGGGCAGTAATTTCAGGGTCGACTCGACACCAGCTGCCTTGAGCGCCGCATGCAGGCGCTCGCTCTGGTCAACCGGGACGGACGTATCCGCGGAGCCATGCATGATCAGGAACGGGACGTCGTCCTTCGTCACCTGATGCAGGGCGCTGACGGCCTTCGCCTTCTCAGGCTGGTCCATGACGATGCCCCCGAGCAACATGGCGCCATTGGCTTTAGCGAGCTCGGCACGCGTGCGCTTTTCCGAAAGGACATTCGGCGGCATGGTCAGGAGGTCGGTCGGACCATACAGGTCCACCACGGCCTTCACCTTGTCTTCCGGGGGTAAAGTCAGCGTCCCCCAAAGAGCAACCACGTGGCCGCCGGAAGAACCGCCCATCGCGGCGGAACGCTCGGCATCATAACCATACTTACCTGACTCCTTGCGCAACCAGCGGAGCGCTGCGATCGGGTCTTCGATTTGCGCCGGCCAAGGATGCTCGGGCAAGAGACGGAAATCCAGGCTCGCAACGGCATAGCCCTTGGCGGCCAGCCATGACACCGGACATCCGGCCTTGGTACCGTTCTTCCAGCCACCACCATGCACCCAAATGACCAAAGGCATCGGCGCGGAGGGCTTTGCTGACGGACGGTAGAGATCCAACTTAAGGCTGACGCCCTTTGGCTGAGCATACTCGAGGTCACGCACGACCTCGACCCCTTCCGGAAGCTTGGTGGCGGCGCCATAGGCGGATGTGGCAAGCAGTCCGAGGGCGAGCAAGGTCCTCATTTCTTATTGGCCTTAGCTTTGCCGGCAGGGCTTTTCTTAATGAGCTGGACCTCGACGTCGTTCTTAAGGTCGGCACCCGGCGTACTGCGACCGCGCGCGATAATCTTCTCAAGCTCGGCCTTCATGGCGGCCACGCGCTCGGGAAATTCTGCCTGGAGATTCTTCCGTTCACCAGGATCTTTCGAAAGATCGTATAGCTGCACAGACGGTAGGCTGGCTTCTTCGGCACCCGGCTTCGGCGAACTCCAACCGCCCGAACCGGCGCTGAGCAGGAGTTTCCATGCACCGTCGCGGATCGCGAAGCTG
>JGI12547J11936_1000467_pt1 | contig 10980 bp, 10 predicted proteins | sample LakEriepJuly2011_2_FD_11936 | JGI IMG/M metagenome (IMG submission 11936)
CACTTCCCCAGATTCAAGTTCCAACCGCCGATCCTGATTGGGTAGCAACGTGGAAGAAACTTGGAGAACGTGCGTCAAAGGTAGTCGCTGAGTTAGCCACATGGTCTGAAGAAACTATCGCTCGTGACTTTGCAGCGGCTCTTCCAGCAGGTGTATCTCTCTTCATCGCATCTTCTCGACCAATTCGTGATTTCGAAGGCTTTGCTCACCCTCGAAAGGGCGTACAAGTCTTTGCTAATCGTGGATTAGCAGGTATCGATGGAAACATTTCTACAGCACTTGGTATCGCCTCACGATCAGAGAAAACTTTTGCAGTGCTTGGCGATCTTGCATTTCTACATGATGTGAGCGCACTTTCACATGCAGGTAATCCTGATTTGCGATTGTTCGTTATTGATAACAACGGTGGCGGAATCTTCTCAACACTTCCACAAGCCGGAGTTGATGGATTTGAGAAGATTTTCGGTACTCCCCACGGTCGCGATATCCAAGCAATCGCAACATCTTTTGGAGTTAAGACCTCAAAGATTTCAACAAGTACCGAGCTCGCGAAGTTGGTCGCAGAACCCGTCAAAGGATTTGAAATTATTGTTGTTCAGGTTCCCTCACGCCAAGAAAATGGCGACTATCTCAAGAGTATTTACGCAAAAATGGAATCACTCTAGAGCGCTGCGCATTGGCGCAAATTTTGCATTGCTCTCGTGAAGTTCTTTCTCTGGATTTGATCCTGAAACGATTCCGCAACCTGCAAAGATACGAATTGTTGTATCTGTGACCTGACCACAGCGAAGAGCGATTCCGAGTTCGCCATCTCCGCGTGCATCAATCCAGCCTACTGGCCCTGCATAGCGGCCGCGACTCATACCTTCAATCGATGAAATTACTTTGGAAGCCAGATGTGTTGGAGTTCCACAGACTGCAGCGGATGGATGAAGTCGAGAGAGAAGAGAAAATGCATCGACATCAATTTTTGATTCAATCAGAGCTCCTGTTACATCGGTAGCAAGGTGCATGACATTTGCAAGATGTAAGACAAAGGGTGATTCAGGAACGTTCGTTGAAGTACAGAAAGGCTCGAGGGCATCTGCCACAGAGCGCACGGCGTACTCATGCTCTTCTAAATCTTTTGAAGATCGCGCAAGGGATGCTGCAAGTGCTAAATCTTTCTCGTCATCACCTGTTTTGCTAATTGTTCCGGCGAGAACACGAGAAGTCACCATGCCGCGAGAAAGGCGGAGCAGGAGTTCTGGCGTTGCGCCAACGAGATTATCGACGGCAAATACCCAGGTAGATGGATATTGCTCGCTTAAATGATTAAGGATTGGGCGAATATCAATGGTGCGATCAGCGACTGCAACTAAGTCACGGGCCAATACAACTTTTTCTAGCTCGCCGATTTCGATTTCGCCCTTAGCTGTTGCTACGCGTGACATCCACTCATTGGGAGTAAGTGAGCCATCTGCCCATGCAAACTCTGCGTGGCTGAGTTCAGGTGCTTTCTTTGGCAGGTAAGGCTGCGCCTTATCGCCGATCCAGGTCATCCATGAGACTCCAGAACGTGTACCGACAACTACTTGCGGAATAACCAGTACCGACTCTTCATTTTCATCGAATGAGAAAGATGTAAAGAGAATTGGTCCGGTGCCACTGACATTCAAAGTGTTCACAACGTTAAAGGTTGCAAGCTGTGCCTGCCACCATTCGCGTGCATCTCTAAAGCGATTTGGTCCACTTACCGTTGTCTTTGCGTATTGACCCCAAGCAACAACGCCTTGACCACCACGCACCCACGAGAGAGCGGCACTTTCAGGAAGTAGATCCAGAAGTGGCAGGTGGGAAGAAACCTTTGAGGTTGTTACTGGAATAAGGGAAGTCATAGAAATTTAAGCGTTAAGTTTTCGCGAAATTCTCTTCCAGATCAGTGGAAGTGAGGTTGCAGTAATTGCAATTTTTAGTGCTTCGCCAAAGATAAATGGTGTGAGTCCGGCGGCAATTGTCTGCGACCAACTCATATCTAAGCTGAAGTGAAGCCAGGTAAGTCCGAATGCGAAGATGATCACGCTTCCAAGAATGAGCATAGGAAAAGATGTACGGAATTTCTGATCTGCTTTTCTATCGGCTAGGTAACCAATGACAATGGTGGCAACTAACATTCCGATTAAATATCCACCAGTTGCGCTAGTGATTCGCGCGAGGCCGTGGCTTGGCAGAGTTGCAGATGGAGCAAAGAGTGGAGCACCGGCAATTGCCGCTAAAAGATATGTAGCAAAAGTTGCAGTGGCAAGGCGAGCACCGTATGTGGTTGCAATAAGAAAGACGCCGAGAGTTTGCCCCGTGACAGGAACAGGCGAACCAGGAACCGGGATCGCAATCTGTGCGAGCGCGGAGAGGAAAAGGACTCCGCCGACAAGAAAGAGGGCTTGCGTTAAAACGGTGGAAGCTGGAAAAACAGCGCTGCGCAGCGTCTGTGTAGTTGCTCGGCTTGAAGTCATCCTTTGGCCATCCTTTATTCGAACCTTATTCGAAGTTGTGGATAAGCCTACCTTCAGCGAGAATAAGGGGATGTCGCGAGCGAATATGGATAAGAATCCGCAGGAAGTAGCTGCGATGTTCGATGGAGTCGCTCGTCGCTATGACATCGTCAACGATCTCTTGAGTTTGGGTCGCACCAAGGCCTGGCGCAGGGCGGCGACCAAGGTGATTGCCCCGGCCCCAGGGATGAAGATTCTGGATATGGCAGCAGGGACAGGCTCAAGTTCGGCTCCATTGGCTGCAGCAGGTGCCGATGTGATCGCAGCCGATTTCTCTGAAGGAATGATCGCTGCCGGCCAAAAAGCGCGCCCGGATCTGAGCTTTATCAAAGCCGATGCCCTCAACCTTCCTTTCGAGAATAACGCCTTTGACCTCTTTACTATCTCTTTCGGCCTTCGCAATACCCAGAACACCGCCAAGGCGCTGGCTGAAGCCCGCCGCGTGGTCAAGCCAGGGGGACGTTTGGTCGTCGTGGAATTCTCTAGCCCGACCTTTGCTCCATTCCGGGCTATCTATATGAATTATTTGATGCGCGCCTTGCCCTTTATCGCCCGCAAGACCTCTTCAAACCCTGACGCCTATATCTATTTGGCCGATTCGATTCGGGCCTGGCCAGACCAGAAGGCGCTCGCTTCCCAGATTGTCGATGCGGGCTGGACTCAGGTGGGTTGGAAGAATTTGACCGGCGGAGTTGTGGCAATTCACATGGCTGTAGCCCCGTAGCCGTTCTGCCACACCGTCTACCACCACCTAGACTTACGCCCCGTGAGCGCTAATCCATACGTCCCGATCCTGATTCTCTTTGCAATCGGCTTTGGCTTTGCAGCTTTTTCAGTCGGAATCGCATCAATCACCGGACCAGCTCGCTACAACCGCGCTAAGCAAGAAGCCTACGAGTGCGGAATCGAACCTTCACCACAAGCGCTCGAAGGTGGTCGCTTCCCAGTTAAGTACTTCCTTACAGCAATGCTCTTTATCGTCTTTGATATTGAAATCGTCTTCCTCTATCCATGGGCTGTGACATTTGATCAGCTCGGACTCTTTGGATTAGTTGAAATGGCAATCTTTATTGGAACGGTGTTTATCGCTTATGCATACGTCTGGCGACGTGGTGGATTGGAATGGGATTAAGCCATGGGTCTTGAAGATAAATTACCGAGTGGAATTCTTCTCTCAACAGTTGAAGGTTTAGCGGGATATATGCGCAAGAGCTCGCTCTGGCCAGCAACTTTTGGTTTAGCGTGCTGTGCGATTGAGATGATGGCAGTCGGTTCTGCGCCAAAGCATGACATCTCTCGTTTTGGAATGGAGCGCTTTAGCGCATCTCCTCGTCAAGCAGATCTCATGATCGTTGCAGGTCGCGTTTCACAGAAGATGGCGCCAGTACTTCGTCAGATTTACGATCAAATGACTGCGCCAAAGTGGGTTATCGCAATGGGTGCATGTTCATCTTCAGGTGGAATGTTTAACAACTACGCAATTGTTCAGGGAGTCGATCACGTCGTCCCTGTAGATATTTATCTTCCAGGATGCCCACCGCGTCCAGAGCAGTTGATGGATGCAATCATCAAATTGCACGAACAAATTAGTAATACAACTCTTGGGCCTAATCGCGAAGCAGTGATTAAGGAAGTCGAAAAAGCAGCGTTAAATGCTCGCCCTACGATTCAGCTCGGTAATTTCCCTCTAGAAGGAACGCACGCATAATGACCGAAACTCAACAGGGAATGTTCGGCGCTACCGGCACCGGCGACACTTCAGGTTACGGCGGGCTAGTTCGCCAGAGCGCATCAGCTGGATCAACAGAGCGTCCATTCGGTGGGTACTTCGATCAGGTGGCAGATGATTTAGAGCGCGCATATCCAGATTTTGCAGATGCAATTACTCGCGTAGTTGTTGATCGCGGAGAGCTCACACTTCACATTAAGAGAGAGCGCCTTGTAGAAGTTGCCCGAATCTTGCGCGATAAGTTGCTCTTTGAAATGTGCATGGGAGTCTCAGGCGTCCACTTCCCAGAGCGCACAGGTAGCGAATTGGTAGCTGTTTATCCACTACTTTCAATGACAAAGAATCAGCGCATCCGCCTTGAAGTCTGCACATCAGATCTTGATCCACACATTCCTTCACTTGTTGAGGTGTGGGGCGGAAACAATTGGCACGAGCGCGAAACATTCGACATGTTCGGAATTATTTTTGATGGACATCCAGGACTTACGCGCATCTTGATGCCAGATGATTGGGATGGACATCCACAGCGCAAGGATTATCCACTCGGTGGAATCGCAGTTGAGTACAAGGGTGCAACAACACCTGCCCCATCACAGCGGAGGGCATACGAGTGAGCACAACATTTGATCCATACGCATCTTCGCGCGAAACAACTGAAGGAACTGTCTATTCAGTAACCGGTGGCGACTGGGATGAACTCGTCTCTGAAATCGGTGAAGCTAAAGAAGAGCGCATCATCGTCAACATGGGTCCACAGCACCCATCAACGCACGGTGTACTTCGCCTTGTTCTAGAGCTCGAAGGTGAAACTGTCACAGAAGTTCGCCCAGGTATTGGATATCTGCATACAGGCATTGAAAAAAATATGGAATTTCGTTCATGGACTCAAGGAACAACATTTGTAACACGTATGGATTACTTGAGCCCAATCTTTAATGAGACTGCTTACTGCCTAGCGATTGAAAAGTTGCTCGGAATTACACAAGATGTTCCAGAGCGCGCTTCAGTCATTCGCGTACTTATGATGGAGCTCAACCGAATTTCATCCCACATGGTCGCACTCGGTACTGGAGCCCTCGAGCTCGGTGCCATGGGGCCCATGTTCTTTGCATTCCGCGAACGCGAGATTGTGCTCGATGCATTCGAAGCAATCACTGGTCTTCGTATGAATATGGCATACGTTCGCCCGGGTGGAGTGCAGCAAGATCTTCCAGAAGGAATGACAACGCGTCTTCGCGAACTAGTAAAAACTTTACGTAAGAACTTTAAAGATAACGAGCGCCTCTTGGTCGGAAATACCATCTGGATGAAGCGCACCGTTGGTATTGGTTATCTCGATTTGGCCGGATGTACAACACTTGGAATTACAGGACCAGTACTTCGCTCAACTGGATTGCCTTGGGATCTGCGCAAGATGAATCCATATTGCGGATATGAAAATTATGATTTCGATGTAGTCACTGCAGATACCTGCGATGTTTACGGTCGATTCTTGATCCGTATGGCAGAGCTCGAACAATCACTTCGCATTATCGAACAAGCAGTCGACAAGCTCGATGCGCTTAAAGGTGCACCAGTAATGGTTGCAGATAAGAAGATTGCATGGCCAGCACAGCTTGCACTCGGTGCAGATGGACTCGGCAACTCACTTGATCACATTCGCGAAATCATGGGTTCATCAATGGAATCTTTGATCCACCACTTCAAACTTGTTACTGAAGGATTCCGCGTGCCTGCTGGTCAGGTATATGTCGCAATTGAATCTCCACGCGGTGAACTTGCAGCCCACATCGTCTCAGACGGTGGAACACGTCCATATCGCGCACATTTCCGCGAACCATCTTTTAATAACTTGCAATCAACATCTGCCATGAGTGAAGGCGGAATGATCGCCGACATTATTGGCGCTGTTGCTTCTATCGATCCTGTGATGGGAGGCGTTGACCGCTAATGTCATCTGTAGACGCTGTAGACCTCACTCTTGATCAAGAAATTATGGACTCGATCGTTGCGCGTTACCCACGTAAGCGTTCTGCGATCATGCCACTGCTGCACTATGTGCAATCAATTGCTGGCTATGTCACTAACTCTGGTATCGAAAATATTGCTGAAATTCTTGAAATTGCAACTGCAGAAGTCTCAGCTGTTGCCACTTTCTATACTCAATACAAGCGCAACCCAATCGGTGAGTATCACGTGGGTGTCTGCACAAATACGCTCTGTGCCGTTATGGGCGGGGATGCGATCTTCGGTGCACTTAAAGAACACCTCGGCATTGAGAACGATGGCGTTACAGCAGATGGCAAAGTTTCACTGGAACATATCGAGTGCAACGCCGCATGTGATTACGCACCGGTGGTAATGGCTAACTGGGAGTTCTACGATAACCAGACTGTTGAATCAGCGAAGGCACTTGTTGATGGTGCGCGTGAAGGAAATCCTCCAGCTCCAACTCGTGGACCAAATCGCCTTGTTACATACAAGCAAGCATCTGCAGTCTTAGCCGGTCTTGATGATGGCCTTGCACATGAAGGTGTTCAGGCCGGATCGCCAACTTTGCTCGGATTAAAAATTGCACGCGCTGCAGAGAAGGGTGGAAAGTAATGACAAAGCTCACGCCTGTCCTCTCTGCACATTGGGATGAGAAAGATTCATTTACCATCGAAGGCTACAAGCGCCACGGTGGCTACAAGGCTGCTGAAAAAGCGCTTGCTATGAATCCAGATGATGTTATTCAACTCGTTAAAGATTCCGGACTTCGCGGTCGCGGTGGTGCAGGTTTTCCCACAGGAATGAAGTGGGGATTTATTCCTCAAGGCGATAACAAGGATCACTATCTCGTTGTTAACGCCGATGAATCAGAGCCAGGCACATGTAAAGATACGCCGCTCTTGATGGCAAACCCACATGTACTTATTGAAGGATGCATCATTGCGTGTCATGCGATTCGCGCCAAGCAAGCATTTATTTATATTCGCGGAGAAGTAACCCACGTTGTGCGCCGCGTGAACCAAGCAATAACGGATGCTTACAAGGCAGGACACCTTGGAAACGGAATCGACATCGTTCTACATGTTGGTGCTGGTGCATATATCTGCGGTGAGGAGACTGCTCTCCTTGATTCACTCGAAGGATTCCGTGGTCAACCACGTTTGCGTCCGCCGTTTCCTGCAATTGCTGGTCTTTATGCAAAACCAACAGTTGTTAATAACGTCGAATCAATCGCATCAGTTCCTGCAATTGTTGCTAACGGAGCCGAGTGGTATCAGGCAATGGGTACTGAAAAGTCAAAGGGTGCAACGCTTTACTCACTTTCAGGCCATGTAAATAACCCAGGACAATTTGAAGCACCTCTTGGAATTACCTTGCGTGAAATTCTTGAACTTGCTGGGGGAGTGCGCACCGGACATAAGCTCAAGTTCTGGACTCCAGGTGGATCTTCAACTCCAATCTTTACAGATGCTCACCTTGATACTCCGCTGGATTACGAAGGTGTAGCAGCTGCAGGATCAATGCTTGGAACAAAAGCACTTCAAATCTTTGATGAGACAACATGTGTTGTGCGCGCTGTGCTTCGCTGGACAGAGTTTTATAAGCACGAATCATGTGGAAAGTGCACACCATGTCGCGAAGGCACGTGGTGGTTGGTACAGATTCTCCGCGATCTCGAATCAGGAGTTGGCACAGAAGCAGATCTTGAGAAGTTACTTGATCTCTGCGACAACATTATGGGTCGCTCATTCTGTGCACTCGGTGATGGTGCAACGAGCCCGATCACTTCATCTATTCAGTATTTCCGCGACGAGTACATCGCACACTTGACCAATGGTGGATGCCCATTTGATCCAGTGCAATCAACACTCTTTGTGGGGGCGAGTAAGTAATGACAACACAAGAGAATGCGGTTGCAGTCGAGATGATCACAGTTGTCATCGACGGCTTTGAAGTAACTGTTCCCAAGGGAACTCTTGTTATTCGCGCCGCCGAAAAGCTAGGAATTCAGATTCCACGTTTCTGCGATCACCCACTTCTTGATCCAGTCGGTGCTTGTCGTCAATGTCTTGTCGAGATCGAAATTAACGGTCGTGCATTTCCTAAGCCACAGGCTTCATGCACTATCCCTGTCGAGCCAAATATGATTGTAAAGACTCAACTCACATCACCTGTTGCTGATAAGGCACAGAAGGGTGTGATGGAACTTCTCCTTGGAAATCACCCACTTGATTGTCCAGTCTGTGACAAGGGTGGCGAATGTCCGCTTCAGAACCAGGCGATGACAAATGGAAATCCAACAGCTCGACTTGGTGGAGTAAAGCGCACCTTTGAAAAGCCAATCAATATCTCGTCACAAGTTCTGCTCGATCGCGAACGCTGCGTCTTATGCGCACGCTGTACACGTTTTTCAGAGCAGATCGCATCAGATCCATTTATTACTCTTAACGAGCGCGGAGCGCTACAACAAGTTGGAATTTATGAGAACGATCCATTTAAATCCTACTTTTCAGGAAATACGATTCAAATCTGTCCAGTGGGCGCACTCACTGGTGCTTCATACCGATTCCGTGCCCGTCCATTCGATCTTGTTTCAACTCCATCTGCCTGCGAGCACTGCGCGTCCGGTTGCGATATGCGCACAGATGTACGTCGTGGCAAGACACTTCGCCGCCTTGCAGGAGATGACCCAGAAGTAAATGAAGAGTGGAACTGCGATAAGGGTCGTTGGGCATTTAAATATGTCACTTCACAAAATCGAATTACTTCACCAATGGTTCGTAACGCTGAAGGTGAACTTGTTGTTACATCATGGCCGGAAGCACTTGCTGCAGCTGCGGCAGGACTTGCTGGCAAGCGAGCAGGAGTTCTGGTTGGTGGACGTCCAACTCTGGAAGATGCTTACGGATATGCAAAGTTTGCACGTATTGCTTTGAAGACGAACGATATTGATTTCCGTGCCCGCGTTACATCAGATGAAGAGGCAAATTATTTAGCATCACATGTCGTCGGTTCATCTGTGCACTATCGCGATATTGATTCGGCAGATCACATCCTACTTATAGCCTTCGAACCAGAAGAGGAATCACCAATTGTTTTCTTGCGTATTAACAAGATCTTTAAGAAGCGTGGACTTGCCGTCACTTCAGTTGCATCTAAGGCATCTATCGCCATGGATAAACTGAAAGCGAACTTTATTAAGGTGGCTCCAGGTGCTGAAAGTGGCGCACTTCCAGCAATTGCACTCACATCCAAGTCAGTCATTCTTCTTGGAGAGCGCGCATCAGAGAGCACAGGCCTCATCTCAGCAGCCATCGCACTTGCCGATAAGACAGGTGCGAAGTTGGCATGGATTCCTCGTCGCGCAGGTGAACGTGGCGCACTTGAAGCGGGAGCTTTCGCAGCACTTCTTCCAGGAGGTCGCCCAGTTGCAGATACAGCTGCTCGCGTAGATATCGCAGCGGCGTGGGGAGTGAGCACTCTTCCTACCGAAGCTGGTCGCAGCTCTGCACAGATGATTGATGCAATTCATAACGATGGCCTTGATGCTCTTGTTATTGGTGGAGTAGACCTTGCAGATCTTCCAGATGCTGCGCGTGCAACGGATGCGATGAAGAAAGCATTTGTTGTCTCACTAGAAATTGCACATTCTTCTGTTACAGAAGTTGCAGATGTTATTCTCCCTGTCGCAGCTGTTACAGAAAAGTATGGAACATTTATTAACTGGGAAGGTCGCCAACGCACATTTGCAGCAGCTGTAGGCGATTCCCTTAACCGCAGCGATGTCCGCATCTTGTCTGCCTTGGCCGATGCGATGGGTGAATCCATCATGCTCGGAACCGTTACTGCTGCAGCTCGTGAATTTGCTCAACTCGGTACATGGGATGGCGCACGCGCTCCCTTTAATTCCATCGCAGCAGCTGCATCACAAAAAGTTTCTGGCAACGAAGCGATCATCACTTCATGGCGCAGACTTCTAGATGAAGGAACGCTGCAAGCTGGAGAAGATAATCTGGCCGGTACGCGTCGTCCAACAATTGCCGTGATCTCACCACAGCGTGCAACATCACTCGGTGTTAAATCTGGAGATCACCTTCGAATTTCAAACTCACATGGTGCGATCACACTCGCTTGTCTCGTTGAAGATATTCACGATGATGCAGTCTGGCTTCCACGTAATTCCATTGGTTCAACACCATTGGCCACACTGAACACGGTTCACGGCGATCTAGTTACGGTGGTGAAGGCATGACAACAGCAGAACTTCTCGGACAAGATCCGGGTTGGCTCATCGCAGCAAAGGCACTCATTGTCTTTGTGATCTGCGTTGTATCAACTTTGATGGCGGTCTGGACTGAGCGTCGCGTACTTGCAAAGATGCAGCTGCGCACAGGACCTAACCGCGTTGGTCCTTTTGGCCTTCTGCAATCACTCTCTGATGGGGTAAAGCTGGCACTTAAGGAAGACATTATTCCTGCAGCTGCCGACAAAGTTGTATTTATTGCAGCACCGATCATTGCAGCAGCAATGTGCTTCATGTCCTTTGCAGTAATTCCAATGACCGGCAAGGTCAATCTCTTTGGACAAGAGACTGCGATGCAGTTAACAGATTTATCAGTGGGTGTTCTCTACGTTTTGGCGGTGACGTCAATCGGTGTGTATGGAGTTGTATTGGCGGGATGGTCTTCTGGATCAACGTATCCACTTCTTGGTGGGCTCCGCTCAAGT
>JGI12547J11936_1000469_pt1 | contig 10974 bp, 8 predicted proteins | sample LakEriepJuly2011_2_FD_11936 | JGI IMG/M metagenome (IMG submission 11936)
GCCAGGGGATCAGGTCACCATCGAAATTGAGAAGATCGGTTCGCTGACCAACCCCGTCGCTGAGGAGTTAACTTCCTAGCGCAGGAATCCGTCTCCTAATCCGGCGTCCACGAGAATCAAACCATGATCAATCCTCTCCTAGCTCTATCCCATTCATGAATCCCTCCTATCCATCGATCGAACTTCTTGCCGAACGCGCCCGGCAACGTATGCCGGGTTTTGCCTACGACTACCTCGCGGGTGGCTGCATGGCGGAGGTGAACCTTCACAAAAATACCAGTGACATCCGTGCCGTGGAGCTCCGACCCGCCTACTTGCGCGACTACAAAGGCGCTTCCCAGAAAACCACCCTCTTCGGCCACGAATACTCTTCTCCCTTCGGCATCGCCCCCGTCGGCCTCCAAAGCCTGATGTGGCCAAAGTCCTGCGAGATCCTCGCCCGCACCGCGCATAGGCAAAATATTCCCTTCGTCCTCAGCACGGTTACCACCGCGAGTATTGAAAAAGTAGCCGAAATCACAGAGGGAGACTTCTGGTTCCAGCTCTACCATCCCGCCGAAGATTCGCTTCGTGACAAACTCCTACGTCGTTGCGCCGAGGCCGGCTGTAAGACCCTCGTCCTTCTCGCCGATACCCCCACCTTCGGCTACCGCCCTAAGGAAATCCGCAACGGGCTATCCGTTCCGCCCAAAATGAGCCTCCGAAATGTTTTCCAAATGTGTACCCGACCAACTTGGTCTTTCTCCCAACTTTTTGCAGGCATTCCTCAATTCGCCACCCTCAAACCCTACATTCCGCCCGGACTCTCGATGAAACACCTCGGCCTATTCATGAACAAAACCTTCAGTGGCCGTCTGACCGCCTCCCGCATCCGCGCCATCCGCGATCAGTGGAAAGGCAACCTGGTGATCAAAGGGATCGTCAACCCCGAGGACGCCGAACTCGCCCTCTCCCTCGGAGCCGACGGCCTGATCGTCTCCAACCACGGAGGACGCCAGCTCGACCAAGGCCAGTCCACGATTAAAGCCACCACTGAGCTCGCCAAAAAATTCAAAGGTCGCACCAAAATTATGATGGATGGCGGCATACGCTCAGGCTCCGACATCGCCGTTGCCATGGCCAGCGGGGCTGAATTTACCTTTATCGGCCGCGCGTCGATGTATGGAGTTTGTGCGATGGGCGCAAAGGGAGGTGATCAAGTCGTCGAGATTCTCCAAAAACAGCTCCAGCAAGTGATGGAACAACTCGGTTGCGAGGTTTTAGAAGATCTTCCACGTCACCTCGTTTGAGGCCTATCAAGTTTTTTTAAGTTAATCAGGCAAGTGGGGTCCTATGAGCTAACCCAACTTTAGTCACGACCTGAAAGTACTTTTTTGCTACGAGCTGAGTCCTAATTTATAATTCCTCAAGACACTCTACATCCTGTTACATTTTCCGAGCTCTAGGCTCCTATCCTTCAGAAAGGTATTTTCCCTTCGCGCAATTAAAGTTGATATTAGGATCGGAGCTGAACCTTCCGGATTAGTTCAACAACTCCTGCAGCTCCGTCCAGTCCAGCCCTCGTACGAAATCCTCCTCGCTGACCAAGGTCCCTCGGAAGAGCTCCTTTTTGCGCTCCTGCAGGCGCACGATCTTCTCCTCCACCGTATCCCGCGCAATTAGTTTGTAAGAGCTCACGATCTTGTTCTGCCCGATGCGATGCGCCCGTGCCGTCGCCTGATCCTCCACCGCCGGATTCCACCACGGATCGAAATGTATCACTGTGTCTGCCCCTGTAAGATTCAGGCCCGTTCCGCCAGCCTTCAGACTGATCAAGAAAACTGGGATATCCTGATTTCGCTGAAAACGATCCACCTCACCCGCCCGATCAATCGTCCCACCATCTAAGTAGCAATGGGGAGTTTTTCTGCGCCGCAACTCCTCCTGCACAATCTTCAGCATCGAAACAAACTGACTAAAGACTAGAATGCGGTGCCCGCCCGAAATCGCCTCCTCAAGCCGATCCAAGAAATACTCCATTTTGCCCGAGGGCTCATTCCATACTTTGGCCCCAGCGCCCGCCGACGGCAGTAAACCCAGATGGCAACAGGCCTGCCGCAAACGCATCAGTACGGTCAGGACAGCAATCCGATCCCTTCCTCCCGACGCTTTCCCAGAAAGCTCGCTGACCTGCTTCCTTCCCTCCTCCAAGATCTGGCGATAAACCCCTTTTTGCTCATCCGTAAGCTCGCAAAAAGCAATTTGCTCAATTTTAGCGGGAAGATCCTTAGCCACCTCCGCCTTCGTCCTTCGCAAAAGGAATGGCCGGACACGATGTCGCAACCGGTGCTGGGCCTTTTCATCTCCCAACTTAGCCACAGGAATTTCATACCGATCCCGAAAGTCGGTCGCTGTTCCTAAATATCCAGGCATCAAGAAGTCGTAGATCGACCAAAGATCGAGNAGGGAGTTCTCCAAGGGGGTGCCCGTTAAAACCATTCGGTGATCGCTGACCAGCTTTTTCACGGAGACGGCCGTCTGACTCGTCCGATTTTTAATGTTTTGCGCCTCATCCAAAATCACCGCATCGAACTCTTGCTTCTCATACTCTGCGATATCTCGCCGCAAAAGAGCATAACTCGTGACGACAAGATCATACTCTGGAATTTTCGATAGCAGGGCTTTCCTTCCCGCTCCATGCAACGCCAAAACCTTTAGGTCTGGGACAAACTTCTTGGCTTCGTCCAACCAGTTCATCACCAAACTGGTCGGGCAAATAACTAAGCCCGGGAGTTTTGTCTTATTTTGGGCTCTCCGTAGCTCCAAAAAAGCCAAGGTCTGCAACGTTTTTCCCAAACCCATCTCATCCGCCAAAACTCCCCCAAAGTGATTCTTCGCAAGATAAAGCAGCCAACCAATGCCTTCCCGCTGGTAAGGTCGGACGATTTTTTCTAATCGCTCTGGNAGTTTGGCCTGCTCATAAGCAATCAGCTCTGTCGGTGGCTTCCAATTCGATTTTCCGCTGACCACCCAACCCGTTCCCCGAATTGCCTCCCCAAAGTAACCCCGGAACCGCTTCTCCAATTTATATCGCGTTCCATCGTTGCGAACTTGGCAATCCTTCAATACCTCCTGGAATTCCGTCACATCGTCCGTAGGGACTAAAGCGATCCTCCCACCCGCTAATCGGTGGTGACTTAGCCCCGTCTGCAGCAACCTCTGCACCTCCGCAGGAGTTAATGCATCCCGATTTGCACCCGACCGAAAATCCACCTCCACCGTCAACCAGGAGCCTCCCGTATCTCTTAAAGTTACCTCAGGCGCGACATAATCACATCGGCTGAGCAACGACTCCATTCTCGGCGTGACCTTCACCTCCCACTTTTGCTTCCAACGAGGGAGAATGTTCGCAAGAAAAGCACCCACCTTTCCCTCTCCCGCCAAGGTGTAACGCTCGGCCGCACGTTGGCCGGGCAGAAAACCTGCCGCCAACAACTCCCTCTGCGCCGTCCGCTCAATCGCCCTTCCTCGCACCCGGTATCGTTTCGGATCCGTTCCATCCGGCATCCATGCATCCATCCCTTCATTCTGCCCTGGCATGCCCGTTAACACATGGGACTCCTTCCCATAGACCGCTTCGAGTTGGCAGCTGATCCCGGAAAGAAGTCCATCCAGCTCGACCCGAATCGCGGGCGCCATCGTCTCGAACTGCAAACCTCGCAATCTCTCCCCCGGTTCCACCCGCACATGCCGCTCCAACAAAGGCATCTCCCTTTGCAAAAAGGTCGCAAGCCCCTCCCGCGCCACCGACCGCCCCCCTTTTCGCAAACCCTCGTAGGCCACCGGCAGACTATCCAGAAGCTCCAGATGATCTCCCGAAAATCTCCAGCGACCTTGGCTTCCCTCCAGCACTTCACTTCCCTCGGGTCCGGCAGGCGCCGCTAAAAGATTCAAATGTAAAATTCCCTCCTCATCCAACTCCGCTTTGAGCCGTGTCCCCTCCACCGCTCGTGAAACGGCAAAATGCTTTTTACGCCCAAGAAAGATCCGCGGATGCCCTAACAAGACAGGGAAAAAAAGATCTCGGTCCGCCGGGCTTAATTCAGCCTCTCCATGAACCGAGGCCCCCTCCATTTTTTCTAGCATCGATAACAGCACCGCATCCGACTCATCAACAATGTACGGCTCAACCTTTTCCACCGCTACTGCATCCAGACTTTTCGTCGGTCCACCGTCGACCGAGGCCTCAACCGTCAGCGGTATTTTCCCCGCGCGCCACGCCTTGCCTAGTTCAAGCGGAAGATGCACCTCGAGGCAGAGAGGTTTAGAACCCTTGCCCGCCAACTGTCCTAGAACCCGAGGAAACCGTGGGGCCATCGCCCGCGCCGCAGCCGCCACAGGCCCCGCAACGGCGCCATTCGGTCGATGTACTGGTCCTCCCGCTGCCTTTCCGTTTTTCTCTAAATATTTTAGACTCAAAGCAATGACGTGGGGACAAACCGTTCCGTACTCTCTGGCTTGTCGGCAACTACACAGATTTTCTACATCCGAGAGTCTTTTGCCTAATTTAAGCCGCGCATTGACAGTGCCCGTCCCAGCCTGCACTACCCCCCCCAGCATCGGATCCACCCAGTCCACAGACATCACCTTGCCCGCCTCCCATAGAGAACGGCCCTCCTGCATCGCCCTCCATCCCCCGATTTCCAACAACATCTCTTTCGAGAGAACGGAAGGTGCCGAATTAGTTTCCGACATACTCCTAAATCCTATAAAAAACCGACAAGACGAAGCAATCCCCCCCTCCACCCCCTGTGCCATCCTTGGGAACAACTTTTTCTCCACTCCCACCCTTCCATCGCCCCTGTTCGCTTGTAAGATATGAGAAGCATATGACACGCCCAAAAATTCTACTCTCCATCGTCGCTCTGCTGGGTTTGACGTGGCTAGGTCTCTGGATCCATAGCGGGTGGGGAACCATCACGTTGGACTTTGAAAATAAACCCCTCTCCGCTGTTCTTCGCTCCTTCACCAATCAGTCCAATCTCAAAGTCATCACCGATCTCGACCTGGCAAAACCGATCACGATTCGAGTCCGCCGCGTCCCCGTGACCGAAGCCCTCGAAGCGCTCCAAGGCGCTACCGAATCCCGCGGCCGCCTAGCCGTCCTCCTTGCCCCCGATCCAACCTCCATGAAAAACCTCCTTTCGGTTCTTCCCTCCCCCTCAGAAAACTCCGGCCTTCGCTCGCTCGAATATCGTACCCCTTGGCTTTTTCGAGGTGGCATGGACGGCCTTCCCATCGAACGCGATCCTAGAAATCAGTTCTGGAAACCCTCCCCCCAACTTGCCCTTCAACTTCTTCCCACAGCCGAACACGCCGCCCAAAACACCGAAGTTCGTCTCCTGATCCCCGATTCATGGAACCCACCACTGAAAAAATCACCTCAAGCTGGGCCTCTCTCCTCCTCCATCCCCGCTCTGGCGAAAAGTGCTGGGGGCGTCTCCCAGCTAGTTTATCTTCTTCCCGCTAGCTCGGATCGCGATGGACCTGGAGGACCGCCCATGACCCGAGATGCACCTCGCGGAAACCTTCGCTGGACGGAGCCAGCACCCCTCTCCCCCGAAGCTCTTCTTGCCCGCTTCGAATCCAGAATTCGTGACCTTCCCTCCTCTCAGCAAGCGGAGGCTCGCCAAACCGCAGAGGATTCCGTCCGCCAATATCGTGAATGGTCCACACTCACCGAAGAGGAGCGGGACAAAAAGAGGCAAGAATTGATGAACGATCCCGTCCGATCTGAGCGCACAGGAGAGGGCTTTTCCCGCGCGATGAGAAAAATGAGCCCGGAACAAAGATCCCAACGATATCAACGCTACGTTCAGCGCCGCTCCTCCCAGAAAGGGGGTTAACTCCCCTATGCCACGGGCCCACCGCACCTCTCCTGCTTTTACTTTAGTCGAACTGCTCACCGTAATCACCATTCTGGGAATGTTGGTCGGCATGATCTCCCCCTCCTTGCAAAGAGTTCGTGCGAAAGCGGAAACCACCGCTTGCCAATCCAATCTTCGCCAAATCGGCACCGCCGTGTGGCTCTACGTCCCGGACAACGGAAATAAATTTCCCAGCATCAACAATCCTTGGGGAAAACAATATTTCACGAATGAGGGTGCGACAAATCTTCTCGGGGCACTGGGCCCCTACGGCCTGACGACCAAGGCCCTCGCTTGCCCGGCTGACCTGCGCAGCAAAGACAGTTACTACCGAAAGTACACCAACAGCTATGAGTTTCCCCCTTTTTCCTCAGAGGAAGAAGCTGCTCCTGGAACAGCTACCATTTATACAGGGGACAGCACTTTTGAAATTCCATTCCGCCGCCTCACCTTGGCTTGGGATGCCGCGAATGTTCATTCCGATGGTTACGGCTATAATGGCATCCGAGCCGACAACACGGTCTACAGCAGAACCAATAAACCCACGTATAAATAATCTTTTTACAAACTCAAAAACACTCAACTTGGGTTGATATTTACGATAGGGTAAATGCGTGATTCGGCTTGGCGTAAACATTGATCACCTCGCCACCCTCCGGCAGGCCAGGTACCGCGTCCCCATCCCAGGTGTCGTGCCTGAACCCGACCCCGTTTCCGCCGCCCTACTCTGCCTCAGCGTCGGGGCCCACTCGATCACCGTCCACCTTCGCGAAGATCGTCGCCACATCCAAGACGATGACGTTCTCCGACTCGGCCGCGAATGCCGCGAAAAGCTCAACCTCGAAATGGCCGCCACCCCCGCCATGCTCGATTTTGCCCTTCGCCTGAAACCAGCCGAGGTCTGCCTCGTTCCCGAAAACCGTGCGGAAGTCACCACCGAAGGCGGTCTCGATGCCGCCACCCAGATCAACACCCTCCGCCCCATCATCGAAAAACTCAACCAAGCGAAAATTCTCACCAGCCTCTTTCTCGACCCAGACCTCCATCAAATCAAAGCCGCCGCATCCCTCCAAGCCCCCGTTGTCGAACTCCATACCGGTCGCTTTGCCGACTCTCCCCCCGCCCAACGTCCCGCCGCCTTCGCCAAACTCAAATTAGCTGCTGAAGAAGCCCACCGCCTAAAAATCCAAGTCAACGCAGGCCACGGTCTTCGCCTTTCCAATCTTTCCGATCTACTTCCACTACCCCACCTCCACACTCTCAATATCGGCCACTCTCTCGTGACCCACGCCCTCCAAGTCGGCCTCAGCCAAAGCGTTCGCGATTTCCTACAAGCCATCACAAAGAAATGAACAAAGAGCAAATCCTCGGCCTCGGCATGGATCTGGTCGAAATTGATCGAATTCAACAATCCTTGGACCGGTTTGGGGATCGATTCCTCGAAAAGATTTTTCACCCCTCGGAAATCGAGTACGCCCGCACTCAATCCCGCCCCGCCCTACCACTCGCCGCACGTTTTGCCGCAAAGGAAGCCGCCTCGAAATCGAGTACGCCCGCACTCAATCCCGCCCCGCCCTACCACTCGCCGCACGTTTTGCCGCAAAGGAAGCCGCCTCGAAAGCTTTTGGCACGGGGATTGGCGAATCCTTGCCCTGGCTCGGATTGGAAGTTTGTCGTCGCTCTACGGGAGAACCTTTTCTCCGCTTTCATCATGCCGGCGCCACGCTTGCTCAGACTCGAGGTGTCACCCGTTCGCTCGTCACCCTAACCCACACCCGAACCCACTCTGCCGCAACCGTCATTCTCATCGGACCATGATCGTCCTTCCCCCGATCGTTGCACGCACTTGGGAGGAAAAAAGCCTCCAAGCGGGGGATCGCATCAAGGATCTAATGCGCCAGGCCGTCAACGGATGCCTTCGCGAGCTTACCCCTTTTCTCCCCAAGCCCAGCACAGCTCTCATCCTCATCGGTCCAGGTCATAATGGAAACGATGCCCTACTTCTTGGAATGGAGCTGAAGGAGTTAGGCTGGAATGTAGATTTTCTGCTCTCCCGCCCTCCCGGTCGCCGGATTCACCCCGACTCACGTGTGAAATCGAAACATTGGAAAAAAGCTCTCATCTGGCCTGCCAAACCCTCCCGTTTCTTAAAAACAAAGGCCCCACGTCTCGTCATCGATGGTCTTCTCGGCCTAGGTGCTACCCCTCCTGCTCGTCCGACCGAAGCAGGAATTCTCTCTTGGATTTCACGGGAGAAGAGAGGCTCCGATCTCTATGTGGCCATTGATATTCCTTCAGGTCTTCATCCCGTCACGGGCGCCACTCCTGGTCCAACTTTCCCAGCGGATCTGACCCTCGCCCTTGGTTCTGTAAAAACAGGTTGCCTCCGTGATTCCGCCCTACCCTTCGTAGGTCAACTCCGAGGGATACCGATCGATTTTGCCACCCCGCTACCCAAAATCAGTTCCGATTTTTTCCTACTCTCCGAGGCCCACTCCATCATTCGCTCACGTCCCGCCAATGCACACAAACGCTCGGCAGGGGTCGTCCATCTTTGGGCTGGCTCTGCCGAGTTTCCAGGCGCCGCCTCCTTAACCTCCCTTGGCTCACTTCGCTCCGGTGCAGGATACGTCCGTCTTTTTTCAAACCGCCCGATACCCGATTCTATTTCTCCTACCCTGCCGGAGCTTCTCCTTCATTCACTCGACCCAGGCCAAGCTCCCCCGGTGGATGCATTTCTTCAAGGCGCATCTGCTCTTGTCATCGGTCCTGGACTCCCCCCCACTACCGTTTTGGAAAGTTTTCTTACTCAACTCCTGCCCAGAACAAAGGTGCCAATCGTTCTCGATGCAGGTGCTCTTGAAATTGTTGCCCGCCGACCAGAAATTCTCAAATCGGCGACCGGCCCAACTCTTCTGACTCCACATGCAGGAGAGCTCTCTCGGATGCTTGAAAAAGCGGTCGAGGACCGGGCCGATGCGGCTCGGGAATGGCTGGCAAAGTTTCCTCACTCTCTTCTCATCGCCAAAGGCCCCCACACTCTCATCGCCACCAACGAACATCCATTCAGCTTCAACAGCACGGGTGGACCGGCCCAAGCTACCGCGGGGATGGGAGACCTCCTCTCAGGCATCCTCGGCGGACTTCTTGCACTTGGGTACCCTCCTTTCGACTCAGCCCGCCTCGCCGTTTTATGGCACGGGCTCGCATCTGATCTAGCTCTCCAAAAGGGTGGCCCCACCACTCTGGCCACTGATCTCAACCGCACCCTTCCCCCTTCTTGGCGAATTCTCTTAAATCGTGCAGAGTAATTGTCCCAATGTTTTTCAACCATCACCGCCACTCTCGCGTTGCCCTGCAAATTGCTGATGGACTCCTTGCTTTTATCTCCATCGCTCTGGCGTATTGGATTCGAGTCTATTTTCTGCCGGTTGCTGTGCCCCTAGAATCTCGCGAAATTGGACAGGGCCTAATCTACCTCCCTTACGCCATTCTCATGGCCTTTGCCGCACCAATTGTGCTGGAGCGGCGGGGCTTTTACCGCCATCTGGCCCTCAGCAGCTCTGGCCGAGTTGCCTCCCTTTTGGAAGTAGCCCTCGTCCTCTTTCTCTTAGCCGTCTCTCTCATCTTTTTCTTTAAGGAAAGCCCCAGCCGATTGGTCTTCCTGCTTTTTGTTCCCATCCTCACTTCGCTCCTCTATTTGCGCCAATCCTTGCTGGAGAAGCTTCAGCAGCTACGCCGAAACAAAAATGAATACTCCACCAATCTGATTTTAGTCGCCGACACAGCATTCGGAACTCGCCGCTGGCCCGATCTCTTAATGCAGTCTGGCTCTGGCATTCGCGTCGCTTGTCACCTAGACCCCTCCAAGATTTCCATGGCCGCCTTTGTGCAATCTCTGCACGACGAGTCGGCAGGAATCGTCCTTTTTGAGGTTGGCTCGACAAACCTTCCTTGGGCGACCCAAGCGATCCAAGCATGCGAAGAAGAAGGTGTTGAGGCATGGCTCAGCACAGAATTTGTTGGAGCCAAAATTGCTCAGGCTCACTTTGAGGAGGTTCTCGATCAAAACCTTCTGGTCTTCCGAACCGCTCGAGCTGGGGTATGGCAATCGGTTCTGAAAGTTATCTTCGATCGCCTTGCAAGTGCCCTCTTACTCATACTGCTATTCCCAATCCTACTGATCATTTCTATCGCGATTCGCTTAGAGTCCCCTGGATCATCCATTTTCCGACAGAAGCGTAGCGGTCGACACGGGGCCCCTTTCACCATGTACAAGTTTCGCACCATGGTGAGTGATGCCGAGATGCAACAAGCCGAGCTCAAAGCTCTTAATGAGATGAGTGGCCCTGTCTTTAAGATTAAAAAAGATCCGCGTGTTACCAAGGTGGGTAACTTCCTTCGCTTCACCTCGCTCGATGAACTCCCCCAACTTTTTAATGTTCTCTTTGGGCAAATGAGCCTTGTCGGCCCTCGTCCCTTGCCGACTTACGAGACCCTCGCCATGACTGCAAATAACCAGCGCCGCCGCTTGAGCGTTGCCCCAGGCATGACCTGCCTCTGGCAAATATCGGGCAGAAATGATGTGAACGACTTCTCCGATTGGGTCCGACTTGACCTTGAATATATCGACCAGTGGTCCCTCCTGCTCGATTTCCAGATCCTCCTGCGCACCATCCCTGCCGTCCTCTTCGGCCGTGGCGCCCGTTAGTACCGCTAGTTCATCGGACACACCGCTTCCTATGGTAAACTAATCGAAATGCTTCCCCTCCTCCTCGATCAGCCGGTAACTGAGTGGGACCTCCCCCCAGACCAGCCCTACCGCGAAAAACAGATTCGCACCTGGGTCCTCCAGCGCTTCGTCTCCTCTTACGATGAGATGACCGACCTCTCACTTCCTCTCCGCACCTCCCTCGCCTCCCGCTTTCGCCTACGTGCCGCCGAGCCCGTCACGATCCAAGGATCCGAAGACACCACCCGCAAATTCCTTTGGAAATTAGGGGACGGATCGTTTATCGAATCAGTCCTTATCCCCGCCACTCCAGGGAAGGAGGGAAATCGCAGCACC
>JGI12547J11936_1000470_pt1 | contig 10973 bp, 8 predicted proteins | sample LakEriepJuly2011_2_FD_11936 | JGI IMG/M metagenome (IMG submission 11936)
AATATGAAGCAGAAGAATTAAGCAAATTAGTCCAACAAGAAGAGATCATAAAAAAGGCAATGAACTTAATTTGGGAAAGATAAATAAGATCCCCGACTTCTTTTTTATCTTGTAAATACATTATAAATTGATCTCAGAAGTCGGGGATCTGGATATTATAATTTTCTAAGTCTCCAACTTATCCCCCCGAATCGCATAATCTAATAACTCCATTGGGTGCATGACAGAAATAGTTTTCCCCTGTAAATACTTACTAATTTGCAAACTACAACCAGGATTAGGAGAAGCAATTAAATCAGCGCCAGTATTTAATAAATTCTGGGCTTTTTGTTTACCTAATTCTTCCGCAACTTCCGGTTGTAACATATTATAAACCCCCGCACTACCACAGCACAAAGCCGCGTCAATAGGTTCTTTTAAAGTCACACCGGGAATTTGTTTTAACAGTTGACGAGGTTGAACACTAATTTTTTGACCATGTAATAAATGACAAGCATCTTGATAAACTAAGGTGAGATTTTTATCAGTCAAAGGTGAAAGTTTAGCTGTTAAACCCACATTAGCTAAAAACTCCTGTGAATCCTTAACTTTCGCGGCAAATATTTTCGCTTTTTCCGCATATTCTGGATCATCTGCTAAAATATGACCATATTCTTTCAAAGTATGACCACAACCGGCAGCATTGATAATCACAAAATCCACATGAGTATCAGCAAAACTATCAATCATTTGTCTTGCTAAAACCTTCGCTTGTTCCGTTTGTCCTTGGTGTTCAGGAAGTGCAGCACAACAACCTTGAGACTTAGGAATTACCACCTCACAACCGTTCGCAGTTAAAACCCTTACCGTCGCTTCATTGACACCAGAGAAAAACAGCCTTTGTACACATCCTAAAATTACACCCACCCGATATCTTTTTTCACCCTTCGCTGGGATGATATCTGGTAAATTATCCTGAAAAGATTTAAGAGTAATTTCCGGTAAAATAGATTCCATAGCAGCTAACCGGGGAGATATGGCTTTAATTAACCCAGTTGCTTGTAATACCTTAGAAATTCCTAACTTTTGATAAACTAATAATGGAAAAAGTAAAATTCTTAAAAGATCAGGATTAGGAAACAGAGAAAAAATCAATTGTCGAACCAACTTATCAGGTAAACTGCGATTATAATTTCTTTCCACCTGATGTCTAGTAGCCGAAATCAACTTATCATACTGCACACCAGAAGGACAAGTAGAAACACAAGCTAGACAACCCAAACAAGAATCAAAATGTTCAACAGTAGCCGTATTGAGAGCAATTTCACCCTCATTAATAGCATCCATTAAATATATCCGTCCCCTGGGAGAATCCATCTCCTTACCTAATACCCGATAACTAGGACAAGTAGACAGACAAAAACCACAATGAACACAACTATCAATTAACTTAGGATCAGGTGGATGACTTCCATCAAAACCCTTCAAATTCTTAATACTAGCAGTATTATTAACAGCACCCTCTGAAACTTGCATTTCTCTTCTCCCTCTTCACTTCGTGTTCTTTGCGCCTTCGTGGTTCATTTTCTTATTTCTTAAATCCCACCCACAAACCGACCAGGACTTAAAATAAAATTACCATCAAACTGTGTTTTAATTCCCCGCATTACTGCCAAAGCATTACCATTATACCCCCAAACATCAAACCTTTCCTTTAACTCAACAGGTGCTGATAAAATACTTAAAAAACCAGAATTTGCTGCACATAAATTCCGCAAAGGTAAAATCTGATCTTTATTTTCTAAACGGACTAAACCCAAACCACTGCTAATATGAATTAAACCAATATCTATTTGATTGATAATCTCCACAGCCGCAGTTGGTAATACTCCTACTTTGCAGGTAATTGTAGATTCTGTCACATGAGAATGTATTTGTTCTGGTAATCGTTGCCATAAATTAATTTCCTGATTTCCCAAATAAATTACCCCTTGTAAACCCAACTTTTCACCAATTAACAAAAGTCGTTTTGATTGTTCCTGGACACTTTCATTAATATTTTGAAAGCGGGTAATTAATCCTATTCCTGTTCCCAAATCCAAATTAGTAACTAACTTACTTGATAATAAATCAACTTGAGTTGGTGTTAATTCCGAACTTTGTAAAGTTCTCACTGCTTGGGATATAGCTTCAGGTTTACCAGTTAATATTACTGTTCCCGAAGTTTCAGGAATGGGATAAACTCGAAAAGTGACTTGGCTGATAATTCCTAATGTCCCGTAAGCACCAGTAAATAATTTCATTAAGTCGTAACCAGCCACATTTTTGACAACTCGTCCCCCAGCTTTAGCGATTTGTCCATCTGCGCGGATAAAAGTTATACCTAGAAGTTGGTCACGCACACCACCATAACGTTGCCGCAGAGAACCCGTATCGGCAGTAGCAACCATACCACCAATAGTAGCAGAATTAGGAAAAGCGGGATCAAGTGCTAAAAATTGGTGATGTTTAGCTAAAATCTCCTGAAGCTGGGCAAATTTCATCCCTGCTGCGACAGTGACAGTTAAATCACCTACAGCGTGTTCTATGAGTTGGTTAATGCGTTCGGTGCTGACAATAATATCAATATTTTTAGCTAAACCACCCCAATTGATTTTACTACCGCTACCACAGCTTAGAACACGCCATTTGTGACTGTTGGCAGTGGTGATAACGGCGGCTAATTCTGCTTGGCTATGGGGATAAATGACACAACTAGGCTGGCTTTTGGGGTTCATTCCCTGTTGGATATTATGCTGTTGGGTGGGAGTGAGATTTTCCCACGATATAACGGCGTTTTCGGTGCTGAGAATAGAAGTTAAGGTAGATGCTATTGAATTCATGAGTCTCTTTTTTATTCTTAATTTAATATGAATTATATTTTGCGTAAAGCTAAGAGGTTATCTCGTTCCCAGTCTCTGACTGGGAATGCCATGATGTAGGCTCTGCCTAATTGTATTATTAAAGGCAGAGCCTTATAGAATTCATTCCCATACAGAGTATGGGAACGAGAGATATTTCACAAATAAGTGTAGGGGTTTAGCACTGCTAAACCCCTAACCATGCGACTAAACTCGCTAAATCCCAACTACTAATCTCAGTTGATTCTAGAAAGTGAAGGTAGTCCGTAAAGTACCAACGTACTCGGTGCTGTTCTTGTCGTTATTTTCAGGATTCAAGATGACTATTACACCTGGAGTAACAAGGATATTATCAGAAAGCTTCACCTTGTAAAGACCTTCTATATGATAAGAAGTGCCTGATTCTCTACCTGTATCTTTTAGTGCATTGATAACAGATTGTCCACTTTGTTTATAACCAGTGACTTTAGGTGAGCGACCGAAGATTAAACCCAAAGTATTACCTTCTTTACCGAAGTCTTTGATACCCAAAGTAGTAGCCCAGTACCAAACTTCAGCACTTTGTGGAGTGCCTGCTAAGGTACTAGCTGTTGTATAACCTGCCCAACCGCCCAGGGTGATATTCTTTGTGGGTTGCAAGGTACCTTGTATACCGTAGTTGTTAGATTCACTACCAGCATTACCAGCATTATTAGCGAAGGCACTGCCAGTATCTCCGAATAATGAACGATTGTCGCTACCTTGATAAGTATGAGCATAGGTCAGGCCAATGTTGATAGCTTGGTTGGGTTTAATAGCCAATTGACTAAACAGTGTATTACTACCATCGAATAGTCCTCTCCGTGCGCTAGGATCTGCTGCATTGTTTCTACCTGTGGCAAAATAAGCTGCGCTCAAGGCCAATTTACCATTAGGATTGACGTTAACAGTGATACCAGCACCGTCAGCTGCTTGACGATAAATGGGGCTGAAACGTCCGTAGCGAGATAAAGCACCTGTACCACTGCTTCTAAAGTCAGGGTTGAAAACATTGACATTTTCGTTCAACTCACCACCAATAGCGTCAATCCTGACACGAATATTGTTTTTTAAATTGAAAGCGTAGTTGAGTTTGTCAATAGTTACGGTGTTATTGCTATTATTACCAGTTGCACTACCATCATAACCTAAGCGGGTCATGTTAGTACCCGTAACGGCACTGTTGGGTATGATATTTATCCCTTGCAACCGAGTTTGCAATTGGTCTGTACCAGTGAAACTACTGTTCAAACTCAACCGCACTCGATTAGAGAAGGTTGCAGTGCTGTTTAGGTCAGGGTTATTATCGGGATTTGTGTCAGTGTCTGCTACCTTATCCCCAAAAGCTTGGGATACGCTGAAAATCGCTTCACCAGACAACTTGGTGGTGGTGGAGAACTGATTAGCTTCTAATTCGCCGGTCCGAGCTTCTAAAGCATCTACTTGACCGCGAATAGTTGCTAGTTCAGTAGAATATTCTTCTTGCAAACGCTGTAAGGTAGCTAAATCTTGCTTGCTCACCATGTCAGCGGTTGCGGTAGCAATGAGTTCATTAACGCGGTCTAAGCAGGAATTTAAACCAGCCGCAAATTCATAACGACTCAAGGCGCGATTACCACGGAAAGTACCGCTAGGATAACCAGCTACGCAACCATAACGTTCAACTAAAGATTGTAATGCTTGAAACGCCCAATCTGTGGGTTGTACGTCGGAAAACTGAGAAACAGATGTTACTTGACCCAAGCTGTTGGACTCTTGGGACAATTGAGCAACACTTGTTACTTGTTCCTTAGCTTCACCAGCAAAGGCACTGTTACTGGTCAATAAGGTCAAAGCTAGGACAGGGCTAACCTTGAGGATATTCCAAAAAGCTTTTTTCATAAATTTCAATCTCTCTCACACCTATAATGAATCCAGTCTATGGTAAAGTCCCAAGGGAACTTATACATAAATGTTCTATAGTGATTCTACATCATTAATGGCAATTAAAACAACTAAATATCAAAATTTTTATACAAGGTTATGATTTATTTATTATTTGATAAATTTGAGATTATACCCTGTCTATGGTATGTATTGATGGCGATCAATATCCAATTTACGATCGCTGACCTGTAACAATATATGTAACTCGTTGAGCAATATTAGTTGCGTGATCTGCCATGCGTTCTAAACAACGAATTGCTAAAGTTAACAAGAGAATTGGCTCAATTACGCCAAAAGTATTTTCCTGTTGGGCAAAGGTTTGATAAAGATGCTCATAAGCATTATCTACAGTATCATCTAACTGCTTCATTCTTTGTACACTGGTTTCGTCTAAATCTGCCAATGCGACTAAACAAGTTGCTAACATTGCTTGGGCGTACTGGGACATAATTGCAATTTCTGGTAAGGAGCTATGTTGAGGATAAGGGAAGAGTTTAATGGCAATTTCCCCTAGCTCTTCGGCATAATCCCCAATTCGTTCTAAGTCACGCACCAATTGCATAAAAGCACTTATACAGCGCAAATCTCTTTCTGTGGATACTTGACGAATGATAATAGTTGTGCAATCTGATTCTATTTGCCGATAAAAGCGATCAATTTTTTTATCTAACCGGGGTATTTGTTCCGCTGCGATTAAGTCACCGGCAAATAGGGCTTGGTGACTCAGCCGAAATGATTGTTCTACTAAAGCCCCCATACGTAATAAATCCCGTTCTAAACGTCTAATGGAGCGTTCTATTGGTAGTATTTCGTGATTGGGAGGATCAAATACAGTTTTCATAGTGGTTATACTAAAAGTGTATATGTTTTTTTAACTATAGTCTTGACTAAGTAGGTGAACGGAAAAAAACCGTAGACGCGGAGCGGCTTCTCGAAGAGTAATATGTAACGAAAAGTAAAATCCGCCCAAACCCTCTTCACTCTTGCCTCTTGCCTCAAGCCTAGTGCCATAACGACGATTTTCAATGCTAACCTACTTAGGTAAATTTGTCATAACTTGAGAAAATTGAATTTGTATCCAAGCACCACCTGTTTCTGGATGGTTCATGGCTTTAATTACACCACCGTGAGCCATGACTATTTGCTGGACAATGGCTAAACCTAAACCGCTACCAGCAATTCCCGTTGTCGAATTTACTTCATTAACTGGTGAACGATACCGGGCTTTATCTCCGCGATAAAACCTTTCAAATACATGAGGTAAGTCGTCAACAGCAAACCCAACACCGAAATCAATAATATTTATTTCCAACATTTGACCGTTATCAGTAGAAATTATTTTAGTCTCAATGTCAATAGTTGTGGTGGCTGGACTATATTTGATGCTATTATCTAGCAAGTTGACAAATACTTGATAAAGTCGAGATTTATCTGCCTGAATGCAGATGCTGTCTAGTCCAGAATAGGTAATACTGAGAGAATGACGCTGGGCAATTGGTTCTAGGGTTTCCCATGCGGAGATGATGAGCGATCGCATTTCCACCATTTCCAAATTTAACTGCATGGTGGGATTGTTTTCCATTTGCGTCAACTCCAACCAACTTTGGACTAAATTAATCAGTCGGTCAACTTTTTGCATCAGCCTATTAACCCAACGGTCTAAAGGTGGTTCTAAACGGGTTTGCAGAGTTTCCACCACGAGACGAATTGCCGTCAAGGGGGTGCGGAGTTCATGGGCTAAATCGGAAAAAGAGCGATCGCGTTCTTGCTTCATATCTAGCACAGATTGGCAATTTTCCAAAAATACTCCCACCTGTCCCGTTGGTAATGGCAAGCTAGAAGCCCGCAGAAACATGGGCTTTAATTCTGTCATCACCTTAGCATCTTCACAAGCGGGATGAAAAACCCATTCCTGCACCTGGGGTTTTTGCCAATCACGAGTTTGTTCAATTAACTGATCTAATTCATAAGACCTCACCAACTCTAGCAACAAACGCACCTGTCCAGGTTGCCATCTTTGAAGATATAAGATTTCCCGCGCTTGTTGATTGCACCACAACAATTGATTTTCCTCGTCTACCTGCAAATATCCCAGCGGAGCAAAATCCAGTAATTCCTTATACATGGACAATGATTGCTGCAAATTTTGTTGCTGTCTATTCACCATAGAGATTTCCTGCCGTAAGCGAGGTCTTAGCAGCAGTTTAATATTAGTAATTTTATGGAAATTAGAACTTGGCGATTGTAGTAATTGTTCTAAATACCAGTGCAAATGAACCTGTTGCCAAACCCAAAAACCCAGGCCAACAGCTAAACCCAGCGAAAATCCCATTAAAAACATTGAGGTCGTTAGTTGGTGTATTATTACTCAAAACTAACAACTATCGGCACCAATTACCCAAATCTGTAACCAAAACCCCTCACAGTTACAATATATTCTGGATGACTAGGATCTTCCTCCAACTTTTCCCGTAACCAGCGGATATGAACATCCACAGTTTTGCTATCCCCCACAAAATCTGGACCCCATACCTGATCTAATAATTGCTCTCGTGACCATACCCGACGGGTATAACTCATAAATAATTCTAACAGTCGGAACTCCTTGGGAGACAAACTTACCTCTTCTCCACGGACTATAACCCGACACTCTTGAGCATTTAAAGTTATATCTTTGTGCTTGAGGACAGTAACCTGTGGCAATGAACTTAAACGTTGACGACGAAGTAACGCCCGACACCGCGCCACCAATTCTCGCATACTAAATGGTTTTGTCAAATAGTCATCAGCACCCACTTCTAAGCCCAGGACTCGGTCAGTTTCACTACCTTTAGCACTCAACATTAAAATTGGCACTGAGTTGCCTTGATGACGTAAAAAACGGCAAATGTCTAGGCCATTAATTTGCGGTAACATCAAATCTAATAGCACCAAGTCTAAAGGCAGTTCTTCAGAATTATCTTCACAACTTTTCAGATATTCTATCGCTGCTCGGCCATCACTAGCGGTAATTATTTCATAGCCTTCCCCTTCCAAGGCCACAACTAACATTTCCCGAATCAGTTCTTCGTCTTCCACTATGAGGATACGGTTGGTTTGTCCAATGTCCGTTCTCACAGAATATTTAGCTAATTCACTGGTATACATTAATTTTTTTCAGTGTATAACAAAGTCTAGTATATTATAAATCATACCAATGATAGATTTATTTTGTTGTTGTTCTTCTTTGGTTTAATTGTAAATTTTTGGATCACTATCGCCCAAACCCTTGTTGAGAAATCTTCTCCTCTTAAGAGCGTGTTTGACAAGTTCCCGGCGATCATAAATCGCGACTACACAAGCAAAGTCCACCTATTCCTGCGGTCTCCTAAGGGATACGTGGACTAACACAAAATTAAGGGTTTCAAACCTACCTGCATGGGTTTCGCCTGTGTAGCCTCCTCTGGCTGGCTGTTCTTAGTGGAAAATACTGGTATGACTGGTCTAAAGGTAAAAATTGATAATTGACAATTACCAAAAAAGGGAACAGGGAACAGGGAACAGGGAACAGATAAGAAACACTCATTTGCACCAGTTTAGAGCTTCTGTCAAAAAAAAGATGTTTTTAAAAGATGCGTAAGCACCAAAAAAACAGTGTCATTATTTCAATCTCATGTTTAACTCAAACATGAGTTTTTCCTGTTAGAAAGTTGCCCGTTCCCTGTTCCCTCTGAACAATTATGAAGATTAATGTAAAAGCCCGACCACGTGCAGTAACCCTTTACCAGTAACTAACTCAATAATTAGCCCGATAAATCCTAGCATGGCTATCCGACCATTCCAGACTTCGGCACTGGTGGTTATTCCCCATGCCCAACGTTCTTGGGGATACATTTTTACCCTTTTTTTCATTTGGGTGACTTGAGAGAGTTTCAGGTCAGGTTGTTTGAGAGCATCAATGATCAAGTCGGATAGGGCTTTAATAAATACCGGATTAGTGTTGGGCGCAGGGACACGTCCGAAGTTGTGTATTCCTGCTTCTTCCGCTATTTCTCGATATTCAATGTCAATTTCTTGTAGGGTTTCGATGTGTTCGGAAACAAAACTAATGGGGACAACTATTAAATCTTTCACGCCTTTTACACCGAGTTCCTTCAGTGCATCTTCTGTATAAGGTTTTAGCCATTCAACAGGACCAACACGACTTTGATAAGCTAGGGTGTGGGGATTGGGACGGTTGAGGGTTTGCATAATTAAGTCGGTGCATTCCTCAATTTCTTGCTGGTAGGGGTCGCCGGCTTCCTCTACATAGCTTTTAGGTACACCATGGGCGCTAAAGAAGATATGCACGTCCTGAGGACGGGGAAATTTCTCCAGTTCGCCAACTATAAGTTCTGCCATTGCTTGCAGATAACCTGGTTCTTTGTACCAAGAGTCAATAACGGTATACTCAAGACTTTGGAGTTTGGGGTTTTCCTTCCATAGTTGTTCTAATAACCGGAAACTAGAACCGCTGGTGCTGATGGAAAATTGGGGGTAAAGCGGGAGAATTACCAATTTATCAAGGTTATCTTGAGTAATTTGGGCGATCGCTTCTTCTGTGTAAGGATGCCAATAACGCATTCCCACGTAGATATTAACTTCTTGTCCTAATTCACCTAACTGAGCTTTAATGGCTGCTCCTTGCTCTTCTGTAATCCGTCGCAATGGAGAACCGCCGCCGATTTGCTGATAATTTATTTGAGATGTTTTTTCTCTACGCGTAGCAATAAACCAAGCTAGAGGTTTTTGCATCCAGCGAAACGGTAAGCGGATAATTTCTGGATCAGAAAACAGATTATACAAAAACGGTCCGACATCTTCTGGTTTGTCGGGACCACCGAGATTAAGTAATAATACCCCTATACGACCCATAGCAGTTACTTTCCCCCAATCCTTACAGATTTTTCACTAATGTTAACAATATATCTTTATTAAATATAAAGCTTTATCGGCAGGAAAAAAAACAATGGCCACAATTTTTAGAGATTTAAGTTACAGATACCAATGGCTATATGATGGCATCTCCCGGTTAGCGGCTGTGACTGTGGGTGGTGAACCCCGGTTTCGTCAACTGGCTTTACAAAATTTAAAACTGCAATCGGATACTCAGATTTTAGATTTATGCTGTGGTAGTGGTCAAGTAACCAGATTTTTAGTGAATTTTTCGGAAAATGTCACTGGCTTGGATGCTTCCCCATTATCTATCCAGCGAGCGCAGAAAAATGTCCCAAATGCTAAGTATATAGAAGCGTTTGCTGAGGATATGCCTTTTGCAGATAATTTATTTGATGTGGTACATACTAGCGCGGCTTTACACGAAATGCAATCTGAACAACTGCCAAAAATCATTAAAGAGGTTTATCGGGTGTTAAAACCGGGAGGAGTTTTCACTTTGGTAGATTTTCACTCTCCCACAAATCCGATATTTTGGCCGGGGTTGGCGGTATTTTTCTGGTTGTTTGAAACCCAGACGGCTTGGGAATTGTTGAAAACGGACTTACCTGGTTTGTTAAGAGATTATGGTTTTGATGTGGGAGAACCTAGTTTATATGCTGGTGGAAGTTTACAGGTGATTCAGGGCAGGAAGATGATTTGAGTTTCTTGTGCTAATTCATAAGTTTAAATTATTGATTTGCTATTTTTAAATAAGTTTTTTTGAAAAATTTTTTTATTTTGAGGGTGCGGGGCGGGCTAAATGTGGTAATATAGTTATATCATTATAATGGGGCATGAGCAAAATTTTTATTTAGGCACGCATTCCCATTATCAAAATATCACGCCGAGAAAATAAAGTCAATAGGTTTTGACCCCAAAAAAAGAAATTTTTTTTATTTTTTTGAACATTGAGAACATCAGTACCAATATTCAGTTGAAAAAATCATACCACAAATACAATCTGCCATAGCGATCGCCTAGACTTGCTCTTCTTGAAAATCTGTTAATCTAGCTGTATCAAGAATTAGTAAAAGAGTAAAGAATAGGNCATCAAATCTTCAGACATCTATTGACATTTTCCGACAATAGGTTCATAATATTAAATATATACGAGAGTTTTGTAGTTAATTTAAAGTCAATAAATATTTTGAGTAACTGTAATGGTTCCGAATAGACTTGAATGGCTACAAAGAA
>JGI12547J11936_1000471_pt1 | contig 10914 bp, 9 predicted proteins | sample LakEriepJuly2011_2_FD_11936 | JGI IMG/M metagenome (IMG submission 11936)
GGAATTAAGTACTGTTCTTTACCAACTTCTTTTGAGAAGCGATCAAACATTTCTTTGAATTTATTATATGAACCTATACCTGGCTTCATCATTTTAGATAATACATTTTCTTCCGAGTGCTCAGGCGCAATTTTTAGATAGCCACCCACATGGTGCTGCACTAATTCTTTTACATATTCAGGCGAGGTAACAGCTAAGTCATAACGAAGGCCTGATCCAATAAGTACTTTTTTAATGCCTTTGGTATTTCTTGCTTTTCGATAGAGCTCTATGAGAGCAGTATGGTCGGTATTTAAATTTTCACAAATGCCTGGATAAACGCAAGAAAGTTTTCGACAAGAGGTTTCAATTTTTTCTGACTTACAAGCCATCCGATACATATTAGCTGTAGGTCCCCCGAGGTCTGAAATGACACCTGTAAATCCATCTACCTTATCTCTAATTTCTTCAACCTCTTTTAGGATGCTTTCTTCTGAACGACTCTGAATAATTCGACCTTCATGTTCTGTAATAGAACAGAAAGTGCACCCACCAAAACACCCGCGCATAATATTGACTGAGAAGCGAATCATTTCCCATGCAGAAATTTTCGCATCTCCGTAGCTAGGATGCGGTTTTCTTGCATAAGGAAGGTCGTATACATAATCCATTTCTTTTGTAGTGAGCGGAATAGGGGGGGGATTAAGCCAGACTTCTCTATCACCATGTTTTTGGATAAGCGCTCGCGCATTTCCTGGATTTGCTTCTAAATGAAGTACACGCGATGCATGTGCATAAAGTATAGGATCATCAACCACTTCCTCAAAGCTTGGTAAGCGAACGACTTGCATACTTCGATCAGCTTTTGTTTTTCGAACTATTTGAATGGCCTTCATGCCGTCAGGTAATTTTTCTTCACTCGATTTAGCGTTAGTTTCACAATCAGTCCCTGCGCCCATTTTCATTTCATAAGGGTCGACATGTGTTTCAACTTTTCCGGGACGATCAAGATGTGTGGAAGCTACCTCTTCCCAGCCTTCAGGAATTTTTTTACGCAAGAATGCTGTACCTCGAATATCTTGAATGTCTTCTAACTTTTCGCCATCAGCGATGCGATGTGTAAGTTCAATAAGTGCTCGTTCAGCGTTACCATATAACAAGATATCAGCCTTAGAATCGACAAGAACTGAGCGACGCACTTTATCAGACCAGTAGTCGTAATGTGCAATTCTACGAAGACTTGCTTCAATACTGCCTATCACTAAAGGCACATCAGAATATGCTTCACGACAACGNTGAGTATAAACAAGCACTGCNCGGTCAGGGCGTTTACCAGCGATAGCTCCNGGGGTATAAGCATCATCTGAACGNATCTTTCTGTCNGCCGTATATCGGTTCACCATGCTATCCATATTGCCGGCCGTGATACCAAAGTAAAGATTAGGTTTTCCTAGCGCCTTAAATGGCTCGGCACTTGACCAATCGGGCTGAGATAAAATACCCACTCGGAAGCCTTGTCCTCCAGCAACCGCCCAATTAAAGCCATACCAAAACTAGGGTGATCAATATATGCATCACCCGTCACCAAAATAATGTCACAACTATCCCAGCCTAATACGTCCATCTCCTTACGTGTCATAGGGAGCATATGGGCCGTACCAAAGCGCTTCGCCCAATAAGGACGGTATTTATTAATCGCTTGCGGCGTTAAATGAGTCGTATTTTGCATAGTTGAGTATTTTACCCTGATAAATCTATTTAACGCTTTATAATTAACTACTTAAAAGAATTAAACTCATCAAACTGGGGGCTTTATGAACTTTGAATTGATCGATTTAGCGATTAGCGTGTGTTTATTACTAGGCGCAGTCTTATATACATCTGTGGGACATGCGGGTGCTTCAATCTATATTGCGATCATGACATTATTTAATATTCCTAGCGCTGTGATTAAACCCACCGCATTAGTAATGAATATTTTTATTGCCTCATTGACGAGCTGGCGTTTCATACGAAAAGGTTTTTTTGATTTTAATGTTTTATTACCTATCGCTTAGGCGCAATACCTTTTGCATTTTTAGGCGGTTACATAAATGCGCCTAGTCATATTTATAAATCTATCGTGGGTATTATTCTTTTAATATCTGCTATTTCTCTTGTTACTAATCTTTCTAATAAAATCGATAAGAAACTTAAGAAACCACCGTTTATTTTGGCAATGATTATTGGCGCTTTAATTGGATTTTTAGCAGGCTTAACTGGAACAGGGGGAGGTATATTTTTATCCCCACTTATTTTATTTTTAGGGTGGAGTACAACTAAGACAACCTCAGGTATCACAGCACTTTTTATTTTAATTAATTCAAGTTTTGGTTTACTTGGAAATTATTCTTCTGTGCAAAATTTACCCGATCAATTGCCACTATTCATAGGGGCTACTTTGATAGGTGCTTTGATTGGTACAACGCTAGGCATAAAATTTTATACAGCTAATACCATTAAAAAAACATTAGCATTAGTTTTAGTGATTGCAGGATTTAAATTGCTACTTACTTGAAAGTAAAAAACCTAGAAAGGTAATTTTGATTCTGGAGATGCTTTAAAAAGTACTTTTTTAAATGCTTGCTGAATTCTTTCAAGTGCAATTTTATTTTCAGCTTCAAATCTCAAGACAATTACAGGTGTTGTATTGGATGCGCGCATTAAACCAAAGCCATCTTGATATTCAACTCGCAAACCATCAACTTTAATAATTTCTAGCGCATTATCAAATTTGCTTCTGTTTGCAATTTTTTAATTAAAGCGTGAGGCTCACCCTCATTCATTTTAATTTGAAGTTCAGGTGTGCTAATACTGTTCGGTAGATTATTTAAAATTTCAGATGGATTATCAAAGCGACTTAAAATTTCTAGAAGTCGAACGCCAGCATAAATGCCATCATCAAAACCATACCAGCGCTCTTTAAAAAAGGTATGACCGCTCATTTCACCAGCGAGCGCTGCATTTTCCTCTTTCATTTTTGCTTTAATAAGTGAGTGTCCTGTTTTCCACATCAAAGGCTTGCCACCTTTGTCTTTAATCCACTGAAATAAATTACGTGTTGATTTCACATCAAAAATAATTGTGGCATTTGGATTTCGACTTAATACATCTTCTGCGAATAATAAAAGTTGTCGATCGGGATAAATGATTTGACCATCTTTTGTAACGACACCTAGGCGATCGGCATCTCCATCAAATGCAAAACCTAATTCAGCATCACTTTTTTTAAGGTGCGTTATCACATCATTTAAGTTGTGTGGCTCAGAGGGGTCAGGGTGGTGGTTAGGAAATGTGCCATCCACATCACAGAATAATTCTTCTACAGAGCAACCAATGCTCTCATAAATTTGTCTAGCGAAAGCGCCTGCCACACCATTGCCACAATCAATGACAATTTTCATGGGACGTTTTAAATAAATATGATTTTTAATAGCTTCAATATAGTCGTTAGCAATGTCATATTTCTTTTCTAAGCCCTGGCCTTCATAAAAGTTTCATTTTCTATGCGGGTATAGAGTTTTTGAATGGCTTCGGTTGACAAGGTGTCACCCCCTAAAACCATTTTTAAGCCATTGTAATCAGGCGGGTTATGGCTTCCTGTCACCATAACGCCGGATTGGGTGTTAAGGAAGAATGTAGAGAAATAAACCATAGGTGTTGTTACCATGCCAAGATTAATCACATTGATACCTGTTTTAAGCATGCCTTGAATAAGTGCGTTCGATAGTTCAGGGCCTGAAAGTCTTCCATCAAAACCAATACAGATGTCTTTTTGTTTGCGATCAATCGCTTCACTTCCAATTGCACGACCAATGATCTCTACAAATTCAGGCGTAAGGCTTTTACCCACAATGCCACGAATGTCATAGGCTTTAAAAATCTCTTTGGGAAGTGATGCCATAATTTATTCTGACTCTTCAATCCATGCGAGCTGAATAGCCTCTAGAATTTTTTCCCCACATTTATTAGGATCATCTTGAAAGCCTTCAAGATCTAGGATCCATTGGTATAGATCAGTAAATCGAATTGTCTTGGGGTCTATATCGGGATGTTTATCATATAAAGCCTCAGCAATTCTTTGACTATCAGTCCAGTGCATACAAAACCTCTTCTTCAATTTAGTTGAAAGATTATAACTTTTAGATTTTATCTAAGATAGAACTTCGTTGAGAAAGATAGGTCAGACCCATGATAAAATATCGACTTTTCTGAGACAAAAATCTCTAATCTTTTTAAATACATAGCGGATATATAGACATGTTTAGCAAAGCTGAAAAATTAAGTATTGTGGACCCAGAAATTGCACTTCAAGTCACTCATGAAGTGAAGCGACAAGAAGATCATATTGAGCTCATTGCTTCGGAAAACTATACAAGTCCTGCTGTGATGGAAGCTCAAGGTTCACAACTCACAAATAAATACGCTGAAGGATATGTTGGTAAGCGCTTCTATGGCGGTTGCGAATTCGTAGATAACGTCGAACAAATCGCGATCGATCGTCTAAAGAAATTATATGGCGCAGAATATGTCAATGTTCAGCCCCATTCAGGTAGCCAAGCTAATCAGGCTGTTTATTTCTCAATACTTAAGCCTGGCGATACTGTGATGGGTATGAGCCTAGGAGATGGTGGGCACTTGACGCATGGTTCCCCTGCAAACTTATCAGGCAAACTTTTTAATATCGTTGCTTATGGCCTTAATGCAAATGAGGAGATAGATTACGATGCCATGGAAAAGCTCGCGATTGAATCAAAACCTAAACTCCTTATTGGTGGCGCTTCAGCTTATGCTTTGCGTTTTGATTGGGAGCGTATGTCGCAGATTGCGAAAAAAGTGGGTGCCTATTTTATGGTAGATATGGCGCACTACTCAGGACTTATTGCTGCAGGTGTTTATCCTAGCCCAGTTCCTTTTGCAGATTTTGTGACATCCACCACACATAAAACTTTAAGAGGTCCTCGTGGCGGTATTATTCTAGCGAAAGCTGAATTTGAAAAAAGCATTAATAGTTTTGTGTTCCCTGGTATTCAAGGCGGACCTTTGATGCATGTGATTGCAGCTAAGGCAGTAGCTTTCCTAGAAGCATTAAAACCAGAATTTAAAGTGTATCAAACACAAGTGGTTAAAAATGCACAAACGATGGCCGAGTCATTAAGTAAACGTGGTGTGCGTATTATTTCTGGCCGCACTGAGTCACATGTCTTTTTAGTTGATTTAAGACCTAAAGGTTTAACCGGAAAAGCCGCAGATATTCTTTTGGGACAAGCTCATATCACGGTCAATAAAAATTCAATTCCTAATGATCCAGAAAGTCCTTTTGTGACTTCAGGGATTCGTATTGGATCCCCAGCCATTACGACACGTGGTTTTAAAGAAAAAGAAGCCGACATGGTAGCGCATATGATTGCAGATATCCTTGACAATCCTGCTAGTGAAAAAGTCATTCACGAGACCAAAGCCAAGGTGGTTGCTTTAACGGCTCAATTTCCAGTTTATGGGTCTTAATTTCAGATTTAAATATCCCAAGTGAAATGCCCATTCTGCGGAACTGATGATACCCAAGTCGTTGACTCAAGAGTTAACGATGAAGGCAATTCAATTCGTCGCCGTCGTCGTTGTTCGGAATGTGATAAACGTTTTACAACATACGAATCAGTCGAGCTCACACTTCCTCAAGTGGTAAAACAAAATGGTAAGCGCGAAGACTTTAGTCGAAACAAACTTCACCAATCATTTAGCCGCGCACTTCATAAACGCCCAGTACCTGTTGAATATATAGAGCAAGCCATTGAACGTATCATTCAAAAAGTTTTAGCTTATGGTGAGAAAGAAATCACCGCAAGAGAGTTAGGCGAAAACGTCATGCATGAATTAAAAAAAATGGATAAGGTAGCTTACATTCGATTCGCATCTGTCTATAGAAGTTTTTCAGATGTCGAAGATTTCCATGATGTTATCCGCGATCTTGATTAAATGAATTCACATTCACCTCAATTTTTCATGAGTGAAGCTTTGAGGCTTGCAGAAAAAGCTTTATTCACCACATCGCCCAATCCAAGAGTTGGTTGTGTGATCGTTCAAGATAATGAAATTGTAGGTCGCGGTTTTCACGAGAAGGCAGGGGAGTCGCATGCTGAAGTGATTGCATTAAAAGAAGCGGGCAGTCAGTCAGAAGGCAGTGATGTATATGTCACATTAGAACCTTGTTCGCATACAGGTAAAACGCCACCATGTGTAGATGCATTAATTAAAGCTAAAGTTAAAAAAGTATTTATTGCGATGCAAGATCCTAATCCCATAGTTTCAGGCCAAGGCATTCAAAAATTAAAAGATGCTCACATTGAAGTTGAGTTAGGTGTGATGGAAGCCCAGGCTCAATTATTAAATATTGGTTTTATTTCTCGCATGACAAAGCAATTACCTTATGTAAGAGCGAAGCTTGCAGTGTCCTTAGATGGCAAGACTGCACTTTATAACGGCAAGAGTCAGTGGATTACGGGCGATGCAGCGAGAGCAGATGTTCAATACTGGCGAGCTTCTTCCTGTGCAATTATTACAGGGATTGGCACTGTGGTGCATGACAATCCAAAACTCTCCGTGCGGCTTTATGAGCATGCGCGTCAACCTTTGCGCGTGGTTGTAGATTCGGAATTAAACATTCCTCTAGAGGCAGACATACTCCATGAAAAACCTTTACTTATCGCTTATGCAAATGATAAACAAAAAAAATTACCACAATTAAAAGCCTTAGGCGTTGAATGTATTCAATTAGATGATAGTGGTAAAGTTGATTTGACATCACTGCTTAAAGAGCTTGCAAAAAGAGAAGTGAATGAAGTTTGGATTGAAGCGGGTGAAGGCCTTAATGGAGCGTTCTTAAAAGCTAATTTAATTGACGAACTCATGATTTATTATGCGCCTGTAATTTTAGGTTCAGAAGCTAAGGGTATGTTTACGCTCCCTGCTTATGAAAATTTAGAAAATAAGATTACCACGACACTTTTAGATCACCGCTGGGTTGGTCAAGATTTAAGAATGCGATTTAAATTAAAGTAATCATTCAGAATGCTCATCGATAGCCACTGTCATTTAGATGCATTAGAGTTTAGTCATGAGCAAGATGCGATTATTAAAAATGCGCTTCACCATGGTGTTGAGAAAATTATTATTCCCGCAGTTAACCGAAAAAGTTTTGATGATGTCATCGAGCTTAGAAAAAAATTTCCCAATTGTTTTTATGCGCTAGGTTTTCATCCTATGTATATTCATGACATGAAGGATGGTGATATGGATACGCTAGAAGCTTATTTAAAAACATACGAACCAGTTGCAGTAGGTGAGATTGGTTTAGATTTCTTTGTGACTAAAGACAACAAAACACTTCAAGAAGAAATTTTTGTAGCTCAATTAAAATTAGCAGCTACATTTAATTTGCCAGTCATTATGCATGTGAGACATGCGATTGATGATGTGCTTAAAAATTTAAGACGCTTCCCAGTGAGGGGTGGTATCGCCCATGCTTTCAATGGCAGCATGCAACAAGCAGAAGCTTTTATTGAGTTAGGTTTTAAATTAGGCTTTGGTGGTGCAATGACTTATCCCAGGGCAACACATATTCAAGCGCTAGCTAAATCATTACCTATAGAGTCTATTGTGTTAGAGACAGACGCGCCTGATATTCCTCCCTCTTGGTTAGGACATCAAGGAAGAAATACACCCGGAGAATTACATCAGATCGCCACTTTTTTTGCCGAATTACGCGGCATGAATTTAACTTCTGTGATTGAGACGTCGCATCAAAATACGCTCGATGCACTCCCTAAAATAGTGCAGTTATGCACATCTGCTGAGAATTTACATTAAGTGTGACCAAAAATCCTAATGGAATTAGGGACATAAGTTAAGTCATTGATTTTAAAGAAATTTTATTTAGCTTAAAAAATAAGCGATTTAAAAAAACGCTTATAAATTCAAGAGTTATAAATTTATGTCATCTTTATCCACAAAGTTATCCACAGATTTTGTGGAGATGTTTTTTTATTAAAACGGGTTGACAGCTCACTATTTTATCCAGTTAAAGAAAGCCTATTTTCTTGATGATTTAGATAAAAAACGTTGAAATCCCTTTCCCTATTTGAGAAACCTCAAACTTCAATTGTGAGACACATAGCTTTAAAGTAAAATAGACTCCCGTCAGCAATTATTTAAAAGCCTTTCCATGACCAAATACGTGTTTGTTACTGGCGGTGTCGTTTCTTCCTTAGGTAAAGGTATCGCAGCCGCTAGTCTCGGCGCAATCTTAGAATCACGAGGCATCAAAGTGACGATGCTCAAACTCGATCCTTATATTAACGTTGACCCTGGTACGATGAGTCCATTCCAGCATGGCGAAGTCTTTGTGACAGATGATGGTGCAGAAACAGATCTTGACCTTGGTCATTACGAGCGCTTTATCTCAGCGCGTATGGGCAAGAAAAATAATTTTACGACAGGCCAAATTTACGACAGCGTCATTCGCAAAGAGCGCCGTGGCGAATACTTAGGTAAGACCGTTCAGGTCATCCCACATATAACAGATGAAATAAAATTACACATTAAAAATGGCTCTCATGGTGCCGATGTTGCTATCGTTGAAGTTGGAGGCACGGTNGGTGACATTGAGTCACTCCCTTTTCTAGAGGCTATTCGTCAAATTGGATTTGAAGAAGGTCGTGAAAATGCATGCTACATCCATCTCACTTTACTTCCTTTTATTTCAACAGCGGGCGAATTAAAAACAAAGCCAACCCAACATTCGGTGAAAGAGTTAAGAGAGATCGGTATTCAGCCAGATATTTTAATTTGTAGAGCAGATCGTGCTATTCCTGATGAAGAAAGAAAAAAAATAGCGTTATTTACAAATGTTGCCCCTGAGGCAGTGATCTCNTCAGTTGATTCAGATTCGATTTATAAAATACCAAGTTTATTGCATCAGCAAATGATTGATGAAATTGTTTGTCACAAATTAAATATTCTAGCNAAACCTGCAGACCTATCGAGTTGGGAAAAAATTACAGACGCACTTAAAAACACTAAACATGATATTGATATTGCATTCGTCGGTAAATATGTAGACCTCACTGAGTCTTACAAATCTCTCACAGAAGCATTAATACACGCTGGTATTCATACATCATCCAAAATCAAAATTCATTATCTTGATTCAGAAGAAATTGAAAAAAGTGGNACTAAGCCATTAGCNAATATGGATGCGATTTTAGTGCCTGGTGGCTTTGGTAAGCGAGGTACTGAAGGTAAAATTAAAGCCATTCAATTTGCACGAGAAAATAAGATTCCATATTTAGGTATTTGTTTGGGTATGCAACTTGCTGTGATTGAATTTGCAAGACATAAAGCTATGCTGAAAACTGCAAACAGTTCCGAATTTGATCAGGATGCCGAACATCAAGTTATTGGATTAATTACGGAATGGAAATCATCTGAAGGTGCGATTGAGAAAAGAGATGATTCATCAGACTTAGGTGGCACAATGAGATTAGGCGCACAGAAGTGTCCAATTGAATCTGGTACTTTAGCGCATAAGATTTATGGATCTGAAGTGAACGAGCGACATCGTCATCGTTACGAAGTAAATAATCATTATGTAGATGAATTGATTAAAGCAGGGCTGACAATTTCTGCAAGAACGCCTTTTGAGCAGCTCTGTGAAATTATAGAATTACCGCAAGATCAGCATCCTTGGTTTATTGGCTGTCAGTTCCATCCAGAGTTTACTTCCAACCCAAGAACAGGCCATCCATTATTCAAAGCCTACATTCAAGCTGCGCTTAAATATAAACAGTCTAAAGGAAGTGCATCATGAAATTATGCAACTTTGATGTNGGATTAAATCACCCATTATTTTTAATTGCNGGACCATGTGTCATCGAGTCTGAGGGGATGACTTTAGATGTGGCAGGTCAATTAAAAGAAATTACTNCAGCACTCAATATCCCGTTTATTTTTAAATCCTCTTTTGATAAGGCTAATCGAAGCTCAAATAAAACCTTTAGAGGTTTTGGTATTGATGAGGGTTTAAGAATTTTATCTGAAGTGAAAAAACAAATTGGTGTGCCAGTTTTAACGGATGTGCATGATCAATTTCAGGTTGAGCAAGTTGCAAGTGTTGTGGACGTTCTCCAAACACCCGCCTTTTTATGCCGACAAACAGATTTTATTAATGCTGTTGCAACTTCAGGTAAGGCTGTAAATATCAAGAAAGGCCAATTCTTAGCGCCCGGTGATATGAGACAAGTAGTCACAAAAGCCAAAGAAGCTAATGGCGGCCTAGATAATATTATGGTTTGTGAGCGAGGCGCATCTTTTGGTTACAACACGCTTGTCTCAGATATGAGAAGTTTATCTATTATGCGAGAAACAAATTGCCCAGTCGTTTTTGATGCAACGCATTCAGTGCAGCAACCTGGAGGGCAGGGGGATAAAAGCGGTGGTCAAAGTGAATTTGTCCCTGTCTTGGCAAGAGCTGCTGTAGCAAGCGGTATTGCAGGAATTTTTATGGAAACACACCCGAATCCAAAAGAAGCACTATCTGATGGTCCTAATGCGTGGCCACTTAAAAAAATGAAAGCGCTGCTTGAAGTATTAGCTGAGATTGATAGATCAGTTAAAAAAGCAGGCTTTATTGAAATGTCTTAAATAATTAATTGCAAAAGAAGGACTTAGAATGAGTTTTGTGAAGCAAATCGTTGCTCGAGAAATTATCGATTCGAGAGGTAATCCAACCATCGAAGCAGATGTTTTTTTAGATTCCGGTGTCATGGGAAGAGCAATGGTGCCATCAGGTGCATCCACAGGGAGTAAAGAAGCGATCGAGCTTCGTGATGGTGATGCAAA
>JGI12547J11936_1000473_pt1 | contig 10911 bp, 1 predicted proteins | sample LakEriepJuly2011_2_FD_11936 | JGI IMG/M metagenome (IMG submission 11936)
GTTTCTTTTCCCGGCGGCATGTAATTAATCATGTTGTTGAGTAATTTATCTCTATAATTCATCATTTTATATTAATGTGATTTCTGGAATAATTTATTTGCTTTGAGTAATTTATTTCTATAATTCAATTTATTTGCTTTGACTCATTTATTGTTAAATTAAATTATTTTATTCGCTTTTCATTTTAATACTGTTATGAACGATTAACGATAGATTTAAAATTTATTTTAATTTACGATCGTTCAATCTTTTGTTTTAATTACTTTTTGTTTATTACTTTTTATAAGTAAAATTTACTATAAATAGAACTAGGATTCTACTCATAGTCAGTTAGTTTTTTGTTCATAGTTTTTAAAATAAAAATAATACAAAAGAAAAGACTTAAGCGTCTCAATTTATTAATAAGACCCACTCTTATTACATGGTAGCAGCACATTACGATTTACCGCAATAATCAATTTCATATTCCACAAATTTCAATTCAATCAAGTCATGTCATTTAAAACTGCATTAACCAAGTTGACTAAAGCAAATGCTATCGACGTTTCATCGAATCATGTTGCGTATGTTCAGTTAGTTATGGAAAACTGTGCAAAAGCGTTACAGGCAGTTAAATCCGAGACCGATGCTTCAGCTAATGTTGCCACGTTAACTGCATTAATCGAGTCCTCGTTCCCAATTGATCTTCTCGACACTTGGATGAAAGAATGTGAAGCATTAATCAAACAACCGAAGAAAAGCACAACTCCATCATCTACTGCCACTGGCACCACATGTACCTCAGTATCTCCGTCGACACCAGACTCAGATGATGAAGCCACTGGTCCTCGTCGTCCTGCTTCATACAAGTTACCACCTAACGTACCCATGTTTATGGCTGACGGGCGTACTTGTGAAGAATGGTTTTTTGTTTTTGAAAATGCTTTACTTACCAATTCAATACCATATACAGTCACGCTATCAATTCTTTCCACGTTCTTAAAAGGAACAGCGCTACATCTTTTAAAAAATTACATGGACTCAGGCAAAACAGATTGGAATGGTTTCAAAGATTTGTTACGTACTACCTTTCTGCCAAAAGACCATGAGTATCGGTTACGTGTACAATTAACAAAGCTAACTCAAAATAATGATTCAATTGATACCTTTAACCGTAAGTTTCTTGCTATTTCTACTCAGTTGAATGGCTTGACTGATAATGATCGGTTATTCCATTATACGTCGGGTTTGCATGATCGTACGAGATATGAAGTGTTAAGTAAGCAACCGAAGACTCTAGATGAGGCTTTAGCCATTGCCACTCAGTTCAATCATATCAATAATCATGCTCCAGTTGCGGATATTAACGCCACCACAGTCCGATACCATAAGACTGACAGCCGTCGCGTACAATCACCGAGATTCAAGTCTCAACAAACGAAGCCTAAACCACAAGTCACTTGTTACAAGTGTAATCGTCCAGGACATTACAGTAATGACTGTCGTTCTTCGGCATCATCTGCTCCAAAAGGATCAGCCGATCGCGCAACAAATGGCCGCTCGTCCATTAAACCACGACAACCATACAAACAAGCAATGACTTTCACCCGCTCTGATATAGATACACTACTCAAAGTAGAAGGTTCCATATTCAGTCAAAATAAGTCACCTGCCGTGCTATTATGTACACTTGATAGTGCAGCTTCTGTATCAATGATTTCTGAAGTTACAGCTCGCCATTATGGTTTCAGTATTCTACCTTCAGATATACGTATCAAATCGGCAAACAATGCAGTCACTGCCGTGGTTGGCACAACTGATCTGGTCACTGTTGACATTCAAGGTCATAGTTGTCAGCTTACATTAGTTGTACTTGATCATGATGATCATGAAGTGCTTTTAGGCCTTGATTGGTTCATGGCCACAGGTGCTAGTTTGCATCCAAAAAGCCATACCTTACAGTTTCCTGGTTCTGTAGTACAACTTCATTCACCTCAACAGTCAGATGACGTCTACCATGGCGCTGATGATGATGATTATATCTTATCCGTAAGTGTTGCGGACGAAGATGATATTGCTGTTGATGTTGACTGGCATACAACCACACCTTTACACATGAAACCACTAGCCAAGCTCACTAAAGCACAAGAGGCATCATTTGCAACACTAGAAGGGACAGCTCGAAGTGCGTTTGCAACTGATTATAGTTCACTAGGGTGTTGTAACATAAGTAAGCATGAAATACGCTTGCAGACTCGTGTGCCAATATATTCACATCCTTATCGGAAAAGTCTTCGCGAACGGGATATGTTGAATATAGAAATAAAAAAGCTATTAGACGCAAATATCATACGTAAGTCGCGTTCACCTTATGCGTCTCCAGTCATTCTTGTTCCAAAGAAAGACGGATCAGTTCGAATGTGTGTTGACTACAGACGTTTAAATTTAGAGACGATACCTGAGCAATGGCCGTTGCCTCGTATTGCTGACATATTAGATAATATGTTAGGATCTCTCTGGTTTTCAACACTAGATTTGAAGTCGGGTTATTATCAAGTGGCTATGAGTCCTGCTTCAGTCGAAAAAACAGCTTTTGTGACACCTGATGGACATTATGAATTTATGCGGTTGCCGTTTGGGTTAAAAAACGCTCCGTCACACTTCTCAAAGATCATGTTCCAAGCTTTGGGAGATTTACATTTTGTCAAGATATATCTAGATGATATAACAATTCACTCCACTTCATTTGATTTGCATCTCGATCATGTGTCCATAGTATTAGAACGCCTTCGACAAGCAAATTTAAAACTTAATAGTGACAAATGCACGTGGTTTGCTCAAGAAGTAGCTCTGTTAGGCCATATTGTTAATACCACAGGTATACACATGGATCCTAAGAAAGTACATGCCATACAGACAATGTTGCCTCCTACAAATGTTAAACAAGTACAACAATTTCTAGGCATTTGCAATTATTATCGGAAATTTATCGCCAATTTCGCGAGAATATCTCAACCGATCGCTGAACTAGTTCGCAAAGAAATTCCGTTCCAATGGTCGAGCGCATGCAATGACGCGTTCGTTCAATTAAAATCGTTGTTATTGGAGTTTCCTATTTTACGACAACCAGATCACAGTAAGCCTTTTTACATTTATACGGACGCTTCAGGGTATGCTCTTGGAGCCATTCTGTCCCAGTTTGATGATAATTCAAATGAGTATGTCTGCCAATACGCATCACGTTTACTTAAAGGCGCAGAAATTCATTACGGAATTACCGAAAAAGAGTGTTTGGCCGTTATATGGGCTATTCGACAATTTCGTACATACGTTCACGGGGTTCATTTCAACGTTATTACAGACCATAATGCCCTTGTATGGTTAATGTCAATTCGTGACCCATCAGGCAAATTAGCACGTTGGGCGATCTATTTACAGTCATATGATTATGAAATCAAGCATCGCAAAGGTCGCGTGCATTCAAATGTAGATACACTCAGCCGTCCCGTATTAACCGTTTCAGTCGCTTCACCGTTAGGTAATGATATCTTAGACATTATGACTACGGATCCATTAGAAGACGAAGCTCTTCTTCATTTCCTAAAGTTTGGTCGCCATTTGGCTGGCACAAGTGAACGTAAATGCAAACATGTGTCAACGAAATTACCACACTTCAAATATGAAAACGATGTTTTATGGTATCGTCGTAAAATTGATGATACGTCTTACCTTGAAGTACCCACACGTTCGATAAGATATGACATTGTGTTAAGTGAACATTTATTAGGACATTTTCAAGCTTCAACTGTCTACAATGCACTAAAGAATAAATACTATTGGCCTAAAATGCAACAAGATATTACACATATTATTGGTCAATGTAACAACTGTAATCGTAATCGTATGGTCCCGGTAAAGGACCATCCTGCGCAACCAATTAATCCAACCCGTGTGTTTAACAAGTGTGGCATGGATCTAATATTTGGCCTTCCACCAACTGCTGAAGGGTATACAGGTATAGTCGTAATCACAGAATATGTTACGAAATTTCCTTATGCAGCACCTATTAAATCGAAATGTAGTGCCGAAATTGCTGAAAAATTATTTGAATATATCAGTTTATTCGGACCACCAAACAATTGGGTATCAGATCAAGGTCGCGAATTCATGGGTTTGTGCACCAAGTTTTCACAAATTATTGGCACTGAACATCGTGTCACAGCTGCATATAATCCACGTACAAACGGGTTAACAGAACGCTTCAATCGCACCTTGTGTGACGCTTTGCGCAAGCATGCTGAAGCTGATCCGTTACAGTGGCATAAATGGTTACCATACGTACTCATGTCATATAGGCGACGCATGCACACCATTACCAAATATTCCCCGTTCCAACTTATGTTTGGTCGGTCGATGAATCACTTCGGTGATTGGAAACAAGATGAACAGAGTGATAATGTTACCAATCTTTATACTCGGTCATTAGAATTGCAGCAGCTTTTGCAATTATTTCAACCAGCGGCAATTGAAAATATTGTGAGTCACCATCCTGCTCAAATTAAAGCACAAGAGAGCCAACATACAGTTGTGTCACATCCTTTAGCAGAAGGAACGACAGTGTTTTTAAAGATTGAGGGTTTACTGGGTAAACTGGAACCTCGTTTCCGGGGCCCTTACACTATTCACTCACAGTTAAAAAATGGTAACTACAAAATTAGAAATGTTTTGGGGACCGTTCTGAAAACAGTGTACCCCTTGCACAAGTTTAAAGTGGTCGTACCTCAAGATGACGATACTCCTCACCAAGAAGTAGACAAAATACTTAAGCATAGGTACAATAACGATAAAAAAACTTATGAATACTATGTTAAATGGAAAGATTTTGACGAAGACGAAAACAGTTGGGAGTCGGAATCATCTTTTGACTCACTAGAAACTATTAACAAATATTGGAAAAGCATACATTCGGTCAAACCCGTTAATGTTTTACAGATGATTAAATTTACTCCGTATATAATAATGTTATGGTTATCCACTTTGATTTTATGTTTTTCACCAGCAGACGCGTTTTTAATGATCAATGATTCACTTCCTCATTGTGATAATTCGAAGACGCCTACACTGGTTGATATGGAAAAATCTTGTATGCATTCACGTGATGAAGCAGCAAAATCAGCTTTATACATACGAATCAACACAAGTTCACGTAAAACATATGGGTCTTCATTGTTCAATTCAACAAAATATCACGTTGTCACCAAGAAAGCAAATAAAGTCCACGGTTTAGGATGGCAGTGTCAAGTGTCCAAAATGTTCACCGTTTATTACAAAACGTTTCTTCGTGATGAAATCATCGAAAACGAATGGGTTGAGACTGTAAAGCTTACTCCTGCAGACTGTCTCATGATGGTCCAGTTTAAAACCTGTTTTAACTTTCAGATGGGTTGTGTTGAGGATGGTTCTTGTCAATACGAAGGTGAACGCAAACCCAATTATGATTGGTTGAAACCTCGTACTGGCGTCGTTTATAGTTGCAAAATTTTCAAACGAGTAATCATAGCCGCAGATAAATCCTCTACACTTTTCGGTGTTACGGGTTGTTCGGCACTTCAAGGCCATTGTTCACTGAAGGACAGTATCATCACATGGACACCAAATGATATTATCGACGAATGTCCATATGAGCGTCTATTGTACACCGATCTTACAATTGATGGCAATGATGTTTTAATTGATTCAAAAAACTCATTACTGTTCAAAATTAACGGTCTGGAATCATTACAATGTCGAACACATCAAGATCGAACATCTACTTTACGAGTATTCACTACTGCGGAAGGTTTGATGCTCTCAACAGATGACTTATGGTTTAATTTTCCAATCATTAATGGTTCATCTTTACTAATCGCAAACGAATTCTTGCTAGCTGATCGCGATTTTGAAGGACGGAAGTTATACAGACTGTACGATCATATATCAGAACAATTATGTTTGACTTTTCTCTCCACAATTCGTGCTCTTTCCAGGTTAGATGATGAATTTATCCGGCTTGAAGACAATTCAGGAAATAAAATCATTGTGTATGCTGATAGCGGGAATTTGTATATTCCAGCATGCACCACAATCAATACTACCTATATCTTGACAAATAACTTCACAAATTGTTATGAAGATATTCCTGTTGTTTTTGAGTATTTAAGTCGTAACCTTACAGCATTTCTCACTACAGATCTCATACTACGTCCGACATCACGTCGCATTGATTGCAAAGACATAAAATCANGATATTTATTTTTACCTAAAACTAATATCTTAATACATCAAATTGGCTCCGTAATTACAACTGGTCACCATGATGATGTACTATGGCAATCTCTGGATACAAGCAATGTCCTTCTTTCACAGGCAAATTCAATTAAACATTATCATGGTACCCTTGATGGATTAGATGTACTTTCTATGTTACCAGAATTCACGCAATTTACTGAGATGGGTGTAAGTTTCACGGCACTTGACACAGAAGCGGACCCCATGACACCACAGTCATGGTGGTCCACACACAAATGGTATTTTTATGGCCCTGCTCTGGCAATCACTGGACTGGTCTTCTTAATTTGCGTAGCATGGTTATGCTCATGTTCAAATGGTTGTTTATTTAAGTTTTGCTGTACACCTTGTAGAATTTTACATAAACAGCATCTTAAACGACGAAATAGAGGTCGAGTCACAAAAACCGCTAATGAGATCGCACATCAAAATATGGATACACTGTCAAATGCATTACTTCTTCGGTCGGTTCAAGCACCATTATCCGTTAACACTACTGAATCGGCTGTACGTTTTGAATCTACTTTGACATCACCTTCAAAGTTAACACCATCATTTGCAGTACGTTATGTACCGATCACAGATAAAGTTACTTCAAAGCCGTAGTTTATACATCGGGACGATGTTTCTTTTCCCGGCGGCATGTAATTAATCATGTTGTTGAGTAATTTATCTCTATAATTCATCATTTTATATTAATGTGATTTCTGGAATAATTTATTTGCTTTGAGTAATTTATTTCTATAATTCAATTTATTTGCTTTGACTCATTTATTGTTAAATTAAATTATTTTATTCGCTTTTCATTTTAATACTGTTATGAACGATTAACGATAGATTTAAAATTTATTTTAATTTACGATCGTTCAATCTTTTGTTTTAATTACTTTTTGTTTATTACTTTTTATAAGTAAAATTTACTATAAATAGAACTAGGATTCTACTCATAGTCAGTTAGTTTTTTGTTCATAGTTTTTAAAATAAAAATAATACAAAAGAAAAGACTTAAGCGTCTCAATTTATTAATAAGACCCACTCTTATTACATGGTAGCAGCACATTACGATTTACCGCAATAATCAATTTCATATTCCACAAATTTCAATTCAATCAAGTCATGTCATTTAAAACTGCATTAACCAAGTTGACTAAAGCAAATGCTATCGACGTTTCATCGAATCATGTTGCGTATGTTCAGTTAGTTATGGAAAACTGTGCAAAAGCGTTACAGGCAGTTAAATCCGAGACCGATGCTTCAGCTAATGTTGCCACGTTAACTGCATTAATCGAGTCCTCGTTCCCAATTGATCTTCTCGACACTTGGATGAAAGAATGTGAAGCATTAATCAAACAACCGAAGAAAAGCACAACTCCATCATCTACTGCCACTGGCACCACATGTACCTCAGTATCTCCGTCGACACCAGACTCAGATGATGAAGCCACTGGTCCTCGTCGTCCTGCTTCATACAAGTTACCACCTAACGTACCCATGTTTATGGCTGACGGGCGTACTTGTGAAGAATGGTTTTTTGTTTTTGAAAATGCTTTACTTACCAATTCAATACCATATACAGTCACGCTATCAATTCTTTCCACGTTCTTAAAAGGAACAGCGCTACATCTTTTAAAAAATTACATGGACTCAGGCAAAACAGATTGGAATGGTTTCAAAGATTTGTTACGTACTACCTTTCTGCCAAAAGACCATGAGTATCGGTTACGTGTACAATTAACAAAGCTAACTCAAAATAATGATTCAATTGATACCTTTAACCGTAAGTTTCTTGCTATTTCTACTCAGTTGAATGGCTTGACTGATAATGATCGGTTATTCCATTATACGTCGGGTTTGCATGATCGTACGAGATATGAAGTGTTAAGTAAGCAACCGAAGACTCTAGATGAGGCTTTAGCCATTGCCACTCAGTTCAATCATATCAATAATCATGCTCCAGTTGCGGATATTAACGCCACCACAGTCCGATACCATAAGACTGACAGCCGTCGCGTACAATCACCGAGATTCAAGTCTCAACAAACGAAGCCTAAACCACAAGTCACTTGTTACAAGTGTAATCGTCCAGGACATTACAGTAATGACTGTCGTTCTTCGGCATCATCTGCTCCAAAAGGATCAGCCGATCGCGCAACAAATGGCCGCTCGTCCATTAAACCACGACAACCATACAAACAAGCAATGACTTTCACCCGCTCTGATATAGATACACTACTCAAAGTAGAAGGTTCCATATTCAGTCAAAATAAGTCACCTGCCGTGCTATTATGTACACTTGATAGTGCAGCTTCTGTATCAATGATTTCTGAAGTTACAGCTCGCCATTATGGTTTCAGTATTCTACCTTCAGATATACGTATCAAATCGGCAAACAATGCAGTCACTGCCGTGGTTGGCACAACTGATCTGGTCACTGTTGACATTCAAGGTCATAGTTGTCAGCTTACATTAGTTGTACTTGATCATGATGATCATGAAGTGCTTTTAGGCCTTGATTGGTTCATGGCCACAGGTGCTAGTTTGCATCCAAAAAGCCATACCTTACAGTTTCCTGGTTCTGTAGTACAACTTCATTCACCTCAACAGTCAGATGACGTCTACCATGGCGCTGATGATGATGATTATATCTTATCCGTAAGTGTTGCGGACGAAGATGATATTGCTGTTGATGTTGACTGGCATACAACCACACCTTTACACATGAAACCACTAGCCAAGCTCACTAAAGCACAAGAGGCATCATTTGCAACACTAGAAGGGACAGCTCGAAGTGCGTTTGCAACTGATTATAGTTCACTAGGGTGTTGTAACATAAGTAAGCATGAAATACGCTTGCAGACTCGTGTGCCAATATATTCACATCCTTATCGGAAAAGTCTTCGCGAACGGGATATGTTGAATATAGAAATAAAAAAGCTATTAGACGCAAATATCATACGTAAGTCGCGTTCACCTTATGCGTCTCCAGTCATTCTTGTTCCAAAGAAAGACGGATCAGTTCGAATGTGTGTTGACTACAGACGTTTAAATTTAGAGACGATACCTGAGCAATGGCCGTTGCCTCGTATTGCTGACATATTAGATAATATGTTAGGATCTCTCTGGTTTTCAACACTAGATTTGAAGTCGGGTTATTATCAAGTGGCTATGAGTCCTGCTTCAGTCGAAAAAACAGCTTTTGTGACACCTGATGGACATTATGAATTTATGCGGTTGCCGTTTGGGTTAAAAAACGCTCCGTCACACTTCTCAAAGATCATGTTCCAAGCTTTGGGAGATTTACATTTTGTCAAGATATATCTAGATGATATAACAATTCACTCCACTTCATTTGATTTGCATCTCGATCATGTGTCCATAGTATTAGAACGCCTTCGACAAGCAAATTTAAAACTTAATAGTGACAAATGCACGTGGTTTGCTCAAGAAGTAGCTCTGTTAGGCCATATTGTTAATACCACAGGTATACACATGGATCCTAAGAAAGTACATGCCATACAGACAATGTTGCCTCCTACAAATGTTAAACAAGTACAACAATTTCTAGGCATTTGCAATTATTATCGGAAATTTATCGCCAATTTCGCGAGAATATCTCAACCGATCGCTGAACTAGTTCGCAAAGAAATTCCGTTCCAATGGTCGAGCGCATGCAATGACGCGTTCGTTCAATTAAAATCGTTGTTATTGGAGTTTCCTATTTTACGACAACCAGATCACAGTAAGCCTTTTTACATTTATACGGACGCTTCAGGGTATGCTCTTGGAGCCATTCTGTCCCAGTTTGATGATAATTCAAATGAGTATGTCTGCCAATACGCATCACGTTTACTTAAAGGCGCAGAAATTCATTACGGAATTACCGAAAAAGAGTGTTTGGCCGTTATATGGGCTATTCGACAATTTCGTACATACGTTCACGGGGTTCATTTCAACGTTATTACAGACCATAATGCCCTTGTATGGTTAATGTCAATTCGTGACCCATCAGGCAAATTAGCACGTTGGGCGATCTATTTACAGTCATATGATTATGAAATCAAGCATCGCAAAGGTCGCGTGCATTCAAATGTAGATACACTCAGCCGTCCCGTATTAACCGTTTCAGTCGCTTCACCGTTAGGTAATGATATCTTAGACATTATGACTACGGATCCATTAGAAGACGAAGCTCTTCTTCATTTCCTAAAGTTTGGTCGCCATTTGGCTGGCACAAGTGAACGTAAATGCAAACATGTGTCAACGAAATTACCACACTTCAAATATGAAAACGATGTTTTATGGTATCGTCGTAAAATTGATGATACGTCTTACCTTGAAGTACCCACACGTTCGATAAGATATGACATTGTGTTAAGTGAACATTTATTAGGACATTTTCAAGCTTCAACTGTCTACAATGCACTAAAGAATAAATACTATTGGCCTAAAATGCAACAAGATATTACACATATTATTGGTCAATGTAACAACTGTAATCGTAATCGTATGGTCCCGGTAAAGGANCATCCTGCGCAACCAATTAATCCAACCCGTGTGTTTAACAAGTGTGGCATGGATCTAATATTTGGCCTTCCACCAACTGCT
>JGI12547J11936_1000476_pt1 | contig 10887 bp, 15 predicted proteins | sample LakEriepJuly2011_2_FD_11936 | JGI IMG/M metagenome (IMG submission 11936)
TTGACTGATTATGTTTTACACCCCCCTTTGGATTCGTCGGCTATTTTTCGCCATCCGGTTTTTTATAGTACTTATCAAACCATACTTGGCCTACTACTTTTGAAGCCTGTTCTGATGTTAATTGGTTATTTACAATTTTCTCTCGCATCTCTAAAAAATATTCAAGGCTACTATATTCAAAGCCTTCCTCTTTTGTAACCATAGCATATAACATAGGATATCTCTCTTCAAAAAATAAGATTCCCTCAATTGATTTTTTCATTTCATTCAATAGCTCCTCGTGGGATGAATGTTTAGCCTTGTTCTCTGTCATATACAATACAATATCTTGAACCATCGCTTTTATATCTGCAGTTTCCATACCATCTTTTACAAAATCAGCAACCTTTCTTCTCTTTCTTTCAGAACTTTCAGAACTCATATTATTTTAAATTAATTATCAATTTTATCTTTATATAATAATATCTATTTTATATATAGAATAATGAAAAAAGAATTAGAATATGCTGAATTAGATTATAGCCATAATGTTCCCGTCCCTCCTCAGCCAAAAAATGCCGGGTTATATACTGGCGATGTCTTATTTGACAAAAAACCCTGGGGCAATAGTTATAAAATGCCTCCAGCTGAACCTGATGCTGCCGTGTATGCCTCGCATTTTTATGCAAGCCATCACATACCCTCATATAATAGACCGGGAAATAATCACATAAATACCGATAAATATAAAAAATATACATCAGCCAATCGTAATGATAATTACAATTTCAGCTGTCACACAACAAATATAATATAAACGATTACAAGGCTCACGCCGCTCACGATGCTCCCAAACGATCTTGTAGCCTATACCGCGATATCTTGAGCTACAAGATTAGTTGGTTGGATTTTCTTAATAGTATCTTTGTGTTTAATCAAGAAAGTACAGATATACTTATATACCTCATCTACTTGTTCGAAAGATACGCCGCCCGTAATTAAGATGCTCCCACTCTCAAACAAAGCCCCTGTAACCTTTTTACAATCACCGATTTTTTCTCCTTTTCCTTTTCCATAGCATTTCTTGGGGCAATAACAAATACCATTCTTTTTTTCATTGCATTTATTCCAGAAATATTCTAACTTAACTCCCTGATATATTCCAGGCTGAAACGAACATTTGTTATTATATAGATCGCTGATAAATATATTGTGTATCTCGCGCCTCTTCAAGCCAAATGGAACCGCGAGAGAATCGTCGCAATAAACCTTGAAATCCGAGTTAATCATCCTAATCTTGAAGTTCTGATATTTCAATTTCAATTCATAATTATCCTCTCGGTTATTTATAATGTCCTTACTAATATCTTCATAGATATTCCTAATATTAGCAATGATATGATTGACAATAACGACAGTATCCTCTACAACCTTTATTCCAGTTATTTGAATATTGCCGTTCTTAAATATTTTCACATTCGGCATATATTTATCGTTCTTATATATAATTGTAACCTGGTTATCAAACCTATTTTTCTTCATCTTATTTTTCTTACTATTCCTCCTCTTCTTGGGATATGTCCCGCGATTTAAATCCTCGCCATCCTTCATATACTGCGCCCATACAATCCCGTCCGTATCATCCTTATCTATGATTACAATATTTTCAAAAAGCATCTTCAAGTTTAAATTAATATCCTCGCCAATATTCGCATTACAAGTTATAGTAGAAACTCTATAATGCGAAAAGTTTATATCTTCGGCCTTTGCGGCAACAGAAACACTGCATTTATTATCAATACTCGTCATTCTTAATAGCAATAGTAATTTGGGTAATTCACAATATTTATTGTATCAATGTTCTTATATCATTTTTTGTTTTTCTTTGCCTCAATTTTATTATTCATATTATCTGTAATGTTTTTGAGATAGGATGTATTTACAATTTCATAATTGTAAGTAGTTGCTATCATAGGCGGTAGATTTAATAGGTGTGTTTTTTCATTCGTGTGATGACCTTTGCGAAACTCCTCAATATTCATAGGGCCATTAAAGATATCCAGCAAAAATCTTGAAGGCGCCGGGCGTATCGGGCGAGTACATCCAAAATGTTTGCTCAGCATCTGTATCAAGCTATTTATCTCCCATACTTTATCACTCCCACAATGTGAAGAGAAGTTATAAGCATTAGCGCATTCCAGCGAACAAAAGTTCCCGAACAATATATAAGTATTCGTAGTAATATTATATTTATAGGGCATCCCATAAATCCTGTCTTTAATAGCGTGACAACACCAATAGCAATTATTTGATGATTTAATAATATTATCATTATAATCTATGTTAGTATCTCTATCTCTATCATTATCTTCCTTAATCAAATTGTCCTGAATTGTATTATAAAAGTTAGTCTCATTTATATAACAACAGTTAGGCTCATATGGTGTAGGGGCTTCAAGTAATTCATCCGTAATACTTATTTTATTTATATCATTGTCGGATATAGGCAACTGCAATATAATATCCTCGTTTTCCACAAGTACTACATCTTTTACAATAGTATTCATTAAGCCCTTCTTCTTATCTATTGTAGATTTAACATCGCTGTTTTTACTTTTTCTCGGCATTTAATTATAAACGCTTATATTATTTATATGTATTTATATACTTTTTGGTATCACAAGACAATGCGACCTGCGACCTATGACCTACGACCTATTTGTTATTATCAAAGTAATCTTTGAAATATACTAATGTCTTTATTAACTCTTTATTAACATTATCAGATGGTTTTTCGGTGTTTTTTGTAAATGTTATCCCTGTCACTCCCGCACCGGCGGCTCCTGAGGCCTTGCTACCAATTATACATTTTTCTTTTATCTCTCTTATCTCTCCGTTGAGAGAGTTAATAGTATCTATTAAATATTTTATTATAAATACAAATACAATTATTATTATCAAAACAAATAAATCCATGATACTTTAATTATATCAAAGAATATAAAAATAATTGGCAGCTAGCTTAGCTGAACTTTAAGCCAGCGCCACCATTAAGGACAGTTAGGACATTTATTTCCATGACATATATAGTAATTTCAAAATTGACCGGATAGACCCTATTTAATAAATCATTATATGTTTTAGTAATATATGTATATTTACTATCATCTTTAACCTCGGGATTTACATTAACAGATAACGAGGTAGTAATTTGCGTATTATCATAAGAACCCGAGCTAATCTGTTTTTCGGGAAATAAAGCAAATGAATAGCAGTATAGCCCCGTTCTCGGTATATTCGTATGATATTTATGCGGCTCTATTTGATTATAATAAGTCGCATCATAATCCGCGCGCGTTATTTCTCTGTTCCATAATATTGATGCCCTATCTAATATTCCGAGCCCTTCACTATATTCGTGAGACCCTGTGTAATTTGTATAATTATTGAAGTTTTTGATAGAATCGCTCCTTCGCGTGATCCATATAATCTCCTTGACATGATGATTGGCGTTTGTTATATCTATTAGCGTATGATTATCATTCAATGCAATCGCTTGCGTTTTCTTAACCGTATTAATAATATAATTAATCTGGTTAGTATTCAATAGCAAACTGCTTCTTTCGGTACTATCTAAATATACATAGGTACATAATAGCTCATTATTAACATCAAAATTGACATCGCTCGGCTTTACAAATGTAGCAATAGATATAGGTACTGTAGGGCGATGTGTCTCATTATACATTCGCGGGCTCACATAGGTATTCAATATATTACTCCATACCTGATATAATCCCTCGAATGCATTATCATTAATATAAATATCTAATTCAACTTCGTTATTCTCTAATTTTAATAACGGAAGAGCCAGCGAGGGATTCTTGGTAAACCAGAAATTGAGCGGAACCTGTATTTTTCTCTTTTTAATACTCGGAGTTCCTGGCGTTTTCACATAATTTGATACAGGATAAGTAACATTATAAAGCCTGTTATTTAACACTCTGTATTTTGGAACGAAATTGAAAGGCGCCGTATATTCTTCTATATTCCCTATCAACTTATTATATTCTATGTTATCTTTGCTCGTGAGCTCATTCCATATATTCATCCATTCGCCATATAGCGTCTCTATATTAACAACCCCTATTCTAAGTCGCGCTTCCTTGATATAATTGAAGCCCAAATTATTGACCCATCTGAATTTATATATATTGTCTGAGTATATATCAGGGATTTTGAATGTCAAAAACAGTCCCGATAATAAATCAGCATAACGCTTTATTTTAAAATTAACGCGCAACTCAGAAGTAGATGGCTTAAAACCAATATTGCTATCACCCGTAGAAGTAATAACAATAGTTTCCATAGAAAAATTAGTATGTTTTTTGAGCACATATTTATAATAATTAATATGCGGATTTAAGGTAATATATTCGCTCATATTACCCTTCAAAACTAATTGCATCAATCCGCCTCCCATTTTTATTTATACCCTTTATTATATTAAAGTTTTATTAATAGGCTTATATACTTATTTTTAAGGATACTTAAAGGACGCCTATAGAAGCCTACATATGCCTATATCTCAGCGTATTTTCCTACAAATACCTTCATTTTCTCGTATCTTCTGTCATCGTTGTATTCTTCTAACTTTTTTTCAGATTGACTCTTATCTATTATTATAATAGTGGGATATCCCGAGATTTCATATTTATCTAATCTGTCCTTGCAATCCTTCATATTATACTTTTTAAACTCTAATTTATTCCCATATTCTCCATTAAGCTTCTCCCATACTCCAGATTTGCTAAAATCCTCACAGTGTCCGCAACCGTCCATATAATAATACTCCATTCTATATTTTTTATCCATCGATTCGCCCATAAAAGTCTCCATTATTTTATTTTTATTATATGCGAATAAAACGGCAATAGCCAATAATAAAAAGAATATTATTGAAACCATAATGAATATATCGCTTCCGAAAAAACTCTTTTTTGCAGCCATATTAATATCCTCTAATCGTATAATCCTCTAAATTATTATTAGATAATAATATCATAATTATTAGATATTACTTTATATTCACTCTTAATTCTCTCGGTTTCTCCTATGATATCATATTCATTATCATTATCATTATCATTATCATTATCTAATTGTATTATAATTGAATTGTAAAAATACGCCCCATATCTATATATATCTATATTAACATTAACATTAACCTTATTATCAATATACCCCTTAATAAACTTGATAAAATGCCCCTTTTCTATTAAAAATATCCTTACATCCAGAGAATCATAATCTACCACAGCTTCATAATCTTTCAATACATAGCTATCATAATTATTCTCTCTAAGTATATTGACATACTTGTCAAGACTATTATCATCGCATACAATTATAGTTCTATATACAAGATAGTTTGAATATAGCTCCTCTAATCTATTAATTATCTCGCGTGTCATTAATACTTTATTAACTATTATTGTTTTTGCCTTATGTATATTATCCATTTCAAAAAATAACTAAAAATATCTTTATAATATATTAGAATATGAGCCGCAATACAGACAAATACCGCTATAATAATATTATTGAAAAAAAATATATTATTGATGATAATAATAATAATAAAAGTAAAGATAAATTAAAACAAACACTTGATTTAATTCATAAAACACTAATATCATTGCAAAATAAAAGAGCATCCTCGTCCGCACCAAGAGCATCCTCGTCTGCGGCAAGAGCATCCTAGTCTGTGTCAGGAAGAGCATGGACAAGAAGTGTAAATTCGCCTGCGGCAAGAGCATCCTCGCCCGCACCAAGAGCATCCTCGTCTGCGTCAGGAAGAGCATGGACAAGAAGTGTAAATTCGCCTGCGACAAGAGCATCCTCGCCCGCACCAAGAGCATCCTCGCCTGCGGCAAGAAGAGCATCCTCGTATTCTTCAACGCGAGGTCTTGGTATTAGTTTACATATAAATAATGATGGCGTAGAACCGGTAATTAGAGAAAGAAGCGGCAAAAGAAGCTTTGCAAGGCGTTGAAAAGGCGTTGAAAAGTTTTAAATAATACAAAAACGCGCAAGTGAACTTATAATATTATAATTATATATTTTGATGTGATAATTTATTTTTCCAGATACTATAGATATATTCCCTTATTATAATAATGTTATGCAATCAATATATAAGATTATTTATAATAACTAATTATAATGGACGAACAAATCATCAAGATTAGTATAGAACAATTTAGAGATATATATAATTCCGTAGATGTGCCGCGCAATATTTTGGATAAAGCCGTAGATATTAAAAATACATATTCGTGTTTCAACTCCTATTATGACCCCAAAATGATATGGGCGAAAAAAATATACAATAATAAGGAGAAGTATAATAAGCCCAAGGTTAAATCAAGATTTCACATCATAATACCCGACTTCACCAAGAAATCCGAGCTAAAAAGGTGTTTGATAGGTAATTTAAATAAACTTAGTATTAAAAACAAGGATAGTATCTACGAGAAAATTAAGGAAATTATCGCTGTAAATGATAATAACGATAACAAGGATGATATTTTTATGATTATATGGAATTATATTAAAACGAGCGACGATGAACTGTATATAAATATACTCGCTTTATTTGACAAGGAATATGTCCGCGTGATGTTAGATAAGCTCTGGGATAATTACATTAACAATAAGGAATGGGATCCGCCGAAATATATATACGAAAACAATCTTCTGGTATTGAACGACGAATACGATATGTATTGCGAATATACCAAGTGGAAGCGTGGGATAAATAATATTAATAAGATATGGATTAAATATAAACGCGAAGAACTGCTAATATTGCTAAATAATATCGCAGATTATATAGTTAGTATTGTATATAATACCGATATCTATAAATATATTCTGGATATTTTACTGGAACAATTATATAAAATCCTGGCTATCGCTAAATATAATAGTATAATAGATAAAATTAAAAATATAAATATTAAAAACTTGGATAATTCTACTAAGTTTTTTATTTATAATATTATTGAATTATAAAAAAATTATTTCTATATAATAGTATAGAGTAAGAAATAGTACAATGAAAGAGAGTGAAAATAACTTATCTTTTTATAGTAGTGCCATAATCCAAGCAATTTTTGCTATATTATTGTTAATAATCCTCAGTTATATTTACAAGCTGGAGAATATGGGGTGTGAATGTTCGGAACACCCCAACAAGGATTTTATCAAGAACTTCACTGTAATAGCCCTCGGTTATTTCATAATAACCTCTGTTATATCGCTTAAATCTATCGCTAAAAGCATGGGTTATGTAGTAGTCCAATTACTGTCAATCGCCACATTCATATTCTTCTTAATGTTTGTCGTGTACATATACTACGCTTTTGAATATGTTAGATATTTAACCAACGAAAAATGCAAATGCTCCGAGGATTTAAGCCGCGATATCATTTCAGTAGGTACAATGATATCCCTCTTCCTCTTCTTGACCCTCCTATTCACCATAATTATCATCCCTATCCTATTGAGCACCCTAAGCAGCCTATTATCCAAGATAGAGGTATTTGAAGAGGAAGTAGAAGACACTATCCGCAACCCGATGAAATCTCTACGCAGCACCCCCGATAGAATCGTTAGATCCGTTAAAGAAGTCGGCAGCTTTGTTAATAAATCCGCTAAAAAAATAACCAATCTTAGAAAAAATAGATAAATAGCCAATACCTATTTATTTCACAATTTACCCCTCTTATAACCCTTATTTTTATTCATAATATATCATATTAAAAAACAATAGCAGTCTTATACCCCTTATATCCCTCGTATTTTATATATTTAATGTGCGCGTGCCCTTCTTGGGTCTTCCTCGCCCTTTTAATATCTGAATATCCGCAGTATCCTCTATGATTGAAGTTATCTCTTCGTCGCTAACTGAAAGAGTCTCTATGTTATTATCGCTATCATCGATTGATATCTTGCTATGAACGTTCTTAATTATATTATCTATATCTTCATATTGCTTTTTATCGTTGGGCTGCGAAGCCATACCTCTGTTTTGCGCGTTCATATTTTGCGCATATGCCGGCATATTTGAAGGTACTGGATCGCTATTTAAAGAACCGAAAAGATTACTTACCATATTGAATAAGCCCATATTATCATTGCTTGACCCGCGATTTTGAGACATTTGCGGCATTTGTTGCGGAGCGCCATTTCCCATTACATATTGTTTTGCCGCTGCATTTTGAAACTGCTTCATTAATTCGGGATTAGAACGGAGAACATTCTCTACATCAGGGAGCGGCTGTTCTTTAAACATTCTGCTCGTTAAATGGAACATAAATGCACTCCCCGATAGTGATACAAAGAGCCTCAATTCGGGCGCCATCTTCTTACCAGTCGCCTTGTATTTATAATGCAATTCCTCAAAAATATCATCGTAATCATTGATATTTTCATTGACCTGTTCAGACCACCCATCCAGCTTAATAGAAAACGGATCATAACGCCCATTAATATATTCAGTCCCCGAGATAAAAGCCATCAACATTTTTTGCTGAAATCTAACGCTCCCATCCAATTCCTTTTCTCTAATAAGCCTATTATATTCGGTCCTCATCTCTTCAATATCAGAGTTCATATTGAACTTGAAGGGTATCTTAAATCCCTTAGATTCCATTCTGTCCAGCTGATATATTATCTCTCTCTTTTCATTTATCTCGTTCTTTATTATTTCCTTAGGGCTCAAAAACTTATTTTTATTTCTACTACCGCCGCCTCCGCCTCCGCCTCCTCCGCCACCGCTTCCATCGCTTTCTCCGCTTCCATCGCTTCCATTACTTCCATCGCTTCCGTTACTTCCATTACTTCCATCGCTTCCATCGCTTCCTACACTGCTTCCGCTACTTTCGTCGCTTTCATCGCTGCCTCCGCTGGCGCGGCTGCCTCTGCTGGCTCTGCTTACTTCGCTAACATTATCATCATATATTTTCTTAATCTTGCCGCGATTTGAACTCTTTTTGCTCTCATCACTATCGCTCTCACTTTCTATTCGCGAACCTCTACCAATCCTATCTTTATTGCGATATATATTGCCGATATTTTTCATATATTTCTTTTTACCACCTGACGAACTTCCGCGCGAAGAACCACCTGAAGACATTGATATGACATCGTCGCTTATTTTTTTCCTGTTAAACAATTCTTCACTAATAGCTATATTGGACTGCTTGCCGCCTCCCGGTATATTAAAACTAAAGGGTTGCTTATTGAAACTTTCTCTATTCAATTCAATTAAATCATCATTTCTATTATTAAAATTTGATAGTAAAGCCATATTATATATTTATTTGGGTATCAAATGTTTATATATCTATTATAATTTTTAAATGTTTATTAATACGCATTCTTGAATTCTAATTCTAATATTCTAATAAAAATAAGTTTCCATATTAGCATTAGCTATTTCTACGAGATAGCCACGATAACCAAGTGCCGAAAAATAATTTCCCGGATTTTACATAATATTCTGGGTGAAATTGTACCCCCAATATATCCCTCTTCTTATGATATAATATATCTATCATATCTTTCCTTTTCATTACATTCTCAATATTCTTCCCTACTTTGATAACAATATCATTATGATTATACCTATATCTTGTCTTTACAATATCAAAAGGATACTTTATTTTTAAAGGTCTATCATAGTTTCTAACATATCCAGCATCTCTCGTTCGGACATTTGAGAACTTCCCAAATCTTACAGCGATATATTGCATCGAGTAGCAAATAGTTAATATATGTATCTTGTTAGCGTGCTTAAATATTATCTCAGGAACCTTGGGAGATCTTCTATCAACTATGCGATAATCAGAACCAGAGACTATAATAGCATCCAATTTATCATCAAGATTATTCAATAATTTGGCGATGCCTTCTTCATCGTACCAATATCTAAAACATAATCTTGCGTTTCTTATAGATTTTTTAAAGCGCATCTTTCTTATATTATTCAAAGCGTGATTGCTATACATCATTATTATCAATATTTTAGGACGCCTCTTCTTTTTCATTATCTTCATTACAGTATGTACCACTACTATATAATTTATTATATTTATTTGTAATATCTCCCTTCGTATTACTTCTAATATATGATACAGCTTGCAAACACGCATCGCTCAAATCATCCTTCTTCTTGTTTTCATTAAATCTCTTCTTTAATTGCTCGTTCTCGCTAATATATTCGCGACACAACTCAATACTAAGCATCTTATTATTCTTATATTTATCCCTCCTAAATCCCTTCTTATTCCTCGCCTCTCCTCCATCTGCCGCATTCGCCGCATTCGCCGCATTCGCTGCATTCGCTTCCATATTTATAACATAGGTATGGTTTTTAGTTTTCAATGAAGCATTTACGAGGACAACATTACCGACCTCCTTGTCCCAATATTTAACTAAACTAAAATATCCGTAGATTATATGCTGGATAGTTTTCATAATCCCGTTTAAATTAGAAGGCTGATTCTCTATCAATACATAATCTATCATATTGATGCCCTTATTTTTTAAACCACCAATTATATTATCCATCTCAATATATATTCTTTCAGATATATCATCAATCCCCTTAATCTCCTTCTTACATGAAGCTAATGCTATGATACGCCAATCCAATATCTCCAATATCTCTGTCTGTCTTAATATACATAGAGCAAGATTCTTAACCCCAATATCAAAACTAATATATATCATTATCCTAATATCCTAATATCCTAATATCCTAATAATATCATCATATCCTTATTTGCTATCTCGTAGTATTCGCATAGGTCTATTGGGACTCTAATTTTTTGCGAT
>JGI12547J11936_1000478_pt1 | contig 10804 bp, 10 predicted proteins | sample LakEriepJuly2011_2_FD_11936 | JGI IMG/M metagenome (IMG submission 11936)
GCATAGGTCGCTACAAAAGTGTGAACAAACCATTTTCCCTCAAAGTGGCCAAAGAGATCGGTCGAAACCCCTCCCTCCGCCTTGGGAAAGGGCACCACTCTGCCTGGCTCGATGATCTCCTCTGCCGCCACCGACTTTCCGCTGGGTCCACCCGCCGAGTCCTCCAACTCCTCTACCCCACCAATAAACTCATGTCCCGAGCCGGGCTTCAAAAGAAGCCAACCCACGTAACCCACCGGAAGAATCGATCCCAAAATCATTCCCAGCGGGTTCGCCAAAAAGTACCCGTAGGCAAAAATGACCACGGCAACACTTCCCACACAGAACATCTTTACCTGCGGAAGTGCGTTTCCTTGGCCGGTATGAAAAGCCCGGAGCAGAGCCAAACCCGCATAGCCCACAAAAAAGGTGGCGTAGAAAATCATGAAGTACTCCAACTCCAACTTCAAAACCACTGCCACCAAAGTAAATAGCCCGGTGAAAATCAAGGCTGGCAGGGGCGACCCCAAGATCGCTTCGGGCAAAAGAGTCAGAGGAAACGGGCGTGCTGCCCCACCCGATTTACTCAAATACCAGCGCAGGGCAATGTATCCACTGTCCAAGGTGGTTAACGCCATAATACAAAGAATCAGCAGGTAAGATCCGAAAGCCCAAGGGTGCGAGGATGCCGCTGCCCAGAGAAACCGCGTCACCGCATCCTCACCATAGGCCAGCCCATCGATCCCCTCCCGCATCAAGGCTCCACCCGATTGACCGGCCACCCAAAGTGCTAAAGCTCCATGAGCTAAAAGCAGAAGAAAGAATAATCCTCCACCCAAAAGATAACTCAGCGCGGGAGATTTTCCCTCCCGTTGAATCTGAATCACTCGTTGCCACTGCTGCAAATCCAACCAAGGTCCCAAGGTGAGCCCCACACAAATCGGAATCGCGTAGCCCCAAAAATTCAGTCCAAAAAATGGATTCGTGCCCGTCATCATGGAACGACCCTTCCCAATTCCAGGCAACTGGTACAACAAAATTCCCGCGGCTACTAACGCAATCACCCCCAGCACGCCGTGGCTATACGGAATCCGTCGAATATCAAACTCCTCACCAAACAAAGTCGCCGCCGCTAAAATCACTAGAACGGTTAAAAGGAGATACAAACCCGCCGGTTCTAAGCCTAGCGGCTGCCACGCATAGCGAACTAATGCAAAAACTGTCAGAGTGATTGCCAGAATTTGATAGAGAAAAAAGATCAGCCGGTAGGGACGCGACCAAGTGGCAAAAAAAGTACCTAATGCATCAGGACCATTTCCCGCGCGTCGCGCGATCAACTGGGTCACTCCACCAAAAAACACCAAACCCAAGGCATTCGGAATCGCAAAGGTAAGGAGCCCAAAAAGGCCATACTGCAGGGAGAATTGAACACTGAAAAATAGCCCTAATCCCCACATCCAGGATAAGGCAACCGAATTTCCCCAAAGAAGGTTCATGATTTTTTCCCTTTGAGCGGGCGAAGGGATTCGAACCCTCGACATCAACCTTGGCAAGGTTGCACTCTACCAACTGAGTTACGCCCGCGATTAACAAAATTATCTCCTCCCCACCTCTCCTGCGCAATCCTTTTCCCCGCCCCCCTACGCCTCGATCTCCACCCTTTGACCCACCACTCCCGCACACGTTTCATGAACTCTCACCCCCTTCCTGCCCGCCCGCTCCAAAGCCTCCTCAATGGCACGCCGCGCAATCTCTGGACGATTACAATCTTCGCTGATGTGACCTAAAAAAAGATCGGTCAACTCAGGCCCCGCCACCTCCTCCACCAATTTTGCCGCCGCCCCATTCGATAAATGCCCATGCCTCGCTGAAATCCTCTGCTTCACCGACCACGGTCGCCTCTCCTCCTTCCGAAGCATCGCCTCATCATAATTCGCCTCTAAAACCAGTGCGGTACACCCTTTGAGTCGCTCCACCACCAACCTCGTGACAAAACCTAAATCGGAAATCAAACCCACCTTCGTTTTTCCAACCGTCACCCTCATTCCGATCGGTTCCGCCGCATCATGAGGTACTGGAAAGGTTTCAACCGAAAAACATCCAATCTCCAAAGCTTGCCCCGCCTCGAATCCCCGCCAGTCCGCCATTGCTACCTCCGCCTCCAACGCGTCTTTTGTTCCGTGCGAAGCGAACACCGGACATTTCCTCTTTTTGACAAAAGTCTTCAGCCCCGCGGTATGATCCCCATGCTCATGAGTTAAAATTATCCCCAAAAGCTCGGCCAACTCTGCTCCCACCTCCGTCATCCGCCCCTCCAACTGCTTGGCACTCAACCCCGCATCCACCAAAATAGCCCGCCCCTCATGCTCCAAGTGCAAAGAGTTCCCGCGACTTCCACTCCCGAGGACTGTTAGGATCACTTTGGCCATATCACCTTTTGCCTTTTTTCACAGAAAGCCCAATCTAAATATCCCCCCATGTCTTTGTCTCTCCAGCCTAGCCTCCGACAGACGGTCTCGATCTCACCCCAAATCCAGCAGTCCCTCCAGCTTCTGCAAACCCCCGCCCTCGAACTGCAAAATCTTCTGCAAACCGAACTCCAGACCAACCCCGTCCTCGAAGAGGAGCTTCGACCAACCGAATCCGTCGAAGCTCCTTTGGAGGAAGAAGAAGACTCGAACTTCTCCAACCGCGACTCCGATTGGCCCGTCTCCTCCACCCGCATCGACCGGCCTCGGCTCGATCCTCGACAAGCCCTCCTCGAATCCCGAGTCCTTCCCGAATCCCTTACCGACCATCTCACCTCCCAACTCACCCTCACCCATGTCGACCCAGCCATCCACTCCGCCGCCGCAGAAATTATCGGAAATCTAGATGAAGACGGATTCCTTCGGGCCGACTTATCGGAAATCGCCTCCTCAACCCACACCACCCCCGCCCAAGTCGAACAGGCCCTCACTCTGGTTCAATCTTTCCATCCCGCAGGAATTGCCGCCCGAACTCTGCCCGAAGCCCTCCTTCTCCAAATCCAATCCCATGGACGAGAGGATTCCCTCGAAGCCCAAATTGTTCGTCACCACTTCGATCTTCTCGGCAAAAGAAAGTTCTCGGAAATCGCCGCCGCTCTCTCCACTCCCTTGGACTCGGTTCAATCAGCCGCCGAGGCCATTGCCCGCCTTTCCCCACGCCCTGGCTCCGCTTTCGCTCCTGATCGCCCCGACCTCGTTGTCCGCCCCGAAGCCACCTTCATCCGGGACGGAGATCGCTGGGTTCCGCACATCGAGGGAGATCTTCTTCCCCGACTCCGTATCAGCGACACCTATAAAGATTTGCTCGGTGACGGCTCGGCAGATGAACAGACCCGCTCTTACCTCAAGGAACGGATTCGCTCCGCCCGCTTTCTTCTCCATTCGCTCGAACGCCGCCAAGAAACTCTGCAAAAACTTCTCGAGGTCATCGCCCTTCGCCAAGCCGACTACTTCTCCCAAGGCCCATCCGCCCTTCACCCTCTTACCATGAACGAGGTGGCGCAAACCGTGGGCGTTCATGAAACCACCATCGGGCGCGCCGTCGCCAACAAGTATGTCCGAACCCCCTACGGAGTTGTCCCCCTCCGATTCTTTTTTGCGACCGCCTTAGGTGGAGAAACTGTCACTGGCCCAGCCGTGGCCAACACCCAAGCCAAACAGCTTTTGGCAGAGATCGTCGGCCGAGAAACTCCCAGCAAGCCCTACTCCGATGCCTCGTTAGAGGAAATGCTTCGGGAACGCGGAATCCCCATCGCCCGCCGAACGATCGCTAAATATAGAACCGAACTCGGAATTCTCCCCGCTCATCTCCGTCGCCGCTCATGATCACCTCACTCACTGCTCTTCCCACCGTATTTTCCATCGGACTCCAACGCCAATTTGCCTACCGCTGGAACTACCTTCTCCGTGCCCTCTTTAGTGCCATGCCTCTTATCGTCTCTTGGGTTTTTTGGGGAGCCGTGTTTCACGGCAAAGAGACTGTCGGCCCCTACACCCTCGCCAGCCTACTCACCTACTATGCCGTTCTCCTTGTCGTGGAATCGGTCAGCTCTCCTGCCGACGATGATTTTCAAATCTCCCGCGAAATTCGCGAGGGCACCCTCAACTCCATCCTTCTTCGTCCCCTACCCTACGGACTCTACCGAGGAACCCTCTTTCTCGCAGGTCGCTGTGCCTACCTTGTCGCCGCACTCATTCCCGTAGCTCTCTGCTTTTATCTTCTCTCCCAAGTGGTCTCACTCCAACTCGGTGCGCTTGACCTCGCCCGCGGTATTCCTGCCCTCCTTGGCTCCGCCCTCTTACAATTCAGCCTCACTCTCTGTCTCTCCTTCACCTCCTTCTGGCTTCTCGATATCAGCGCCCTCATCTTTCTCGTCTACTCGCTGGAGTTTTTAGCAGGTGGACACGTCTTCCCCCTCGATCTTCTTCCCCCCTCCCTCTTTCAAATCGCCCAACTCCTCCCCTTCGCCTACGAGTACTGGTTTCCCGCTGCTTCCCTCTGTGGCTCTCTCTCCCACTCTGCATGGCAATTCGGTCTAGCGATGCAGTTGGGTTGGGCCCTTGTCTTTCTCATCCTCGCTCACCTCCTTTGGAAGGCTGGACTACGAAAATACACTGCTGCCGGCGGATAAGATGAGACCCCTCTTTCATCTTCTTCGCCTTTGGCTGATCCAACTCCGCTACGCTGCAACTCGCGAACTGGCCTTTCGGGCCAACTTCTTTGTCTGGATCATCGTCGAACTTTCCTGGTTTGTGCTCCAACTTGCCTTCGTCGACGTTGTCTATCACCACGTCGACTCGATCGCCGGCTGGAGCCGCCCCCAAATGATCGTTCTCGTCGCGACAAATCAACTCATCCAGCAAATCTTTACCGCCTTTCTCATGCCCGGACTGATGAAACTCCCCGAATCGGTTCGCGACGGAAAACTCGACTTTGTCCTCCTCAAACCCGCTCCACCTCAATTCCTCATCAGCACCTCCCACCTGGAAATCGGGCCTGTGGCCAACGCCCTCATCGCCGCCGTCGTGGTGGGATATGCCCTGCAACAACTTCACGTCACACCCGATCTTCCCTCCCTCTTTCTTTACTGTCTTCTCATCCTCGCAGGACTCCTCACCCACTACGCCCTCCTTCTCACTCTTGTCTCCCTCACCTTTTGGATCGTTCAGGCCGAATCGGTTCTTCTCGGCTACTACAGCATTTTTCAAGTTGCCCGCATTCCTCGCGAAGCCACCACAGGCTGGTTTCGATTCCTCTTCACCTTTGCTCTTCCCCTTCTTCTCGTCGCAAATATTCCCGCGGCCACTCTCCTTCACGGCTTTCAACCCGGCCCCCTTCTCCTCTTTTTACTGACCTGCCTTACCGCCGCCCTTTTTGCCTCCCTTTTTTTCCAACTCGGCCTGCGTCGTTATCAAAGCGCTTCGAGTTGAGAATTACCCAAAACACAGGCTAGGATTGCTTGATGTTCGCCCCCCCCATCCGCGTTACTCAGCCCCGCCTGCTTCAGGAAACCGTCCAAACCCTCCGCAAGCTCGGGCTATCTTTACCGTCTTCAGCTATTCCCTCTCCCTTGACCATAACCCCCTATCCCTCCTCCCGATCATCCCACTTTCCCGGGAAAGTGAGACAATCGCACCCGTCCGTTCCACCCCTCCTTGTTCCCACCGCCACTTCCCCCGCCCGTACTCTCTCCCTTTTGCGCAAGCTCGGTTCCTCCGCGCCCGGCCCCTTCTTTGCCGCTGGTAAAGCAGGCCAAATCAACGCCGCCCTCTTTGCCGCCGCTTGCCTCGCCACCCGATCCCCAAAAATTCGCCGAACTCTCCAACTCTTCCGTGCCCGCCAAACCAACTCAGTTCCCCAAACTCCATGAATCTTCCCACCCCCAATCCCCACGTCTCCAATCTCCACCCCTACGAACCCGGTCGCCCCATCGCCGACGTCGCCCGCGAACAAGGCCTCAACCCCAGCCAGATCGCCAAGCTCGCCTCAAACGAAAATCCTCTCGGACCATCCCCCCGCGCCCTTCAAGCGATCCGCGACTCCCTCGAACTTTCCCACCTCTATCCCGACGGCGCTGGACTCGCCCTTCGCCAAGCGATCGCAAAACTGCACGGGCTCACCCCAGACCACGTCGTCCTCGGCTGCGGCTCCAATGAAATTATCGAGTTCTGCTATCACGCCTACACTTTGCCTGGCCAAGGTCGCGTCCTCGCCTCCGCCTATGCCTTCGCCGTCTATGGACTCATGGCCCGACTTTTCGGCATCCCCTTCGAAGAAGTCCCCGATCGCGACTTCCATCACGACCTCGCCGGCTTCTCTGCCCGTATCGATTCCGATGTTCGGCTCGTCTTCATCGCTTCCCCTAACAACCCCACCGGCACTCGCATCCCCAACGCCGAACTCACCGCCTTTGTCGAAAAATTTCCCGCTGGTCCGCTTCTCATACTCGACGAGGCCTACTACGAGTTTCTTCCCGAACCTCCCCCCTCAATTCAGTGGGTCAAAGAAGGTCGCCCCCTCGTCGTGCTGCGTACCTTTTCCAAAGTCCAAGGCCTAGCCGCTCTTCGAATCGGATACGGACTCGCCCACCCCTCCATCGCCGCCGTCCTGCAAAAATCCCGCCAACCTTTCAATACCTCTACCCCAGCCCAAGTCGCCGCCCTCGCAGGCTTGGCCGATACGGAACACGTGAAAAAGACGGTCGCCTTAACCGATGCCGGTCGCGATCGACTCCACTCTTTCCTTAAAAAACTCAATCTCCGCTTCATCCCCGGGACAGCCAACTTTGTTATGGTAGAAGTCGGCGATGGAGACGCCGTCTTTCGTGGCCTTCAAAAAGAGGGAATCATTGTCCGCCCTCTACGCAGCTACCGCCTCCCAACCTGGATTCGTATCTCGATCGGAACTCCTGAACAGATGGAACGACTGGAGAAAATTCTCCCCACCCTTCTCCCTTCTCGTTCATGACTGCCACTCGAATCGCTATCCTCGCCCCTGGCCTGATCGGTGGCTCCGTCGCCCTCGCTGCCACCCGCGCTTTCCCTAAATCAAAAATCGCAATCTGGACCCGTCGCGCCGACTCCATCTCCTCCATTCAATCAGCTCTTCCCAAAGCCGAAATTAGCACCGATCTCTCTCTTCTCTCCGGCTCCGATCTCGTTCTTCTGGCCGCCCCCCCCTCTGCCCTCCCCTCCCTTATTCAATCCGCTCTCCCTTATCTTACCCCGTCCACTCTCGTCACCGATGTCTCCAGCATCAAAGAGTCAGTAGAAAAATCTCTCGCCCCGCTGCTTAACAAAAAAGCCCGCTGGATCGGCTCCCACCCCATGGCCGGCTCCGAAGACTCTGGAATCCAAGCCGCACGCCACGATCTTTTCCAAAACGCTCCCGTTATCCTCACCCCTACCTCCTTCACCTCAGCCGACACAGTTCGTGATGCTACCTCTTTCTGGCAATCCCTCGGCGCCCGCGTCCTCACAATGAGCCCCGCGGAACATGACGCCCAAGTCGCCCGCATCAGCCATCTGCCTCACTGCATTGCCACCACTCTCGTCCTCGCCGCTGGTCGTGCCTCCCTCTCCCTCGCCGGCTCGGGCTACCGTGACACCACTCGCATCGCCGCAGGCCCCTCCGCGCTCTGGGCTGAAATTCTTCTCGCCAATCGAACCGAAATTCTCGCTTCCCTACAAAACTTTCACTCCTCACTTACCCAACTTTCTAGCGCCATCGAAAAGAAAGATGTCGCCTCCCTCACAAAAATTTTAGAGGAAGCCGCTCAAATCCGGCGCACTCTTCCCCACGCATGAACCATCTCGAAATCCGCCCCATCCGAAAGCTCGATGCAGAGTTTTCCGTCCCCGGAGATAAAAGCATATCTCACCGCGGTATCATGCTCGGAGGTATTGCCGCAGGAACGACCCGCCTACGCGGTTTTCTTCCAGGGGAAGATTGCCTCTCCACTCTTCACGCTCTCCAAGCACTCGGTTGCCGAATCGATCGCGTCTCCCCCGATGAGGTTCTGATCGAAGGCCGAGGCGCAAAACTCCTCGCTCCCGCAGAGCCGATCGATTGCGGCAACAGTGGCACCACCATGCGACTTCTCGCCGGCGTGGTCGCAGGTTACCCCTTCACCACACGCCTGTTTGGTGACGCCTCCCTCTCCCGTCGCCCCATGGCTCGAATCGCAGACCCGCTGCGAAAATTCGGTGCCAATCTCGTCTGTGAAGGCCCTGAAGATCGCCCTCCCCTGGCGATTCGTGGCACACCACTCAAGGCGATCGACTTCACCAGCCAAGTCGCCAGTGCCCAAGTGAAATCCTGCGTTCTCCTCGCCGCCCTTCACGCCACAGGAAAAACCACTTTCACCGAGCCATCCCTCTCCCGCGATCACACCGAACGACTCCTTCCCGCTTTCGGTGCCAGTTTTCGCACCGAAAAAAAATCCCTCATTCTCCACGGACCCCAACGACTGGAAGGCACCGAACTCGATGTCCCGGGCGACTTCTCCTCCGCCGCATTTTGGCTCGTTCTCGCTGCAGGTCTTCCAGGCTCGAGGCTGACCCTTCGAAAAGTCGGACTCAACCCAACTCGCACCGCTCTCATCTCTGCCCTTCTACGAATGGGTGCTGGAATTATGGAGAAGGTTGAGCAGCCCAATCCTGAGCCCTTGGGCACAATTACTGTGATGGGCGGCCAAAGACTCAAAGCCACCCCAGTTGCCGGAAAAGAAATACCCAATCTCATCGATGAAATTCCCATTCTCGCCGTTGCTGCGGCCTTAGCAGAAGGCACCACCGAAATCAGGGATGCCAGCGAGCTGCGCCACAAAGAGAGCGATCGCCTCGCCGTCATCACTAAAAACCTCCGTCTCTTTGGCGTTCCGGTTGAGGAAAAACCCGACGGCCTTCTCATCGAGGGTGGTTGCCCGCTGGTGGGAGCTGAAGTCGACAGCCATGGAGATCACCGCATCGCCATGTCCGCCGCCATTCTAGGCCTCCTCGCCAAAGGAAAAACTGTGGTCAAAAATACCTCCTGTATCGAAACCAGTTACCCCGGCTTCGCTAGACAGATCGCCCTCATCCAAGAGCTCGGCCGCTAAACTATGCTCCATCCCGTCATCTGCATCGACGGCCCGGCTGCCTCAGGCAAAAGCACCGTTGCCCGCCTTGTCGCTCACGAGCTTCATTACGTCTACGTCGACACAGGCGCGATGTATCGTGCCTTTACTTTTCTCACTCTTGAAGCGGGTCACGACCCCAGCTCCCGCTCCCGTATGAAGCAACTTCTGGAAAAAGTAGATTTCCATGCGGAGATCGCCGGCCAAGAAATCGCTCTCCGCCAAGGAAAACGCGACCTCGGCCCCCATACTCGCCTGCCCGAAGTGAACGCTGCCGTCTCACCCGTCTCCGCACTGCCCGAACTTCGCGAGTACCTCGTCAATCTTCAGCGGAAACTTCGCCTCTCCGCTCCCCTTGTCATGGAGGGCCGCGATATCGGTACGGTGGTTTGTTCCGATAGCCCCTTTAAATATTTTATCGATGCCTGCCCCACGGTCCGAGCCGAACGACGAAAAAAACAGGGGGAAAAAGATAACTTGGCCGCCCGCGATAAGCTCGACTCCTCTCGCTCCGCTGCTCCACTCCTGCGGGCTGCCGATGCCCAACTCCTCGATAGCGGAAAAAATGATGCCCGCTCTTTGGCCGATCAGATCATTCGCGATGTTCGCACCCGCAGCACCCCCGCGCCCACGGTACCATGAAGGTTTGCCCCATCTGGTTTCACTGCTGCCGCATCCTTTCCTACTCCTTCTTTCGCCTCTTCCACTCCATCCGCAGTGAAGGTGCTGACTCCCTGCCCCCCGGACCCCTCATTCTTGCCCCGAACCATGCCAGCTTCTTTGATCCACCCGCTGTGGGTTGCAACGTGCGCCGGGTTACCTACTACCTCGCCCGCCACACTCTCTTCGCCCCGCCAATCGGCTCTTGGCTCCTCCCCTCCATCGGCTCCATTCCTGTGAATCAAAACTCTCCAGGGCCCTCCTCGTTGAAAAATATTTTCGAAGTCCTCAAACAAAAGGGAACCCTCGTTCTTTTTCCCGAAGGTCAACGCACCTTCGATGGCAACCTACGAAAAGCAGAGCCTGGAGTCGGATTGATCGCCGCCCGTACCAATACCCCAGTCGTCCCCGTCCACATCATCGGCAGCCGAGACGCCCTGCCCCGCGGGGGAGGTTGGCACCCTTTTCGTCCCATCCGGGTGATTTACGGAAAACCGCTGCGCTTTTCTGGCGACCCTAAGAATCGGGATGATTATCAAAAATTTGCTGACGAAATCATGTCCGCAATTTCAAAGCTTCACTAACACCTGATTCCCATCGCTCGCTTCAAAACCCAAAACCGATTTGAGCAAACCCCCTCGCCTCAATCCCTCCGATCTCGCCCCTGGCGATCTCCGTTCCGCCCAAGCCAACCTCAGCGACCTCACCTTTCATCAGATCGAATCCACCCACAGCCCCCTTTTTCAGATCGGCTACAATCTTCTAGCCGAACTTTTCGAACCGCACGGAGAGATGGAGTCCCGCCCCATCTTAGAAAAACGCTTTGCCTGGAACCTGACCCCGCCCACACCCCCAAATCCCGCACTCCGCTACGCAATGATTCTTGCCCTCGACCCCTACAACCAGGTTGCCGCCGTGCGCGACTTTACCATTCTCGTTCCCACCCCACCCCAACCCGCCCGAGCCACCGTTCATCTCTCCCATCTTTGGGTTCACCCCACCCACCGTCGCACCGGCCTC
>JGI12547J11936_1000480_pt1 | contig 10772 bp, 11 predicted proteins | sample LakEriepJuly2011_2_FD_11936 | JGI IMG/M metagenome (IMG submission 11936)
AATTTCCGCCTTCAAATCTTCTGTGTTTGTTTTACAGAAATCCACAAAACCATCGGATGGCTTATAATCAGACATGTTTCTTCCATTAAAGATATGCGAGTCCATCGCATCTAGAAGATCCTTGTGGACCCCCACATATTTTCTGCGCTCCTTAGGTTCTGGTTTGCACGTTCCCTTCTTTCTGAAGTAATAACGCGCGCTCTTGAACATCTTGTCCAGGATGTCACCTTCATAACCTAGCTTTTCCATCCTGGAAATCTCAACTTCAATCAACTCTTCCTCTTCATTTGCCCAAGTTTCCCAAGCTTCTTTAAACGACTTCCTGTCGTCATATTGATGAATCTTTGAAAACTTATATAGCTCATCCATAAAAGTTTGCGTAAATTTAAAACGATAAATCAATGCATTTGTATTGTCATTGTCAATAATCTGATCTTCCGCGTTATCTCCTCTATTTCTGAAAAGAAGCATTTCATCATAGCTATTAATTTTATCACACTTGTTGTTGATAAAATTACCAATTGGTCCTATTGTTTCATATATCTTCATCTTGCGTTGTAAGGGGACGTATTATGAGTTTACCAAATATTTATTTTCATTTTGGATTTCAATTTTTTTAGTATTCCAAATAAAACCAAGATAAAGTAAAATATATTGAAACTGCGACATTGCACATTTTAAATATTATATTTATTAGTTATATGAATTATCCCAAAAGTTATATGCTTTCTACACGAGTCTTTTTAGATACATTCAATCAGTGCTATAAAAATATTATCGTAATAAATTTACAACCAGAAGGCCCTCTTGGAAAAATAGTTAGACGATTGCAAATGCCGCCATTGTCTCCATTCAATGCACCAGGTCCTTGTTTATCCAAAAATAGCTGCGCACTTGCATTGCTTTCTCTTAGAGGCGATTGCTGTGGACTCATGAGCGATGATGAGGTTCCTGATTTATTCTCTTTTTTATTATCCAATGGCTACAAAATTGATACTAGTTTAACCAAAATGATGAACCAAAGTGAGGTCAAAATTAATGATAATAAAATTTTATGCTTCATTTCTTATTCTGGTTAAAAATAAAAAATAAAGAAAAAATTGACTTAATAATAATGCAAGTTTATTATTATTAAATCAATAACAATGTCAGACGAAGACTTTTCAAAATACCCTCAACACGTTCAAGATTCTATCTTGAAATATTTGGAGCAACTTGGCGATAAAGAACGCATCGCATATTCTATTGCTAAAGAGCATCTTGGAACATCTTTTAGTATTTTAAAAAGTATTGGATATATAAGTTGGAAAAAGGAACAATCAAAGTAAAAATTTCAAAGAAGGATTGTTAACGGAATCGCAATTTGCGAGACAACTTTTTTCTCATTCTTCTGAATTTTCTTGAAGCTCCGCCGCGTTTTAATGCCACTCTTGCGACACTAGAAACCGGCAAGCTTGAAGCCAATTTTGAAACAGGAATTACCTTGTCAACTGCATTAAACGCGCTTATACCTTGGGTTGTTCTATTTGCCACCGTTTTAGCCTCTTCCATTTTTTGCTTGAGAGCTTCCTCTGTTTTTGTTATACCATCTGCAAATGTAGCGGCTGTTTTCATTCCTGCTTCTACAATGGCCTCGCCGGCAACTGCCGCTTTATCTAGATCTCTTATAAGACCAATTCCAGCACCCACTCCTGGAACAGCTTCTGCGGTATTCAACGCAATGTTCACCACCGAGTCTCCCACTTTTGAAAACATCTTTTCACCTATTTCCGAGGTTTGGTCTATAACTTGATTTATCGACGGCTCTGCAGCTTCTATAACGGTTGCTGCCGTTTCTGAAATTTTTTTTGTAGCTTCTGCTACTTCTCCCACAAACTTGGGATCATTTAACTTATCATTTGCCTTTTCAACAATATCTTTTGCAATTTCTACTGTATTTTCAATTGCTTGGGTCAATGTTCCCTTTACTTCTGAGCTATCCAATTTTTTATTTAACTCACCAACAATGAGAGAACCCACTTGATTCGCCTTATTGGCTATACCTGATGCAACATTTGATGCGGTTGATGCTAACTCTGAAGCCTTTTGCGACATTTCTGATGGTGTTTGTGACAATTTGGCTTCCTCTTCATCATTTATTCGTTTAAAACCTAACACTCGCGCACCCTTGTCTTCTAAGAAACTTAAAGTTCCTTTAAGCGCATTTACAGCTGCACTTCCAACAGTAGTAAATAAACTATTCCTTTCTCCAATTTCTGATTGATTTTTTTGTGTATTATTTATTGAACCTCCTCTCTTTGTATAGTTTCTTCTTGTTTTTACAGTCATGCTTATATTATGATTAGGTTATTTTTTATTGGCTTTTCTGCATTTTCTTAAATTCGGCAAAACTTACCGCGTATCTTTTATCAACCACCTTTCTATCTATTTTCTTTAAAAAACTAAAGTTGACTAACTTTCCCTCAAAAGAATACCTATTTGCATTTTCCTTTATTACTTTTTCTTCTTGGGGCTTTGTTTGCTTCGCTGTTGCCGGACGATCTAGTGGAACTGCCGCAACCTTGATGCTATTATCCTTGTTGTAATTTTTAAATTTGGCAAACACATTTTTCGTTGGTTTTTCAGTTGTTGTAGAGGGGTTTCCATTGTCCTTTTCCTCTTGTTGCTTTTGCTTTTCATCTTCCTCTTTCTTCTTTTTCTCTTCCAACTTTTTCTTTGCTTCCTTTATCTCCTTTTCCATGTCAACAAAAATTTGTTTGCATTTATAAGTTAAAATATATTTTCTGGCCACAACTTCCAAATACCGGTATGGAAGTGTGCTGTCGCTGTAATATTCAAATGAAGCTTTGGAATTGTTATAAAACATAATCGCATTTCCTAGTGGTGTTTTTTCCATAACAATGCAGTTTTTCAAGTTGTCTAAACGTTCCTTCAGAATAAACTCTCTAGCAAGCTTGTTAATATCTTCTTGGTCTATTGTTTTTTCTTCTAGCAACGCTTGAGCTTTTTTATAGAGTTTTTTTTCATTTTGAATGTTTGCAATTGATTGTTCAATTCTTTCATTCTTTTCTTCTTCCGTTTCTTCATCTTCATCTTCAAAGTCTTCGTCATCGCATTCATCTTCGTAGTTTTTATCTTTTTTGTCTTCTTTTTCTAGAGACTTTGTTTCTTTCTCGGCTTCAAGCTCTTCCAAGCTTTTTTCAAAATATGACAACTGCGTTTCCACATGAGCCTTATCGGAACTGAGCTTACTCTCCATATTCTTGCGGATAATTGCTCGCTGATCCAACTCTGTTTCCAATTCTAAGTCAGTAAATATAATATAGTCTTCCAACGTTTTAACTTCTTCCAAATACTTGTCCTCATATTGCTTTGGAGGAGTAACAGGTTCATCAATAAAACTCTTTTCTTCATTTTCCGTTTCTAACTCATCCAAGCTGTTTTCGTTATAAAAATAATAATTCAAACCATTGGAAATAGTAGTTTTAATTTTATCTGAAAAATAATTCAAATAAATGTTATCATTATCTAAGACATGCTGTAAAAAAACCAGAAATATGCCAAATGTTAAAGCAATAACAAAATTGGGAGTATCTGGAATGGGAAGAGGCGGCTCGCTCATATAACAACAGTCTGGATCATCTGTATGCGTGTATTCAATTGCTTTTAGGAAGTCTTCGTTCATCTCTACGAATATATATTATGAGAGCGTTATTTTTAAATGTTTTGTTCCTAATATGTTGTTTGAGTTTATTATTTTGTATTTTATGTTTGTATTTGACTCTTTCTCAGCGCGAACAAATCCGCAATTTCCTTGTCCAAATTTGCACATTTGATGATTTCAAACGTCTTTCTTGGATTATTGGGATGTAACCTGACTAGATACAAATCTTTGATTGTTTTTCCGTATTTCTCTTGCAAAATGGCTTTGTATGTATTAAGTTGGAGAGAATAATGCCAGAAATTTGTGTCAGGTAAATGGTCTATTTCCTTGGTAATCGCGTANTTGTTGAATCCATTTGCNTTTGAAATTTCCTTGGCGCGCTTCCAATCATAAATGGATAAGGTTCCATCAGAATTTTCATAAATCATGTCAATAGAGCCGGCAACTTTTAGATCTTCGTGATAAATCATCCACTCCGTGCGATATGGTTTGTAACTTGGAGTGGCCTTAATATATTGCAAGAAGAAGTCCCACTCTTCAGATGCATTGGGTGGCGCGTTTCCTGCTGCTAGGTGGGCTTCATAATTTTCTAGGAGCTCTTTATGGGTGTATCCGCTCGGCAACTCTTGGTTCATAAAACACTCAATATTAAAATGGAGATCAGTTCCTGCACCTGAAACGGAGTCAGCATTATGCTTCCATTGCGCTTTAATTTCGTCCGGAGTTAATCCCCAATATTTATTCTGAGGATTCCAGTTCCTACCTTTCATCATGTTTTTAATCACGACATCGGCGTCAAAATGGGGAAAATGGCTGTGATTAATGGTGGTAACGCTGGTATAATTGGAATCAGGATCTGTAATAATGGTGTATTTATGCGTCGGCTCATCAAATACAAGATTCTGGTCTTTTGGGTGAGAATTGTAATTTGAGAGAATTGGTTTTAGAACGTCCATTCCTGTGTTGTATTGTTGTATTGATTATAGAATTAGTTTTTATAATCAATTTTTATTTTTTGCATTTAATTTGAATTTATGAACGTTTATCTAGAAATTTAATTAAATTTCTTTTGGACAATTTATGCAATTTTTACATAAGTCATAGCCGATCCCTCTTCTCCATACAACTGAAAAGGAGTGCTATTAGTAGTTGTACCATAAAACCAAATGCCACATTTTCTATTATTACCATCGCTATAATAAGGTTCGCAAACCGAAGATGAGTATGCATTATAACCAGACGGAATAGAAAGAACATTTGAATTTTTACCGCTTTCATCACCAGGAAAAGCTATTGATAAACATATAGTATTAATAAGACCCCCCATCAGTGGCTGCTTAAACCAAACACTAGCACTTATTAACCACACACCTTTTGGTATTTCATAAGTGTCATAAAGAAAAGTTGGGGAGCTGTTATTATAAGTCTCTGTGGCAAATGGGTTTGTCTGATGAGAAAATCCTATATGTGTTTCATTTACTGGAGAAACTGTATTTCCATTAATAAAACTCATATATTATACTATCATTTATTTTCCAGGATGCTAACACGTTTTTTTAGTTCCTGAATTTCTTTTACTAAAACGCCGATTAATCCGATATAGTTTAGCGATTGCATTTGTTCTCCATCCTTTTCTCCAGACACTAAATATGGGAAGTCCTCTTGGACTTCATGTGCAATAAAACCAATATCTTGTTTTTGTGTATTCTTATTTATATAAGTAACTGGTCTTAACTTGTCTACGTTGACTTCATCGTCTAAATTTTTGACGTGATCTTTAATGCGGTAATCTGAACTAGAAATGAAGTTGACTGCATAACAAGAACCACCGATGCCTATTCCTCCGGCGACAACTAATGCTCCGCTTTCTGTGCTAAATGACTCAGTATCTGTTAACACTCTTATTAGTGGGTTTTTTGTAGAATTTCCAAGACTAACAATATCCACGCCAAAACCACTTGCTTCTCCGCCAATTGTTAACTCTCCACCAACTGGTCCAAAAATATTTCCACCATTGACCTTTAAATTTCCTTGAATAAAAACACCTCCATTCTGCACATTAAGTGTCGCGTTGAAGTCTGTATTTGTGTCTCCTACAAATACATTTCCTGAACCTCTAATGTTTACAGATGTGGTTGTATTTTTTATATTACCAATATGCAAATAGGCAGATTCCTCAGAGTATATATAAGGACCATAACTGGTTACATTTGAGTTATTTGAAATATATAATCCATTATTAATATTTGTAACCGTGGTTTTAGAACCTATATTGCTAACATTCAACACATTATTTGAAGCATCAAAGGAAAAAATGTTTACATCCGTATCAACATATGGGATTTGATTTACATCATTTTTGAGTACCATTACTGGATATAATAATGTTGATGTATTGTTATTGGCTGTATTAATTGTTGAAGCATTTGGCGTTGTCCATGTAGGAAGAGATTTTCCAGTGCTTGTAAGGACTTGACCAGATATTCCATCAGTTGTCCACCTTGGGATATTTTCGTCAACTGCTAAAACTTGTCCGGCGGTTCCACTTGCAGTGAAAGAAGTTACCCTGTTTTCTGTTTGGTAAGGTATTTGGTTTGCGCCTGTGCTTCCAGCAAGACTAGTCGCGGTTGATGCGTTACCTTTTAGGGATGCAGTAATTAAACCAGCTGAAAAATTACCAGTTTGCATTCGAGCTACAACCGTGCTGTTTTTATTTTCACTTGTCGCATTTAAAGTGATTGATGTAGTTGTGTTGGTTGTTTTATTTGATGTAAAATCTCCACCTTCAGTATTTATAGTTATGTAAGCATTTGCGCTACTAAGATAAAGAGTTCCATCTCCTGGAACAATTGCAGATACCCATTCATAACCATTCACGCTGGAATTAACGGCTAGAATTTTTCCTGAGGCGCCAATAGGTATATAATCGGTTGTTCCTACTTCTCTTTGATAAGGGATTGAATATTGCGTTATTCCTGATAGATTTAGCGCTTTGCCATTAAGGTCCGCAGTAATTAAACCAGCTGAAAAATTACCGTTTGCATTACGAGCTACAACGTAACTTGGTATGTTTGCATCTGTCGCATTTAAAGTAAATGATGTAGTTGTGTTGTTTTTTTTTTTTGCAGTAAAATCTCCACCTGTAGTATTTATGGTCATGTAAGCGTTTGCGCTACTAAGATAAAGAGTTCCATCTCCAAGAAACAAGCTAGAATCTGTCCAGGACGGTTGATTTCCACTATTAACAGTTAAAAATTGCCCAGGTGTTCCAATTGGTAAAAAATCTGTATTATTTGCAGAACTTTGATACACCAGTGACCCAAATGAACCTCCGCCAAGGTTTCCATTAAAAGTTGCTGCAGTTATGGTTCCACTTGCATTAATGCTTCCAGCATTCATATCGCCATTTATAGTTGCACCACCATTCAATATTGATCCATTATTAACAATGATGCCGTTATTAAATGTTGATTTAGTTCCAGAGCTATTCGCGTAAGCTGTGCTTTGAATAGTTCCATCCATAAAATAGAGGCTACCAATGTGCATAACAGAGTTTGCGCTCATGTCCAAGTGGCTCTGGCTTGTTATTTTTGAGTTCTCCAGACCTATTATGTTGGCTGTGCCTGAATTTGTGCTTGATGAATACAGATTACCTACAATATTATTTTTTGCTGAATAGTTTAACCCTCCAAATTTTTTGAAAGACATATTTATTATATACCAACTTTTTAAAATGGGTATCTAAAACTAGTAGGGAACCAAGGTCGTCAGAAATCCAAAGGATTTCCAGACCCAACAACCCCACCCTTTTGTTTCGCAAAACCCTTCCTAAACCATATAAATCTTATATTTGATAAATTGTTAGCTTAATCAAAACGTGTATTTTCACATAGGAATTCATATTTTTCCCATCTACATAAAACGTATTTTGTTTTAAAAAAGAAAAATATTTCCCTATAGTAATGGGGTATAATATTGAGGTCTCATTCAATATGTTGAAACATTCTAATATCTCGGAACTCAAGAGAGAAATAACTGATTTTGCGTTGGATTCTAATTGCGATCACTATTACTATCTTTACGAAATGGAAGGTCGCTGCAGGATTCCCAGAAACCATTGCATAATTGTAATAAACTTTAACGATGAAGAAACTTTCAACTGCGCACATTTTTTGAAGACATTAAAGAAAATGAAAGATTTGCATATTGAATGCATTTATGACGATGAAGTTGTCTGCAATCTTCTATACGCCTCACAATATTATCTAACTACCATTGAAAAAGATAAAGTCATAAAATACAACAAAAATAAGAGAGAACGATCCTTATCAGATAATGATAAGGTGATCTTGGAACCTGTTCTTAAAAAAGCTTGCTAAAAAACTTGGCGACTCTACTTTTCTTTTTTGGAGCGCGTCTTTTGCGTCTGGTTCCTTTGCCTTTTCCTACACCTTTTCCTAGACCTTTTCCACTGGGACTTGTGTAATGAATTCGCATTGTTTTAGGAGAAGGTGTCTTTATTCTAGCGTGTTTCTCTCTGCGTGTCAATTTTATAGGAGACACTATTTCAATTTTAGGTGTAGAAATATGACGATCTAAATCAGATTGGGGGCTGGTTAGGGAACTCAAATTAGGCAAACTGGTTAACTCGTTTTCATACATACATGGTTTTGAAAACGGCGACGAGTATTGTTGTTTTTTACTGGGCAATTCAGGAATATTAATTCTGAATAAATTGGGTTTTGGTTCCAATTCTAGTTGAGGCAATTGTTGCATTTGGAGTATTTGAGGAATAACAAAATCATCTGGATCTTGTTTGTCGCATTCATTGTAGTCACTAAGAAAATCGTTTTGGAGTCTCTGTTCTAANGGCTGATTTACCGAAGGAACGCTTAAAATGTTGGCTAAATCTTCATTATTAAGTTGCACGCGGTATTTATCCTTTTTGCCGTTATTATTAACGTCTACCTTAATATTTGCAAGATTGCCGTCATATTTTGCGTTCCATTTAATTTCATTGGCCTTTTTTCTGTGATGACTATCTTGAAAATATGTTTGTGTAATGCCTTTGTTTTTAATGTAAGTCGTCATTATATTAAAAACATATTAAAATTATAGTGTATAAATTAATTATGAAGTATCTTGATTTTTTAGATGAAATTGGAACGTTAACAATCCCTTTAATTGAACATGAACTTCCGGAAGAATCTACACCAACTTCTTTCGTAGAAAAATTTGTTGAGTTTATAGACAATTTATTTGACAACACTTTTTGGAAAAGCTATTACGAAAACATAAAGAAGAACAAATAAAAATAAAAAATGGTGAGTTTATTTTTTTATTTTTCAAACAAAATAAATATATATGGATTTAAACATTGTGGAGATTGACAATTTAGACGATGACGTTGAAGATGTTGGGTTTATAGATAGCAGTGGTAACTTTACGCCTGCTATTCCAACTTCTCGCGTACCCATTCCAAGAATAACAACAATGGCTCATAAAAACCGAGGTTCTTTAGCACCTCCTGCGCCTCAACCAGAACCTGCCAGAAAGGTTACATATGACGACATCTTATCCTCTTTGAACATGAAAGTTGTTGATGGAAAATTGCAAATAGTTAGAAACGTTGTTGCAGAAAATGTAAAATCAAATAATTTTAATCAGCAACAACAACAACAAAGACAGCAATCCAAATTTATTCCAATGCAACAACAGCAGCAATTTCAACAGCAATCCAATCAATCAAAACGATTCCAAAGCATGCATCATCAACAAGAAATGCAACAACCTGCTCCCATTTTAACAAAAGAACAATATAGGCAACTTCAAATAGCAAACTATATGAGAGAAGTTCAGCGCATACAACATATTAGAAATTCAAAATCAACAAAATTAAAGTTTTCAAATCCAAACGCAAATTTTAACATCTCACCTGTAACGGCAAGTGCTAATGATTTAAATAAATTATTTCCACTCAAAGGATTGGGTAATCGGTAATACGCAATAGGTAAAAGATAATAAAAAATAATATTCAAATATTACATGAAGAATACACTAAGAAAATATAAAAAAAGACAATTAAATAGATTAACTATTAAATTAAGACATAAAAAATACAAAGGTGGAACTGGTAAAAAGGTTAAAAACGTGAGAAAAATAAAGTCACCTAAGAAAAAACCGGTTTTCAACATTGTGGAAGAATTTGAAACTGCTGCAAAAAAGACGGCCGATATTTTAAATTTTTCCGCAATTGAGGCTGCGCCAGTTGAAATATTATCAGTGAGTCCAGCCTTAGAAAAAATTGAAAAAAGTTTGGGAATGAATTTAAAGGCACCACAAGTAGAAATGCATACCATGCCTCAAGAACCTCAGGTTGTTTTACCTAGCGGAAGATTGAATGAACAATTTATTGACCTTATGGAAAAACTTTCAGGTATTATGATGAAACAGGGCGAGCCATTTCGCGCGAGAGCGTATCAAAAGGCGCAGGAAACTATCATGTCATACCCAGGTGATATTACCAGTCCGGATCAGTTAAAAGGAAAGCCAGGAATAGGAGAGACAATTATGGAAAAGTTGAACGAATATGTGAAGACTGGAACCCTGCGTATTTTGGAGAGAGAAAAGGCGAATCCTGTTAATATTTTGGGAGAAATCTATGGAGTTGGACCCAAGAAGGCCAAGGAATTAGTGGATCAAGGAATTACTACGATTGATCAGTTGAGAGCGAAGCAAAATGAAGTTTTAAATAACACGCAAAAGGTTGGTCTTCAATATTATGAAGACATTTTAAAAAGAATTCCTCGTGAAGAGATAGACCAATATGATGCAATTTTTAGGGACGTTTTTAATAAAGTTGCAGGCCCAGGCTCTGAAGCGCGTTTTGAGATTGTTGGCAGTTATCGTCGTGGGGCAAAAAGTTCCGGTGATATTGACATGATTATTACGTCAAAAACCGGAGATGTGTTTAAAAAGTTTGTAGACGAATTGATTAAGCAAAAAATTATTTTGGAAGTGTTGTCAAGAGGCACTACAAAGTGCCTTGTTATTGCAAAGTTGCCTGGCGCGGAATTTGCGAGACGAGTGGATTTCTTGTATACGAGCC
>JGI12547J11936_1000481_pt1 | contig 10771 bp, 15 predicted proteins | sample LakEriepJuly2011_2_FD_11936 | JGI IMG/M metagenome (IMG submission 11936)
CCCGCAGTTGCTCTCCATCCAGTCGAGTCGCCGGTTGGCAATCGCCCCCTCGTCAGTCATCCCTGAAGGGATGACGAGCCCGTCGATGTCGTTGGCGAACTCGTATGCGTCCTGAATGTCGGTGAACCGTGCCGCCACCAAGAACTCCCCGTTGACGTACTGCTCGACTGTGTGCATGACGTTGCTCCCGTTGTGTGCTGTGCCGCACCGACCACAGTGGCCGTTGCCGACAACAACCAACAGGGCGAAATCCCCTCCGGGGATTCCAGGCGCACACACACACGAAGACAGCGCACGCGAGAGGGCACGAAAGACACCGCACAAGCCCGGGGAGAACCGCGCGTGCCAGGGCAGGAAAACACCGCGCAGGCAACCGGGCACGTTGACCGATTCCGGCCAGACGTTGACCGATACCGATCATGCTGTGGAAGGTATCGGGCAGGATGGTGGCGGAAATGGGGAGGAAGGTCAGCCGACAGGGGGCGTAATCTGCCGAAAATTGCCGCAGTGTTCCACGGGGCAACGGTTCTCCTGCGGTCCCTCACGCCTGCCCGCTGGAATGCCCGGGAAGGCCCGTGGCTGCGGTTCTGCGGGCTCGCGGAGGCTCGCGGCTACCCCCGCACGGGCGAAGAAACGCGGGCGTGTGATCGCATGTGCGGCCCCCGAGCCCCCCCGCGCCCTCGCACCTATCTGTTAGTTCCCTCCCTGGACTTTTTCCCTATTGCGGAACTTGATTACACCCCTCCCTGGCAGAAACCCCTCACGCGAGTTTCTCCTGAAGCTCCCTGAGGAAGTCCACTTCCCACTGATCGTGATCCTTGTCTTCCTCCAGGCCCTCAATGATGAAGCTCAACCGGTTGTGGTCATCGTCACTGAGTCGGTAGCCAGCGGCGATCTCCGCAGCTTTCCTTAGGTTCTCTTGGTACTGGGGCCTGACGCACCCGCCATACATCTCAATGGTCTTGGTGGCGCATTCTTCCCAGAGGGCGAGTCGCTTACTGAGCCGTTCGATCTCTTTTTCCTGATCGGTCACTGTGGTTTCTCCTTTTGGGGCAGTTCTTTGACTAGGGTGCATGGGACTCTCTCTTGGAGGGCTTTGAGGTAGGGGTGATCGTTCAGGGGCACGGGATCATCGAAGGCAGCCAGTAGGGCGGCTCTCTGTTCTGGGGTGATGCGTGGCGCAACATCGGCCTGTGCCCAATGCTCCCGGTATTGCTTTATCAGTGCATCAGGTGGGATGCCGTGATAGACGGTGGCTGGGGCTGCGTGTTTGCCGCCCATCGGCTTCTGTTGCGCCACGCTCTGGTCATGTTGCGCCACGCTTCGCTTCTTTCTCATGCGGCTGGCAGCTTTGTTGCGCCACGCCTGTGCCTTCTCAGGGTCTGCCTTGATCCGCTCCCGGTAACGCTTGGCTCTCTCTGCGTTGCTCATGCCCCAGCGTTACCCCAACTCCGAGAGGCGGGCAATAGTTACGCACTCAAAGGATTGCCCGCCTCCCTGAAGGTGTTTGTAATCAGAGCGGTTGCATTACACCCCTCAGGAGACACGTTCATGGGCAGGCCGAAGAACAGTCCGGTTTTTGATCAGATCACGAAGGATCGGCACCGGGAGTCTGATCGGGAGACTTACCATGAGCGGATGCGGGTGCTGCGGATGGACCCTGTGGCTCACAAGGAGTACCTGTCTGCCAAGGCTGCCTACATGAAGGACTACCGGGCGCGTAAGAAGCGGGCCAAGAGTAATCCATCTGGGACATAAGTAGGGCATGGAACCCGCCCGCTTCATCGTTGACCTGACATACACGATGGTGTGCTACATCGCTTTTGTCGTTGGTGGCGTTGCGCTCGTAGGTGGGATTGCCGAGCTTGTCGCCCGGTGGAGAGAGCCCCGTGAGTGACTTAAGTGGTGGAGGTGGCTGATGGCAGACAGCATCAGGAGGTTGCTAAATGCGCCTGCCCGCGTACTCACGCTCCCAGAAGCCAACGATCTGCGGCTGAAGAACTACCAGAACGCCAAGCTGATAGACGATTACGCTATTGAGAATCCCCGCCCCATGTCGGCAGCGGAGAAGATTGTCGATGAGCGGCTGGATGATCGGAGCTATACGACTGGTGGAGACTTGGCTCCCATGTCGGTTGCCCGTGAAGCGATTGCCGCCACGGGTAATCCAGATGCCTCGACCGTATCCAATAACGCTCTCTTTGAGGCCATCAAGGCTGAAGGCAAGAGAACGAATATGTTTCGGGACACCCTCACTGGTGATTCCCCGACTTACACCTACCCCGGGACTATTCACACCTCCAAGAAGCCAGACTTTGCTGATGGGGCTATGGGTTTCTCCGAGGATGTTGCCGTAACGCGGACAACTCCCTGGAGAATGCTTGATGGACTCACCGGCAGCCGCCCCCATTCAGACCGCATCGTAGGCAGACAGGTGGACCGCAACCTCCCGCACGGCTTAGGGAATGCGGAGATATACCACCTAGATGACCACCAAGAGCAAATGAACCGCCCGTGGATGGTTTACCGGGGCAAGAAGGATGGGTTTGACGAGTCTACTTCCCAAGGGTTTGCGGACATGGCAACCCAGTCCATCTTCCTGAATCGCAGTGGCGATCAGATGGCTGCGGGGAAGTTTGAGCCTGTCACCAGGGGGATCAACGTAGGACAGCATGAAGGTGGTGGGCACGGTGTCCTCCACCACTCTGTGCCCAGCTTTGATTACATCCTGCGGAATAGCGGCCCGAGATTGCGTGGTAACCCCCTAGAGCGGCCCGCGATTGGTGACATCAACCGTTCTCTCCTGACCACGCCTGAGGCTCAGTATTTGTCTAGCAACGGGCTGGAGATGGGGAATCTCCTGTTCCACACGAAGCGGCTCATCGAAACCGTTCAGCCGGGAATGCGTGATGTTGGTGCCACCCAGGCCACGCTCGACAACGTGCTGGATTACATCCGCAACTACAAGATGACTGGGCGCGACCCGATCATCAACCTTGAAGGCCACCCCAACTACGGCTCCCCCGCGCATGGTCTTGAGAAGCAGATTGAGACTTTGCAGCAAATTATGAAGGCCCACGGGCCGGACGGGGCGAATGACTTTGAAACCAACATGAACTTCAAGACTAGCTCCACAGACAAGCCCAACCTGCGGACGGCATTACTCGCATGACACCAGAAGAAGCACTTCGCCACGCCTATGCGGCGGATATTGCCCGCCTTCCGCCTGAGCAACAGGTGATGTTCAATGCGGAACAGATGGCGGCTAACCACATTGCTGGCAAGACCACGCCTGCGATGGACAAGTTCCGCCGCAACATGATGATCGGCCACCCCAGCTACCGGCCATCTCAGGCCGAGGGGGAGAGCCCAGAGGATTTCCTGGCCCGGGAAGCTAAGGAAATCGCTCTTCAGGATCAGATGCTTAGTGGCTACACGGGCAAAGGCTGGACCCCCGAGCAACTCAATGGGAGGACCCCTGAGTCCTATGAGTTCTCCCCGGGCGGTCAGTACCTCGACCAGCTTGATAACCGGCGGCGGCTGTACTCTGCATTCAACCCCCAGGACCCTGATCAGAGTTCTCTTCCAAGTGCAGCCGCCTGGGCGGGAGTAGCGGACCCAGGTGCAGCCGCGCGAGAAGGTGCCGCCAAGCTCTACGCTCAAGGGCTCGACAGGAAGTATGCCTACCTCCCGGGGTCTGGTCCCGGCACGATGTTCCCTGGCATCCCAGAGGGTGGATTTCAGGAGTTGTGGAACCCCGAGAACTTTGTCGGCAGCTTCACTACCAAGATGGGCGGGGCTGTTTCCGATGGGTTGAGTCACCTGGGGACGGCTCTCCTAAGGGATACAGACCTGACAGCGGCTGCGGGTAATGCAGCAACCCGGTCGCAGGGCGCAGATTTCTTCCGCACCAACCCCGCATTGGCCAAGGACAACGGCTGGAGGGCGAACGATGAGTTACTCGCCCAAGGCCAGGATGGGTACTACCGCAGCGAAGGCATGAATGCCGGTGACACGTTCCGGTCGATAGGCAATCACGTTCTCCCAGAAAGCTGGAACGGCCAGTTGGGCTATGCCCAGCCCTTCATCAATGCTGGCATTAGCTTCCTGAACGGCGCGATGGACGGCACTGGGATCGTTGGTTCGGCCAAAGGAATCCCCAATACAGTGCGAAGTCTGGCAAACGGTGTGGCCAGGACTGGAGTCCCCGGTGTTGCGAAGTTCGCCCGCAGCACCGCCGATGACATCACCAAGCATCTGACCGCCAAGCCAACCTTTGGTGGCAGGGTAAAAGCCTACACGCAGGACGAGTTCTTTGATCCCACCACCGCACTTGATCTGGTAGCGGAACTTCCACTGACTGACACCCGCAGCAACACCGAGTGGAACGACTACCAGAAGCAGCTAGACGAAAGCCGCCAGCAAGCATTCAAGCAGCTTGAGAGCGTGAACGACCAGATCGTTCGTCCCCAGACAACCGTAACCAAGGCTGGTAATGCGATTGCTCCTTACGCTGCGAAGCCTTTAATGCACACTGGTAATGCTCTCTCAAAGACTGGTAGCTTTTTTCGCGGATTACTCGACAAGTAATTACGCGGTGTAACTATTGCCCGCCGCCAGACCCTTGACACAATTCGGTGGTCTTACTTCCTAAATGGAGGCCACCATGTCAGAAGACATTGAGCAGAATTCCGTTCCCGTTGAGAATAATGCTCCTGTTGCGGACTCGCAGCCGGAATCACACTCCGCTCCCCAGGCTGAAGTCGCACACTCGCCTTGGGACAGCTTCAAGCAACTGCCCCAGTTCCAGGGCCAGGATGACCGGGCAATAGCAACGAGCCTTTATCAGGCCATGCAGCGGGAGCAAGCTGCTACCCGCCAGTTGCAACAGTACCAGTCGATCATGCCGATTACTCAGGAGTACATCTCCAACCGGCCCCAGTACCAGAAGTGGCTTGAATCGCAGCAACAGGCGCAGCAACAGCCCCAACAGCAAGCTCCGCAACAGGCTCCACCCCAGGCCAAGAAGTGGTGGAACCCTCCCGAACTGAAGGATTCTTACAAGCGTTACCTNACCAAGGACGAGAGCGGACGGGATGTAATCCATCCTGATGCCCCGTATGACGCGNGGCTGGCTCTCTCCGAATGGCAGAACTACCGGGCCGATTTTGCTCAGAAGTTTCTGAGTAACCCGGAGGATGCCATTGGTCCGATGGTTGCGGAAATGGCTCAAAAACAGGCTCAGGAGATCATCCAAGAGCAGCTTGCCACCCGCGACCGCGAGTCTTATGTCGAGAATTTTGAGAAGGAAAACGCTGACTGGTTGTACGACCAGAACACAGGTAGCGTTTCACCGGCTGGATTACTACTCCATAAGTATATAGACGAAGCAAGAGCGAAAGGTATTCCGCCCGGGAAGGATCGGGCTGACTACGCGGTTGAGAAGGTTGAGCTTGAGTTGTTCCGGCAACGGTACTCCCAGGACTCTGCACCACCCCAGCCGCAGTACCAGCCCCAGCCAACTCAGGCGGCACCGCCAGTGCAGCAAGCCCCAGTGGCTCAAGCACCAGCACCTCAAGACCTTGCCGCACAGAACATGAGTTACTTGCGCCGGGAAGCCAGCCGGAACCCAAGCCGGTCAGCCGGTGCCGCCAACAACGATCCGAGACAGCCGAAGCAAAAACTGACGTTTGAACAAATGTTGGCGGAAAACCTTAATGCCGCCGGTTACATCTGACCAAGGAGAGCCAAATGGCTAATAGCACTGACTGGGCCCGGGTTATTCAGACTACGATCCAGAACTATTTGCGCGAGACTGAACAAACGACCTTTCGTCGGTTCAAAGTCTTCGCCATGCTGGAAGGCTCAGGCAATGTTGTTATGAACAGTGCAGGCTTAAACCTGAACTGGCAGGTGCGTATGAGAAACGTCCCTGTGAGCGGAAACAATGGAGAAACTCCGCGCGTCTTCGCTCGACAGAATCTCTTCTCGACCGCGACCCTCCCGTACCGTGGCTATCAGGTTACGGACTCGATTTACAAGCGTGAAATGCTTGAGAATCGTGGTCAGGCCGCGCTGATCAACGTCGCTGGCGGCATGGCCACCCGACTGGAAGAGTCGATGAGCCAGCACCTGAGCAAAGAGATTTACATCGACGGTAATAAGGCCGGTAACGAATTGCGATTTCATGGGCTGGAATCCGTATTCGCCGTCGATGGTACGGTCAGCATCGTTGATGGTACTAAGCGGGCTGCCAATGCGGACGATCCCTTCGGCTGGCCTGCCGACAACTACGCTGGACTCAGCACTGGCCTTGGTGCCGTGGCTGGCTCGCAGCTTGAGGGTTCGTGGCCGAACGGTGTCGCGGACCCGGAGTATGACCACTGGTCGCCAATCGTGGTCAACTACACCAGCAAGTATTTCAAGGGAAAGAACGCTACGGGTGGCGACTCGTTCACCTGGGATGATCAGTGCGTTCAGGCTGTGCGCGAAGGAATTCAGCAAGCAAAACGCAATGACACAAAGGAGAGCCAAATCTCAATGGTTGTGCTTGATCGTAAGCTGTACATCAGCTACATGAACAAGCTCGACAGTAAGGAGCGGGCTCTCATCTCCAGTAACACTGGCCTGAAGCAGTACGGATTTAATGACTCTTTTATGCAGGACGGATGCGACATCACGACCGAGTATGCCGTTCCGGCAGGCTGCGGGTACGGATTGTCCATCGACAACATGGAACTGTACTGCATGGAAGGTAACCTTCTGACGAGCGAAGGTCCCTTTTACAATGAAGATACACAGGCGTACAGGTACGTCGTGAGTGTCCTCGGGAACATCAAGCTGAAATCTCCGCGTAATTTCTTTAAGTTGCAGGCCCTTGCCTGATCCCAGCCCCACAGGAAAGTAAAGAACCATGCCCATTCTGAATAGCGATCCTTGGTTTGGCCGGGGTCAGACTCTCGGTGTCAACGATCCGACTGCCGGTGGTGCTGTCACGGGTTCCGTGAAGGTCTTCACCGACACCGATCCCCGGACGAGCAATGCCGGTGTGTTCCTGAGCAATCGGACTGTGACCTGCGTTGCTGTCCGCAACACTTCGGGGGCTCCCTTGCTCCCCGGCGCGGTGGTGAAGTTCAAGAAGACGGCCATCCTTGACGAGGTGGACGGTGTGGCTGCGGCTGTCACCGATGCCCCGCTGGGTGTGGTTGACGAGTACCTGCCCCCGGTTGGTGTGGCGAACGGTGATGTGTTCTGGCTGGTGGTTTCCGGTCCTGTTGCGATCACCTCGACCGGAGCCCTTGTGGCTGGTGGTCTGGTGACTGCGACGGCTGGTGCTGCGGCCACNGGCACGGCTGCCAATGCCATCGGGGTTGTCATCTCGCCCCCGGCGGCTGGCAAGACCCGTGTTCTGGTCAACACCGGCTTCGGCCACTCGGCTGCCTAACCGGGAGAATGGAATCCCTAGCAACCATCGCTGGGCGGATTGCCATTCTGGTTGGTGTGCTGACGATCATTGCTGGCTGGCGGGATGAGCCCAAGACTCCCCGCCAGCCAGTTCCATTTAAGCCCTACCCAATCAAGAAAACTCCAACACAAGTCCGGCTTCCTGACCCACCCCCGCCTCAACCAAAACTTGTAAGTGTGGTGGTCAAGCCGGACATCCCATTCGTCACCAACGTCTGCCCGCCCCTCAGGAAGCCCACTCCCCAGAAGTGCGAGATTCTCACTGATCTGTATTGCAGGCTAGAGAACCCGCATTACTGGGCCGACCACAAGGAACCGGACGATCTCGTCACCTGGGTTCACGAACTCACTCACGGTGCTTCCAATCGGCTCCACGCCAGTACCATCAAGCACGGCATCTACCTGGGGGACGGCAAGGGGATCATCCTCAAGCACCCCAAGGTCACCATCCAGCAAGTGGCCTATCACGTTCCCAAAGACCAGCGTGGTCCGATCTTCCAGTTGTACATGGTTGACCAGCCCAAGGGTGGGTGGAACAAAAGCCCGATCTACATCTGTGACGAGTGGAACTCCTATGTCCACGGAACTATTGCCCGCCGCCAGTTGGGGTGGGAGAAACGTCAGGAGACAGAAGACTTCGCCAGGGAGATGGAGCGTTACTGCCGGACCATGCTGAAGGTGGTTAAGAAGCACGATCCCGATTACCCGGACCTCCAGCATCTTTCCAACTTCATCGACTGGCAATCTGAGCGGTTTGACCAAGTAGTCAAAGGGAATGACAAATGAGCCTGACCGATCCGCAGAACCTTATTTTACTCGTTGGGGTTTTGCTGTTGGCATCGCCAGCGGTCCTTGGCTCTGTAAGCCTTTGGATTAGGAAGCTGCTGTTCCAGAACTCCGTTAAGCAGGATCACGAAATCAGCACGGTTGTGCAGCTACTGGAACTCAAGAACGCCCTTGAAAAAGAGGGCTCGACTGTGGCAGCCAGCACCGCCAAAGACCTTGTGTATGCAGTGATCTATGGAGAGCGGCCCAAGAAGGAAGACAAGTGAAATGGGTCAAGGGACTGTTTGGGGCGGCACTCGTCCTCTTCGCCCTATACGGGATCAAGAGGTTTGTCGCGCCGCCGCCCGCCCCGCCACCCAAGGTCATAGTCACCCCTAAGCCGGTCCTGATCGGCAATGAGTTTGAGAGAGCCGTAATCAATCTCACCAACCAAGAGAGAACCAAAAGGGGCCTTCGCCCGTTGAAGATCAATGTCCAGATGATGACGTTCGCCCGAAGCTGGTCAGCCACTCAGAGTCGGACGCGAATGCACCACTCCAGAGGCCCATACGGAGAGAACGTCGCCTACGGTCAGTCAACACCACAGGCAGTGATGAATGCCTGGATGACCTCCCCTGGCCACAGGCGAAACATCCTCAACAGCAAATACACAGAGATCGGGGTTGGCTATGTCTACAACGGTCGCCCCTACCACACACAGGTCTTTCGATAGTCCCTTTCCCCAGGAGTAACTCCCATGAAGAAGTACATCGTGTTTGCCGCCGCCCTCCTCCTTGGCTGTCTGGCCATCCCCGTTGTCGAACCGGCCAAGGCTGGCAACTGCCACGGCACCAAGAAGACCCCGGCTGCCCCCGTGTCGGTCGAGGTCGATCAGGAAGTTGTGGTCAGCCCCGGCGTGACCGTGAAGGAAAAGGTCGAGGTCGATGGCCCCGGCAACGTCACCGTCACCGAAGAGGTGGTGGTTGGTGAAGGCGGCGGCGGCGGCGGCGGTCCTGTCGGTGTCCATGCCAGCAAGAAGGCTGCCCGCAAGGCCAAGCGGGCCACCATCGCGGAAGCTAAGGCTGACCGGAAGGCTGCCCGTGCGGCCAAGAAGGAAGCCAATGCCGAGTTTGAAGCTGGTGCGGAAGAGGCTGTCCGGCAGGCTTATTCCAAGTAGTCATTAATCGCATCACTCCGGGGGGCCATGCTTCCGGCGCATGGTCCCCCGGGGAGCCGGGGCAAAAGATGAGCGACATTATCCGCAGGCTACTGGACTCTCGCCTGCCATCCGATGCGGTGGCTGGGCTGGGGAACTTCCTCACTGGTCAGTCTGTTGGCGACCTGATGGCCCGACAAGACGGCCAGAACCCTGAGGAAGAAAGCCCTCTGGTGAAGCTCCAGAAGATGGCCAATGGGGTTCGCCCTGATCCCAGCGTGTCTTCCCTCCAGCTTGATAGGTGAAGCATGGAAGAAGTAGACATCCCAGACGTTGACCCGGACGGTCCTCTGGTGAATAGCCGTGCCTGCGAAATGTGCGGCATCGTCAAGCCTCTCGACCGGCGGCGGTGGCCCCTGGTCCCCGGCACCCAGCACACTCTCCAGCCGATCTGCAAGCAGTGCTACAAGCTGGTCCGGCACAAGCAGAAGGTCGAGTCCACTTCTAGGCGGGCAGCGGAATCGTTCATGCAGGCCCCCGTGGTCCGCAGGGGCGGCAGCAACATCCCGCACAGCACAGAGCTACTGGAGTCGATCTATACGCTCTTCGGTGGTGTCAACGGGCTGGCCAATGAACTGGCCCACACCTACCACTCAGCCCCTCCAGGCGGGCGAATTCGCACCAGCATCCTTGAGTCTGTAGTCCGGCTGACGAACAACGTGGCCGAGAGCGGCGCGGTCCAGAAGCCTGTCTCGCTGATGAGCGATGACGAGCTAGAGGCACGGCTTGCCCAGAAGATTGCCCTGGCTGCGGAAAGCCAGAAGAACCTTGAGTACCTGAACCAGTCGAGCGAGGTTGAGATTCCAGTCACCCTGGCAAACCTCTCCTCCATAGACCTTGAGCAAGCTGCCGCGATGGCCCGTCTAGCGGAGCCTCCTAGTGAGTAATCCTCTCGACCGAGTAAGCCAGCACGCGCGTCAGGAGATGCTCGACCTCCAGCGGGAGTTGGCATCTCGCCAGCTTGAGTCTGTCCGGCTCTACCGGCCCAATGAAAACCAGCAACCCTTCCATGCGGACATGGCCAGTGAGCGTGTTGTCCTGGGAGGAAATCGGAGCGGCAAGACTACGGCTGCCATGCTGGAGTTCGCCTGGGCTGTAACCGGGACGCACCCCGTCGAGGGCAAGTACCCGAAAGAGAACGGCACAGCGGTGGTGGTGGGGGCCGACTGGCGGCACATCGGGATGGTCTGTGTTCGCGGCTTATTCAAGGCTGGGGCATTTAAGATCATCCAAGATGCCCATACTAAAGAGTGGCGCGCGTATGACCCTGTTGCGGACAAGGACCGAGAGGCGGATGCCAAGCCCGCCCCTCCGTTGATTCCTCCC